>Ga0209692_10001414_pt1 | contig 33211 bp, 22 predicted proteins | sample tdDd472_FD_187129 | JGI IMG/M metagenome (GOLD analysis project Ga0209692, IMG submission 187129) | Marine sediment microbial communities from the Atlantic coast under amendment with organic carbon and nitrate - tdDd47.2 (SPAdes)... | ecosystem: Environmental > Aquatic > Marine > Coastal >...
CCACCAGCTTTACCAGAAGCAGCCTGGATCAACAAACCGGAACAGGAAGAGAAAGATAAGATTGGAGCCTAATTTTAGGCATAAAGTGTCTCATTGTCATTGACACATTCCGCTATCAAGAATATGACAAGCAATATAAGACTACGCATAAATTCCCATTTTTCGACACTTCCACTATTCTTGTTCATAGCAGTTTCCTCTGTCTAAAATAATATTGTTCATTTATTTCCGCTTATCTTTTGGAAATAATAGGTTTTTGAGCCTTACCCTTTAAAGAAAATTTGGGGTTCAACTTCATTGAAAAATTAGTTGACTCAAAATGAATAGTCTTCTTTGTTCTTGAGATCTTGTTTTGTTTGTTTTGAAAAAACGATTTCCCTTTTCCAAAAAGGCTTTTGACAAGTATTCCCAAAAAGAATATCGTGAAACAAATGGCTCCCAAGTAAAATACAAAATGGATTGAGGTGTTGTCGAACATACGCCCAGCCACACCAAATACAACAGGAGACATGAATTGGCCAAGATAAGCCAGAGTAGAAACCACAGCCATGGTTTGCACCCCCCCGTCTACCGTCTCCAGCTTTTGTAGCACCTACATATATTGTCGGGAGACCCCAGCCCAGACCCAGACCAATAATTGCTGTTGCCGGTAATACATGTACTAGACTGCTTGCCTGACTGAGAATAAAGTATCCTGCAGCCATGACGGCGAAAACTAGCGAGGGAAGAAAAGTTGCAGTGACTTTCCTGATACGGCCAAACAACAGCCCCGCTAAAAACCCGGTAAACGTTATTAATGAAATCGCCAAACCAGCAAGAGCCGATCCTCCAATTCCCTGTTCCTCCATAAAAATTGCGAGATTCATAGGAACAGCATAAAAAGACAGCATAAACAAAAAGGCACATATGCCCCAACCATATACAGCAACTGGAAGTTTGCGGCGATTGATTTCGGTTTCCTTAGTTTTTGAAGGTTCTGGTAAGAAAACCAGAACAAGAACAAGGACAATCAGTCCGAGCAAGTAGATACCAAATGAAAAGCGCCAGCTTAATGTGGCCAATATCCCTGAAACCAAAGTAAAAACAATACCGCCAAGGTTTGATGATGCTGTAGAATATCCCATAAGTTTTGCTCGCTTGTCTCCTGCATAGAAGTCGGCAATAAGACCTGTTGAAAGTGGAACAATCAGCCCGACACCAACTCCTAACAACGCCCTGAACACTAACAAATATTCTATGGAATTTGTTAGTCCTCCACCCAGTCCGCCAATCAAATAAATTATGAGACCGAAAATTAGAATATACCGTTTAGAGAAGCGAATGCTTAACCATCCAGATATAAAAGAAAAAATAATTATAAAAATAGCTGGAACTGTTAGTATAAGCTTAATGGAAGTAGGGCTTGCATCGGGAAATGCTGTGGCTATATTTGCTAACGCAGGTCCGACAGCCGCACCAGACATTATAGTGAGCAAGGACAGCGATAGAATTGTTGGTTTAATCATCGGTTCATAATCTATCACCCACCCGTCTTGGCTTTTGATGCAGCTTTTACAATTCGGTTAAGAAGGTCCAGGACAAGTTTTCTCTCCTCGTTACCGAATCCCTGGAACAGCATTTCTGTCCATTCTTTTAGAAATGAAAAAAGTATGGGCTGAAACTTACGTGCCTTATCTGTGACGAATATTGTTTTAACCCGACCGTCATTTTCAGATTGTTTACGCACCACATATCCATGATGCTCAAGATGCTGAATAGCTCTGGCCGCAGTTGCTTTATCACATTTAAATTTTGTGGCTACTTCGTCTTGACTTATACCATCTTTCCATAACAGTTCAGCTAAAAATGCATATTGTCCGGGGCCGATATTGTATGGTTCTAACTTTTTTCCCATATGACTTTGTCCTATTCGATGTAAAATAGAAACCATTCGTCCGATGGATTCTTCTTTTTTGCTCATAGTTTTTCTCCAGCATATTAGTTGCAGACGCAACCAACATACACACATTTAGTTGTGTCCGCAACTAAAAAACGGACCTTTTTTTTGAAAAATTATATAATAATTTTAATGCCCAGTTCATCAGGACAAGTTAATTAGCGCCAATGTTCCTATAGAAGAGTCCGCCTCCAAAGATATTGAACTGACCGAGAATGAGGTGCGCTGGATTCAGAGTCATCCCGACATCTTGGTTGGGGTTGAGCGTGATTGGGCACCTTATTCTTTTGTCGCAAATGGGAATCCGGATAGGTTTTCGATGGAATTACCGTTTCCAATAGTTTTTGTATCCTTGAGGGATTTGAAGATCTGAAATCTACCGACAAGGATAATGATACTGAACTGTCGATTTTTATGATTTGGGTTAACAATACCAAAAGAAAGCAACACCGTTACTGGCAGTGCTTAAAGAGTTCAAAGATAGACATATGTGTCGCCCATGAATTACTGGCTAAAATTCCCTTTACTTTTTTCCGACATCTTTTAATAAATGCCAGTAAAATATGTTTGTTTCTGATTCCTTTTTTAGATGTCCTGCCAGAGAATTCTAACTCGGGTTCCTTTTCCAAGCTGACTGTCAATATCCAGTTTCCAACCAAAGCGTTTGCATAAACGGGAGACAATGCTTAAGCCCAAACCAAATCCTTGGCTGTCTTTTCCTTTTATATGGGTTTGAGTCACTGAATCGAGTTGATTATTTTCAATGCCTTCACCTGTATCCCGAATCTCGATGAATGCTTCTTCAAGGGTGATGATTATCGTTCCTCTGGTTGTAAATTGAATGGCATTGCGGACCAAGTTGGTGACAGTAATATAAAGAACCTCTTCTCTGACATTTAAAGATTTGTTGTATTGCATATTGATTTCAAGTGTGATGTCCTTGTTTTCAATTAAATATTGGTAATCATTCACCACTTTTTGAATCACGGGTTCAACAGGGCAGCTATCTTTAAGTTCGCTTTCTTCTCTTGCCAGCCAGAGAAAAGTTTCAATGGTGGTTTCCATGTTTTGAACCGATTCTACAATCCTTTGCATGGGTTTTTTCAATAGGGGGTTATTTTTTACTTCCGGTTGCAGCTCCATGATTTCCACAGCTCCTTTGACAACGGTCAAAGGGGTTCTAAGTTCATGGCTGGCATCCCGTGTAAATTGTTTTTCCCGCTGGATAAATGCATTGATTCGGTTCATGGTTTCCTCTATGGTCCGGGTAAGCATCCCGATTTCGTTGGGTGCATGTTTGTTGTAAAACCGATCAGGAAGCTTGTCTGGATTCAGGCCTTTGATTTGTCCCATTAGTCTCACCACAGGCGCATAAAGCATCCTTGAGGTGATATATCCAATGATGATTCCGGGGATAAGCAGCAGGGCAAGAGAAAGCATTAGGATTTCCTTTGGGTGAAGAGAGGAGTTTTCTTCAAAAAATTGCCTGCCGTAAAAAACCATATAATAAGGAACCGGCGTGTCGGGTAGTTGTATGACTCCCACATGAACCGGATGTTTCCCGCTCTTAATCGGTGAGATGGTATGGACACCAGATGTTAGATCCAGGTCTTTTACCAGATCCCTGTATTTTTCAGGCACCATTTCAAGACCTTTGAACATATTGATGTATTTGGAATGGGGCAAAGGTGTAGCCCGGTCTTTTTCATATTTATATAAAAAAGTGTCCATTTCAGTTTCCATGAGGTTCTGGATCATTTTGGATATGTTGTGTCCCAGCACAAAAAATGTAATCCCGGCATTGAGTATAATCAACAGTGAGCCGAACAGCAGGGTGCCGGCAACGATCCGAAACCGGATGGATTGATAAAATTTCATATACCTATTCCTTGAGTCTGAAACCCATGCTGTGAACCGTTTCGATTAAGGCCTGGTCAAAGGGCTTGTCAATTTTTTTACGTAAGGTGTAAATATGGCTGCGCAGCACATCACTGCCCGGAGGCATATCTCCCCAGAGACTGTTTTCAATGTCCTGGCGGGACACCACATTGGGCGAGGCCTCCATGAGCAATTTCAAAATGGCCAGACAAGCGTTGTTTAAAGGGATGATTTTTCCCTTTCGGCTAACCTCCCGGGTACCTGTATCCATTTCAAGATCACTGATTTTCAGAATTTTGTTGTCCGGGTTCCTGCGTTTTGAAACAGCCTTTATCCTGGCTTCCAGTTCTTTTAATGCAAAGGGTTTTACCAGATAATCATCAGCTCCGGAATCAAAACCCAGTAGCTTATCCTCAAGTGTGTCCCTGGCGGTCAGCATGATGACAGAAACCTGTTTGTCCGATTCCTGGCGCAGTTTCCGGCAAAGGGTGATCCCGTCCATGCCCGGCAGCATGATGTCCAGGACAATGACATCATAATCCTGGGTTAGGGCCAGATGAAGCCCGCCAATGCCGTCCATTGCAAAATCAAGAATATAGCCTTTTGATTCCAGGAAATCAGCCATATTATCAATGATCGCTTGATTATCCTCTATAATAAGTACTCTGATATGATCTTCCATTGAAGTCCTATAAAACCGGGTTGATATTCTTTCCAATATAATAGTCAAACTCTTCCAAGGCAAGGATAAGCGAGACTCTTGCTAAGGACAAATTTCCCTGGGCAGTCACCAGGTCGGTCTGGGCTTCGTTCAGGCGGACCAGGGAGGCCTGACCGGCATTGAATTCTTTTTGCACCAGATCCCTGGTGATTTCGATTAAACGCGTATTTTCGGTCTGAAGATCCAGCTGTTCTTGGGCTGTCTCAATCTTTTGCATAGATATCTTTATATTAGATACAGCTGTATTTTTTGCATCTAAAAGATCACTTTCTTTTTCCCGTTTTTCAGCCAGTGTTTGCCTTACTTCTGCTGTAGTGGCACCACCTGAAAAAATATCAAAACTGACACTGATTCCTAAGGAGGCCCCCATGCTTTCCTCATTATAAAACGTCTCCCCCGAGGCGGTGCCGTAAGCCCCGGTCAAGGATATGGTGGGAAAATAGGATGATTTTGCCATCTGGATATTGGCCTGGGCATCCTGGATAGCTATAGATGCCTCTTTGATATCCGGACGTGCGGCCACAAGGGTTTTGATTTGTGAATCAAATTCAGGACCGGTTTCCAGAGTTATGATAACATCTTGCTCATCGAGCGTGAGTTCAGAGACATTCATCCCTTCCGGCAGGCAGGCATTCTCATAGCCCAGGAGCACGGCAAGGCCGTGAGTGGCTTCATTTAGATCCTGCTTTGCACTCAAAAGAGAAGATTTAGCAGAATTGACCTTTGTTTTAAAATTTAACACATCACTGTAGGATCCAATGCCGGATTTTTCTTTGGCAGCGGCTTCTATTTCCTGCTCCAGGTTAAACGCCATATCAGCTTGAGCGACTTTAATATTTTCAATTGCCAGCTGAGTATTTAAAAATGCCTGGGCCACAGACCAGGACAGCAGTCGTTTGACGTCATCTTGAGCAATTATACTCATTGTCTCGTTGTATTGGGCAGAAAGATTTGAATACTTCCTATAAAAACCGTTGAACAGAACCTGAGTGGCTGATATCTGGTTGGTATAATTATTTTCATTATACCCTGCAGCACTGTTTTTTGTCTCTTCTGCGTAATCTATTCCGGCTGTGACAGAGATGGTGGGCAAGTAATCGGCCTTTGCCTGGTTAACGGCTTCTTTTGCCTGGCTGATCCGTTCCATTGCCGATGTCAGGGTGGGATTGTGTTCCAAAGCAATCTTCTTGGCTTGGTCCAGGGTGAGCCGGCCGGTGTCGGTATCTCTGTCTTCTGCTGCATCCAGGGTGGTGGGTGTTTCAGACCGATCAATTGAAACTTTTTGGCCGGCCAGCGCAACCCGGCCTGACCCGGGCAAAATTGCCAGTGCCATGATAATTGTTAAAATAGTTATAATGGCTGTATATGAATATTTCATAATTTTTCTCTCTTTTAATTGGCCATTGGTTAAATGGCTTCTATCTGTTCAATTGTTTTCGTACCGGTACGCTGAAATGCAGGTTCCAGGGTGTTTCGAAAGATTTCTTTTGTACCGGTTAAATTGGCCAGGCCAACCCTTAAATCATTGATAATGGTGTAAAGACAGGGCAGCATCAACAGGGTTAAAACCGTGGCAAAGGCCACGCCAAAGGCCAGAGAAATACCCATGGGAATGAGTTGCTGGGCATACTGGCTGGTCTCAAGGATCAAGGGAAGAAGTCCGCCGATCGTACTGATAGAGGTCAGCATGACGGCCCTGAAGCGCCGGATGCCTCCCTGGAAAATGGCTTCAAAAAATTCCATTCCCTGTTCTATATTTTTGTTAATCCGTTCAATTAGAACAATGGCATCATTGACCACAACCCCGGCCAGAGCAACCATACCGAAGACAGAGAGCAACGAGAGCATGTGACCCATGACAAAATGCCCCAGCACGGCCCCGACCATGCCGAAGGGAACGGCAACCAGCACCAGTGCCGGCTGTATATACGACCGGAACACCGTGGCGATAATACCGTACATGCCCATAATGGTTATGGGAATCCAGATAAACAGACTGCCGAAGGATTCAGCCGACCGTTTGGCATCTCCTTCCAGGACAATCCGGATATCTGGATATTGTTTTTCAAGGTCTTTAAAAAGCCCTGTCTGAAGCGGGCCAGTCACCTCATTGGCAACGATTTTAGCCGTATCCACCTTGGCAGATACCATGATCTGGCGGTATCCGTCTTTGCGGGTTATCGTTGAAAAACCCGGTGCATAGCTGATATCGGCAATGGCAGACAAAGGCACCCAGGTGTCATCATCGGTTTTGATCATGTAATTTCGGATGCTTGAGCCAGTCTGTCGCTCATCTGCAGTATAACGGACATTGACTTCTACTTCATCATTGCCCCGCTGGATTTTCAGGGCCTCAGCACCATAGTAGGCATTGTATACTTGGCTGCTCAGGTCAGACAGATCCAGTCCCATGTATTCCGCCTCTTTTTTCAGGCGGAAGATGAGTTCATTCTTGCCCGGTGCATTGTCGGAATAGATCTGTGATACGCCGTCAATGGTTTTGAGTTTTTCAATGATCCGGTCGCCGGCCGCAGATATTTGCTCCAGATCTTCACCCTGGATGCAGATTTCAATGGGAGCACCGGGAGGGCCGCTGTTGGATGCTGAAAAATCAAGGGATTGAGTCCCTTTGATATCTCCTGCTGCCTTTTCCCAGGCAATGAGAAATTTTTCAGAATCAACACCGGTCTGGGCGGGATCGACCAGTGTCACCCTGACCCCGCCGATATGGGGAGAAGCACTTGTCTGGCTGCCTGCTGTTTCTCCTGCAGACTGGCCGATAGTGGCAAGAATGTTCGTGATTAACGGTTCTTCAGAGCTGGATGTCATGGAATCTGCTGCAGTCTGCGCTGAAGCTTCCAATTGTTTCACTGCATTTTGGGTAATATCAAAAGTGGTTCCTTCGGCAAATTCTACAGATGCCACCACAATGCTTGAGGCCTGTTTGGGAAATACATTAAATTTGATCAAACCGCCTCCCACAAGTCCGGCACATAAAAAAAGGCCGGCAATACAGGTACTGAAAAATAAATACCGGTATTTCACACATTGTTTTAAAAGCGGCAGATAGACCTTCTGGGCCGCCCAGTCCATTGAATTCACGGTAAATTCGTGGAATTTTTCAATATAGGTTAAGATGGGATTTTTTTTCACAGGCGCCTGGTTCATATCCTTTAAATCCGACAAATGGGCCGGCAAAATCATCATACACTCGACAAGTGAGATAACCAGGCAGGCAATGACCGCTGTGGGCAGGGCCACAATGAATTTTCCCATCATTCCGTCAATATGGTACAGTGGGAGAAACGCCACAATTGTGGTAAGGATTGCGGCCAGTACGGAGAGACCGACTTCAGACACGCCCTTGACAACCGCATCCAGGGGAGAGGCCCCGTTTTTGCGATGATAATAAATGGACTCTCCCACAACTATGGCATCATCTGCCACAATCCCCAGGACCATGATCAGCCCGAAAAGCGTGATCTTGTTCAAGGTTATTCCTGAAAAATGAACAACAGCAAGTCCGCCCAGAAGGGAAATGGGAATCCCCATACCGGCCCAGAAAGAAATTTTTGTATCCATGAACAGCCAGAGCAGTATAAAAACCAGTACAAGTCCCATCACCGCATTTGAAAAAAGCGTGTCAAGGTTGGCTCTGGTGCTCTGCGTGTTGTCTGAAAGAACGATGATTTCAGACCCTTTAGCAAGTGAATCATTGGCCTCTTTCTGATATTGAAGCACCTTGTCCGCGATATTGATGGTGTCTTCTTCCCCTGCCAGTATATTGAGAAGGACTGCAGGCTGACCATTGGCCCGGATAGAAAGATTGTTTTCAGTAAACCCGTCTTTGATGTCGGCAATATCTTCAAGATACAGGGTCTGCCCGCCCTCGCCTTTGATGACTTTAATTTTGGCAAGCGCGTTGCCTGTGTATTTTCTACCGATTGTACGGAGCCGGATTTCCTGGTCATCGGTTTTAAGGGTTCCGCCGGACTGGTTCAGGCTGCTGTTTTGGATGATATCCGCCACCTGGGCAATGGTGAGATTGTATTTTAAGAGATTGGCCTTGGGAATTTCCACGGAAATCTCATAGGACCGTGTGCCTGACAGGTTAACCTGGCTGACGCCGGGCAGGCGCTGGATCTCTTTTTTAACGGCATCTGCCCATTCTTTTAACCGGGCTTCAGGCATCTGGCTGACCAGGGCCAGACTGATGACCGCTTTCTGGATCTGCGGTCTGACTATGGAAGGATTTTCTGCGTCTTCGGGAAAGGTGGTAATGCTGTCCACCTCATTGCTGACCCTGTCTAAAAGCCGGTCCGGATCGTATCCGTCAATAACAGTAATGGTCGTTGAGGATATGCCTTCCGAAGAGGTGGATGTGTATTCGTCTATTCCTTCAAGGCCGTCAATGGCATCTTCTATTTTTCTGGAAATACCTTCTTCGATTTCTTCAGGATCAGCTCCGGGATAGGACACGCTGATGGAAATGGTATCCAGCTGCATTTCCGGCATATCTTCCCTGATCATCATTTTTGCCGAAAGAATACCCGCCACCAGGATGGTGACCATGAGAAGGTTGGCAAAAACACGGTTTTTTGCAAAGGCTTTTATCAGGCTGTTCATCTGTTCTCTCCTGTATTTCCAGCAATGCCGGATAAAGAAACACCCGAAGAAGCAATTTCAGATGATACGTCAACCTGCCCGGGCGACAGTTTCGTGGGACTGGAATCACCTGTCATTTTTGTTTCTGCAGGGTTCCATTCTACCTGGGTGTTTTCAATGGGATTGGTCAATTTTGTGGTGATGATCAGATCTTCAGGCTGAAATAAGCCCGAGATATACACCTGCCCGTTTTCTTCCATCACCTTAGTGACATCCAGGGTCTTGAGCTTATTATTTCTGACAAGAAAAACAGTATTATCGGAGTTGAGTGTGTCAGAAGGGATTTTTACCGCATTCTTTATGGGGTCCCCTTTAAAAGCGATTTTGCAGAACATACCGTCCATGATGGGGATGGATGGTGTGTCCTGTGATGGTAGATCCTGCAGGATACGGACTGCAAGGGTTAAGGTCCGGGTGGCGGAATCATACTTGACGACCCGATGAACAGCGGCAGCCAGGCTTGCAGAGACATTGCCGGTGATGGTTTCCACACGGCATTCAAGGTCCTTATTCAAAGTCGTGTTCTGGTGGACTGTCTTGAGGCCGAGAGTTTCAAAAGCATCTTTATCGCTTAATGGCACCTGGATTTCAAGGACACTGTCATCGGCCAGGGTGACAGCCTGGGTACCCGTGGTAATATAGGCCCCGGTTTCAATGGAAATATCTTTAATCCGTCCGGTAAAGGGAGCTGTGATTGTACATCGCTTCACATCAAGTTGGGCTTTTTTTAAATCAGATTTTGCATCGGCCAGACTGGTTTGTGCTTCTGCAATCTGGAGGGGGTAAAGATCAATGGATTTGGTCAGGCTTTTCTCTGTATCCAGAAGTGAGTTATAACTTTGTTCGGCCTCTTCCACGCTGGATAATGTGCCGACCCTGTTTTCTTTGTAAAGGGTTTCCAGTCGTAAAAAATTTGATTGGGCAAGACGTGTGTTCTGCTTCTCCACTAAAAGACGCTCCTTGTCCCTGTCATAGGAAACGTTGAGCTGCTCAATCTGGTTTTCCTGCAGTTTGACCTGAATCAGTGCTTTTTGCCTGGTGGTTTCATAATCGGTTGCATCAATCTTATAGAGCAATTCTCCTTTTTGAATAGTCTCTCCCTGTTTAAGTGATGTTTTTTCAATGATTTTTCCCGAAACCTGGGGGCTGATCACATTTATTTCCACCGGATTCACTTGACCGTAACCGGTTACACAAACGGCAACATCCTCTTTTACAACAGGGATAGTGGCAACGGACACCTGCTTTTTCGTGCGCTGTTTTTGGGGCTCGGGTCCTTTGTTTGCTTTTGCCATCTGGCTCATGCCTGCAAGCCCGCCGGCAATAATCAAAAAACAGATCATGGCTGATAATATCGTTTTTATGGACAACTTTGACATATTCATTTTTTTCCTTTTTATCTGAGCTTCAAAGTTTTGTTGTTTTTACTGGGCAGTAAATAAGACAAGCTGAATGAATTAGATGTGAAATAAATGTGAAATAAATGTGAAATCTTATTTTTAGAAGAAAAAATAGGGGGGCTGGCTATCGGTTAAAATTATAATTCATAGTCCAGCTTTTTGGTTTATCAATAGTCAAGTGTTTTGCATCAATCTGAATTCTGCAAATGCTCATGTGTTTAGATGATATCAATGAGTTAGATAAGTAAAACCAAAGAGCGCAATTATGGTATAATTCCAAATCCTGGTTGAAGTTCAAATTGGCGTGGACTACTTCAGTTTGAGCCTCATATCCAAGAAAATGAATACCCTGTGGACTATCCCTGTTAATCTACAGGTTTTTTTTAACATCAAATCAAAGTACATAGTATTTTGTATTTCTTCACTATCAGGCCGCTGGGGAAACATATTCAGGGTTCGATATTGGCTCATCATATCTTGTCGGGGCGGGAGTATCGGTCATAAGGTTTGACTGTTCGCCAATTAAAAAGTGGTACGTGAGCTGGGTTTGCACGATTTTATAAAGGGGTCGTGAGACAGTTTAGTCCCTATCTTTCGTGGGCGCAGGCCCGATTATATGATTTGGTTGAGGAGATCTGTTCCTAGTACGAGAGGACCGGAATGGACCAACCAATGGTGTTCCAGTTGTTCCGCCAGGGGCATTGCTGGTCAAGCCGACGGGTAGGCCAAGTTGGGTATGGATAACCGCTGAAAGCATGCAGCGGGAAGCCAACTTCAAGATAAGATATCCCATACGTAAGTACTGAAGACCCCTCGAAGACTACGAGGTTGATAGGCCGGGTGTGTAAGCATGGCAACATGTTCAGCTAACCGGTACTAATAGGTCGTGAGGCTTAGCCACTTTTTTTCCATGAATAATTTTGAACGTTTTGATGAAAGGATCGGCTTCAAAATTACTTAAACTTTTGTTTTTAAAATCCCCAGTCTGTTATGGGTTTTGAAAACAATTTAGTTTAAGTTATTTTGTAACGATTCCTGATTGATATTACAAATTTTAGGGATCGTTAAAAAATAACTTCACTTAATCTGTTTCAAAAACCCATAAAAACCTGGGTATTTTGAAAACAGAACGTGAACTAATTTTTGAGCCGACCCTTACTACAACAAATTAAATCAATTTTGGATACAAGGAACACGTAGCAAAACAGTATTCTGAAGTTCCAGATCCAAACCGATTTAATCTGGTGGCAATGGCAAGGTGGACACACCCGTACCCATCTCGAACACGGAAGTTAAGCGCCTTAGCGTCGATGGTACTGCATGGGAGACTGTATGGGAGACTGTATGGGAGAGTAGAACGCCGCCGGATTATTCTTTAAAAAGCCCTGATCGTTTATTACAAATGGTCAGGGCTTTTTTTATTTTGAACCAATTGACCTCGCAATAAATATTTCGAATCAATTAGTAATTGTCTTCTAAATTACAAATTTGGTTTCCGCGGTTGGAATTCGTTTTTCATTTTCGTGATTTTATTAGAATTTAGAATAAGGTGTCAAAATTGCATATCCCAAACAGAATTGGAAATTCAGGATTATTAGAATAAATTATGCAGTAGTGATATTGCACAATTCTAAGATTTGAGGTACCATTTCACCATGTATAATAAAAATCAATTAAATGCCATTGATAACGCCATTAAAAATCATCTCATCGCCACGGGAGTGGACCATGTCATCTACATGGACATGAGTGGAAACGCCATTGCAAAACATGACAACGGTAAGACCGCTTTGGATTCCACTGCTTTTGCAGCCCTTGCTGCAGGCAACTTTGCCGCTGTGGATGCCATGGCCAAGCTAGTGGGTGAATCTGAATTTTCCCTCTTGTTTCACAAAGGGGCGAAATCAAGCATTCATTTTAGTAAGGTCAATAATGACACTTTGCTTATTTCCATGTTTAATAAGGATATTTCACTGGGAATTGTAAGGCTGAAAGCAGCTGAGGCCATCAAAGAAATTATCCAAGCCATGGCGGAATAGTACTGTACTGAGAACTTTCCAGTAAACCCTGAGTAAAGGGAGAGTAGAATTGGCGCTCATCAATGTAAAAACAAGAGAAGTCCAGATTAAACTTGTTTATTACGGTCCTGGTAGGGGTGGAAAAACAACCAATCTGGAATACATAAACCAGAAGTACCGGGAGCGGATCAAAACGGAGATGGTCAGTCTCAAAACCCATGACGACCGCACTCTGTTTTTTGATTTTCTTCCCTTTGATGTCGGGCGGATCAAAGGGTTTGATGTGACCATTCAATTGTACACTGTCCCCGGTCAGGTTAAATACAATGCTACACGTAGATTGGTACTCCGAGGGGTGGACGGTATCGTTTTCGTCGCCGATGTCCAGAAAGATCAACGAAAAAAAAATATTGAATCATTGAATCAGCTTTATGAAAATCTGCAGACCTATAACCTGGATTTGTTTAAAATTCCTTTGATTATGCAGTACAATAAAATTGATTTGAGAAAATCGGACATACCCACCTTGTCGTCACAGACCCTTCAAAAGGACCTAAACGGTTTGTTGAAGGCACCTGCTTTTGAAGCCAGTGCCTTCACCGGAGGAAATGTGATTCCTACTTTGAAGAAGATCATATCCACGACATTGGCATCTATCCAGGATCAGATATTCTAAGGAGGTCGTTTTGGACTCAATTGTTAAAATTAAACAGGTGATCAACTCCTTGGAAGCCCAGATTCAAGATGAGGATACCAAAACATTGGGACTCCTTTTGACCGGTCTTGGGGAAGAAATTCAAGGACACGGAGAGGCCTATACCATCGTCAAAATGATGCAATCCATTGGCAGATACCTTATATCGAGAACCTCCACCGCGCATCCTAATACTGTACCCCTTTTATCTTCGCTGGCCGAAAATCTTGAAATCCTGGTTAGCAGACAGTCTTTGCCGAAAAGAGAGGCACAAGAAATTTTGACCGGGAGCATCCAGTCGTTCAAGTCTCTGAAAGCCAGTATTGCCGTTTTTTCTCCTTTATCAAAGGTGGAGATAGAAGAACTCAAAGCAGTCATTCTTTCCGTTGACTGGGAAATTTCCAATTTCACACTTCAAAGTTTTGATCGGGTCATTTCTCGGCTCAAAGAAAAAATGAAGTCTAATAAACTTCATTATACTTTTTTGAGGATCATGCACAGTATAGGTGGGTATATCGCCAGGAACAAAGCCCATGCCGATAACAACTCAATAAATCTGCTACAGTCAGTATTTCTTGATTATGAAAAATTGATTCTAAATCCTGAGATGCTAGCAGAAGAGAAAAAGCAGATGATTGAAGGCAACATCCGGGCATATAATGAATTAAAGCGTGGGATTTCCGATTGGACTCAAACCGATCCCCATCCAGTCTCGGACGATGAAGACCTGCCACCTGCACTCTCCCATCTATACTCTGCTCCTGCCCCCGGAGGTTCTGCTACTCTCAGAACGCTCACGGAAATGCCGGAGCGGTTAGAAAATATTACACCTGCATCTGCAGCTGCAGGTAAAAAGAAAGAAAATCTCCCGCCTGTAGATGTAATGGGAGATTTGTTTTCGCCTAAAACGACGCCGGCAGACGAATTGTTGGATGCCATTCATCTGGCAGAACTTCATGGTCCCGGACAGCAAAACCCTGCGGACAATACACCCATAGGACAGGAAGACGGCCCTGGAATCAAGACTTTTGTCCCGAAACGTGGCGGTGAAACCCCCATACCGGAAATTGAAAGCCGTCTGGATGAATTCTTTAACCTTGATATCTCCGAAAACAGTATAACTGAGCTTCCTGAAGTGGACACCGATGGTGACGAAGCCGTCGAGGCGTTTTTTCCAGACCAAATAGAGCCTGAAACTGAGTTCATACCAGAACCAGAATCAGAACTCCTAGCCCAACCCGAACCTGAATCTATACCTGATACGGAAAAAGAGTCCATCTCGGAATACGGGTCTGCAATCGAGCCTGATCTGACCATGGAAATGGTTCCTGATGACGGAATTGAACTGATTGAATCGGCAGAACATGAAGAGCAAACTCTTTTAGTCGAAGAATTGAAAGAGGATTCTGCAAAAGCCCTTCTGGAAAGGGTAAAAACGATACTGAATGCGCCGTCAGAGCTTTCAAAAAATACCATCTTTACCCAAACTCTTGAAGACCTCTCCCAATTGGATCTTTTATGGGAGACTGACACCGATAAAGTAACCCTCATTGAACTTTTGATCGGACTTACCCGTTACATCCATGACCTTGAAAACGCGGGGCAAGGAAATGACCTTAACGAGGTGAGTGAAGAAACCTCTGCCCTTCAGGTGGAAGACAATCCGTTAGAAGGAGAGGTCCAGGAGACATTAATTTGGGAAGGTGCCTTGCCTTCTGAAACCGAAGACCGGTCAACGGAAGATAATCTCCCTGAAGACGAGTTTTTGCCTGAAGAGGACAGCTTGGTTGGTGACGAAATACATCAGGAATATGAATCGGAAGAGAATGTGCTGGAGGAAGAGATTCTGGAAGTAGAAAAGGCCCCAAAAGGATTTTGGGGGACAATAAAGTCAAAATTCCGGAAATAGTATGATTTTATTTTGCGAAGACTGCGGTGAAAAAAATGACCTTGACCCTGCAGCCTTTGCCGGAGGAAAAGCTGTCTTTAGATGCAGTGTCTGCGACTATCCTAATGCCTATTCAATTAGCTCCTATGAAAAGGAGTGTCCATCTCATAAGTTAACCGATTTTTTGGACGCTATTCAACCCTCTTCAGGTATTATAGGTGCATTTTTCTACCATGAAGAACAGGGAGTCATTGAGCAGAAAATGCCGCAGCTCCTTACCCGGAATGATATTGATACACTTGGGTCTGGACTGGCTCGAAGTTACGCCGAAGGGCAGAGTTCCTGCCGGGATCTTACGAAAATGGCCGTTGTGATATCAGATAAGTATTTTTCAGTTTTTAAACTAAGCACGCACTTGTATGTCATTGTGATTGCTGCAGGCCCCGGTCTTCCAGATAAAATCCTTGAACTTATTTCGATCCTGGAAAAAGAGGGTATGTGAAATGAGTATTGCTGAGGTTTTATCCCATGTTAAGCGGATCGAAGGTGTCGACGGGTATATCCTTTTAGACGGCCAAGGTAAGGTAATTGCCTGCAATGATGATATGAAGGCCCCTGAAACATTTTCTAAGATGGTATATGCCTGCGGCAGAAGTCTATCCTCGGTGGGAAAGAAATATTTTAAATACGCATCATTTTCAAGGGCGCACAACCAGGATATTTTAATTTTTCCTGTTGGCAATTACTACCTCGGGGTGGTAAAACAGGCGGGTATTAGGAATTTTAAGACAGCAAGGGCTGTCAGGGAATTTCTCAATGTGCTTGCTGGAAAAAGAACTTAATAGGGAGGCACCATGACCGCACAAATGATCATATCTGTTTTTACACTTGTCATTTATCTGATTATTATTTTCGTATTCAACAAGGCGCGAATAAAATATACCGGTGGAAAGGTCGGAAAAGTCATTAACCTTATTCTTGTCACGGTCTGCCTTTTGTTTGTTGCGGATTATGTGGTCATACTTGATCAGGTTGTTGACAAGGAGCTTTTAGAGACTATCCGTGCACTTTTCAGGACTGCTGCCCTTTCTTTTCTGGCTTACGGCGGAGCAAAAATCGCTGAATCCTAGAAATTGGTTCTTGAAATTACAGACAATAGCAGTAACAGCTATGCTCAGCTTGGCTTTCCAGTGATTTGTGCACAACAAAATATGAAAGAATTTACGGACTATGTATCGTTCTTTCATACAAAAATTAGGAAAAAAATGAAAATAGCCCTTTTTTAGATTTGTCTTTTGTTGTAATGCGGAATTTGGAGCGGACATTCTCCATTAGGGTTTTCATATCATTGACAATCCTGTCTTTTTCCTTTGAGCCTGCCTGATATTTCCGTATATATCCCAAAATTTTTTCTATATCATCCAGGATCGTCGACAAGGGCTGGGCACCGAGAATATCACCTACATTTTTCAATACCTGCCCGCAATAATCGATAAATCCAGAGAGAATGAAATCTTTCCGGTCTGTAACCTCCGGCAGGGCATCAAGAGCAGTTTCTATGGCTTGGATGTTTGTGTTTTTAGTACCATCTGGATGGTAATCTTTAAATACGGTTTCAAGCGGATTCCCAAGATTTGATTTGCTTTCCTGGAAAAGGGTATGGGTCCGTTCGCCCATTTCCTCTGAAATGTTTTTTTTAATTGAGGAGAGGATATCACTGAATACGGTAATGACGGCAGACAGGTTTTCTCCGTTTTCCCCGTTATTCAGATTGACTTCTTCTTTTTGCTCAATGAGGCCTGAAGAAATGACGGAATACAATATTTTGTATACGGCAAATTCGTCATAACCGCTTTCCGTGATAACCTGGCGCACAGACCGGGAGCCGTCAATCAGAGAAAGAACCCGCCATTCGTTTGCATTTAGTTTTATTTCTTCTTTACTTTCAACCTTCCCGGACATGGTAAATACCAGTTTGTCTGACGGGATGACTTTTTTCAGGACAGAGAGTTCGTCCATGCGTCTGGAAGCCTCAAGGATGAGTTTCATTGGATTGAGCTGGGTGACAATCATGTTTGTCAGATTCAGCCTGGCGTCCCTGTATTCGAATTTCCCTTTTTCCCAGAACAGCAGATTGTAAAGGATGATTTCAGCCTGTTTGGTGTTGTATTTTTTTAAAGTATCCCGTGAGATATATCCCTTTTGAACAAGTACCTTACCCAAGTATAAGTTTTCTGACTTTGCAAATGAGAGGCATTTTTGTAGTTGCTGGGCAGATATGAGGCCGTCATTACTCAGTAAAAATCCCAACCGGGATTGTCTTCCCGATGCAACCGCATAAATAATGGTTCCCTGGTCAAAATAGACACGGCTTTCATAATCTTCACGGGTAACAGTCAAAATTCCTGTTTTCTGGTCATTGCACAGAAGCTGAAGAATACTGGCTAATGTTAATCCCTCAAAATCACCTTGAAGATTCATGACATCCTTTCCTTATCATAGTTGCCCGGACGGGTAGTTTTTCTCGTTTAACCGGCCCGTTGTGTGTATTATCTCACTATGCCACATTATTCCCTTCAATACAAATGATATGGCCGGACAAGACTCCCTCTCTGAAGGACTGGCCCGTCCTCCAAATTTATAGGAGCATTAAAAAAGATTTAGAAATTTTTTACGTGGTTTTGGTTTTGGACGTTTGGGTTCAATAAGATCGCAGGTAAGTTTTAAGGATGCAACAGAACTTTGGGTGTCCATGAAAACCAGAAGGTAGTTCAGATCAATCTTCCGGATATAGAGGCGCCCTTTTTCAAATACAAGATCCAGTTCCTGTGCAAAATGTTTGGATTGGGTCAGAGAAACCCATAGTTTTACCCGGTTCTGGGTGTTGAATTTATTCAGGCTCAGGGGATCATAAACCGCCCCTCCTTTTTTATCAACAACAACAGCTCCGTATACATGGTCCAGGCCGATAACGGCATCAAAAATTTCTTTCATATTGTATCCAGATACCGAGTAATTAATAGGGTTATTTTTTCCTGTGGGCTTTGGGTTCCTAATTTTATGGTTGTGGGGACAGGACCCGCTACAAACAGGCCGTTTTCAGTACCATTGTCTGCGCATCCCAGTTTTAAGCGGCCAAGGTCAAAAATGGCACCCAGTGCCCGGGCTTCACGGAGCCGTTTGCCAGCTGCCGGATCATGGAAAACATCCAGAATACAGGTACGGTTGCCCAATTGCATTTCAAGGTGTTTTCCAAGCTTTTCAGGAAATGCGCCCTGTCTGGCCAGCATAGGCCGGTCAGGGGCGGCTTTGTAACCGCTCTCATCTTTCATATGAACTGATTTTACTATAATTGACTGGAGATCCGAATTGATCCTGTCTTTTGCCGGGTAGTCCTTATTTTGAATGAAAATGTCCGTCTCATCCCAGGCCAGTATCCGACAGGCGGCGTCCATGCCCCTGAATCCGCTGTAGCGTGCATCCACGAGTCTTCCAGACCGGAAAACAAGAAGCCCGCCTTTTAGGGAGTTTTTTTCAAAAATTCTCAATATACAGGATTTTCCCTCCATCTCCAGAAGTTGGGCAAAGGAAGGGGGCGATACATTGGTTATGGTACCTCCCTGGACCAGATTCTGAACCTCGGATTCAATGATCAGCTTGAGTTCATTGCCCACAAAGGGGGTGCCGACATAAGAGGCAAAGGTGTTATGGGGCAAGTCTATCTGATCCAGAGGAAAAGAAGAGAGTGTAATCACCGGGATATCAGGGTATTGATCCTGTGTATGGGCCAACAGGGCTTTGCATTTGATCTGGGACATATTGAAATCCACTACTAGAAGGGAGATAAAAACATGTCCGAGTATATTTACAGCTTCCTGATAGTTTGTCGCCATGGCAAGTGAATGTTTTTTGCCGGCCATGGCTTGGCGGATAGATTCCTGAACACCTGGGTCATTGGTGAAAAAAAGTATATTCATCATAGGTGAATCAATTTATTTTCTGAGGCGCTGCAGGCGAGAGATTGAAATCCGGATACTGTCCTGAAGCCGGGTGACCGCTTCGGCAAGGTCTCCGATTTCATCTTTGGACCGGTTTTTGATTTCAACATCCATGTCGCCGACGCTGATACGGTCAGCCGCTTTAGTCAATTCTTTTATGGGCGTGACAATGGTTCGGCTGGCAAACAGGGCAATTAGTAATACTGCCGCCAGGGTAACACCCAGAAGCAACATGGCTGAAAGACGAGCTTTTTTAAGAGGTTCAAGGGCTTCTTTTTTGTCCTGTTGTATGGCCAGCACCCATCCTAGAGCGGTTGGGGAAGTGAAACCGATTGCCGCCTCTCCGTCGGCATCAATAAATTCAATGCGGCCCTGCCTTCCGGCTTGGGACGCTGTAACCAGTGGGTGGGTGCTCATGTTATGCTGCTTTAATACAAAAGCATTGTTTTGATGGGCCACTGTCTTTCCGGTCTGGTCAACCAGAAACCCTGATCCTGTCCGGCCTAAGTTGAACCGGGCGATACGTTCGGAAATAGCATCCCGGGTCATTGCTGCGGCCACCAGGCCCAGCGTTCGGCCCTGACTGGTTATGGGGACAGCCAGAACCAGGGCTGGTTTTTTTGATGTTTTGCCGATCAGGGTCTGCCATGCCAGTTCGGACCCGTTAGCTATATCTTTAAGGTATTGCCTGCCGGCATAGCTTCTCAGGGGGGTTCCGTCACTTCTTGCGATGTTGCTCCCGTTGATATCTGTAGTAAATACAAGATACATCCAGGGATATTCCTTTTGGAGCCCTTTAAGGACAGCTTCCTGGTTATGGATGTCCATGGACTGAATCGCCGGTATATTTGCAATTGCTTTTAAAACCCTTACATTTTTATCGATCCATTCGTCCACCTGGGAAGCAAGCTGGTTGGATATCATGGTGCCGGTCCGGTTGGTTTCCGATATAATGCTGTCATGGGCTGATTTGGATGATAGTGTAAAATAAATACTTCCCGGTACCAGACTGACCATGAGCATCAATAGAATGACTTTTACGGTAAGGCCTAAACGGTATTTTTTAGGGGGGAGAGAAGGAGATAGTTGTGCTGCGGCATCTATTGGTGAATTATCGGGCATGGAAAAAATTTCATGATCCTGAGTTTCCTCAGGGAAATCTTCTGCCAGGAATTCATCTAGGGTATTGTCTTTTTCAACTATAATGTCGTCAGAACATTTTTTGCATTTGAACCAGGCTTTTGAGCCTTTTATTTTTGAGGAATTAATTTTATATTCTGCGCCGCATCCGCCACAAACAACGTTCATTCTTTTCTCCTTATCAAGGATCTATTTGATGTACAGGGAGCCTTAAATTATAAGACTTACAAAAAGACTTACAGGTATCCTTTTTCCCTGATCTTTTGAAGCAAGGCCTGCTTAAACTGTATTCGTTTTTCTTCCCGCGGGATTTCCCGGGATAAAAGATTTACCAGTTCTGCGGCTTGTGGTGCCGGAAGTGTTCTGTTGGTATAACCCAGGATTTCAAGACCGTCTTCAACAACAATGCTACCCAGAGGGCCTATGGCAAGATACATTTGAGAGATAAGATATCCCATGAATTCCTGGTCCGCTGAATTGATTGCTGGCGTTGTTTTCACACGCAGGATGAGTTTGGATTCAGCCAGTTTGATAACCACCGGTCGAATAGCCGTCAGGCTCATGTTTAATTGCAGGGCCACCTGCTCAAGTGTTTTTTTTCCATCAAACTGCATGAGAACGCTGAGCATCATTCCGTCAAGAGCCAACTCTCCAATATTGGACTGAACAGCCTGTTTCAATACCAGGCCGGCTACTTCTTCGGAAGATAACGCCATCACGGAATCCTGTTGTTAAGGGAAAAATCGGTAAACGGCAAATAACAATTGATTTGTCCCATGGCCCGGTCTTTCCGCGTTTACTTGTACCAAGTACAAAGAGTTAAGATAGGTTCATTCTTTACATAACTTACACTTTTTATGCCAGGATTCCTCATGGACTGTCAATGCTTATCTATACGGATTTAGTCTAAACCTGCCTGATCTGTGTTGATGGTATTCAGTCTGTTTGATTAAATTTAACCATTAATTGACTGCATATCACAAATTTTAATGGTTATGTTTTGGCAGTACCCCACTATGAACAGCTATTCTTTCTTCAGCCTCTTTTACTATGGAAGGAACAAATTGAACACTGAAGTCTTCCATTTCATAGATGCAGATTCCGTCCACGACCAGGGAACCGTCTGCAACAATGGTATAATTCCCATTTTCATCAGAGCTTTCTTTTATATGGGCCTGAATCAGAACGGTGTCGTTGGAGGGTATAATCTGGCCCCTGTATATCCATTTATGATTGCAGTTTTGGGTCATAATCGGTTCATATTTTATTGTATCAATCTCATATTTTTTGATCAGGAAAAACCGGAGCATCTGAAGAAAAGATTCCACACCCAGTGATCCCGGGCATACCGGGTCCTGGTAAAAATGGGCATCAAAAAACCATTCTTCGGCAACCACCCGTTTGACGGCTTGGATACATCCGTTTTTATACAGGCCGCCGTCAAAATCCAGGTAGTCAATCTCATCAATCATCCTCAGGGCCTTGGACGGCATTCCGAGGTCCGGGCTCCGGGCCGGGTCATCCGGAGTGATCGGCGCATCGTTTTGAAAACTGGATACCTGAAATCCTTTATTCTCAATGGAAGGTAATTGCGTGTACAATCGGCTGTTCCGTATTCCCACCTGGTTTGACAGGGCCTCTTTAGTAAAAAAACCAAAGTTCGTGGTTCCCCGGTAAACCATCCGGTCCCGGTTCAGCACTTCAAGTTTAAAATCCTGGATAATCATGCCGCCGGCCTGGGATACTTCAGTCATTTTTGCCCTTATGGTAACCGGGCCTGAGGTCTGCACAAGATTCTCAATGAGCTCTGCATTGCCACCAAGGTTTCTGAAATGGAGGCGGTCATCGCTTTTAAGGGCGGAACCAGCATAGGCGGCCAGCCATCCGCAGGGCTGGAGGGCGACTTCCAATAGAATACAAAAAGGCAGGGTGGATGTCCGGTTGGCAGCAAAATACCATTCGGATTCAGGTATTTCATAGGTGGCCTCGATCCATCCGCCGGGGGCCATATCCCACTGTGGGTGGTCAGCGGTGATCACCGAATCCATGAAAAAGTAAGGCGGTCTGGGCAGCCGGGCAATCTGTCTGTCTTTGTCAAAGATTTTATAGGGCGCTCCAAATGCATCCGACGGATTTCCCTGGGCAAAGGCAAGTATTTTGTCCCGGTCAAACAGGGGCTTTGTTTTGAATTTATCCATGAGCCCGGGATCAATAAATGCCTCAAATCCCATGATACTTGCAATGACAGTATCTGTCTCATCCAGAAAGGTGAAATATCCCTGGACCTTGTGCCGGGTTTCATTGTTTACAGTGAACAGAATCCGAATGTTACCGGTTTTTACCGGGTAGGACCGGTAGAGGCTCAGATTGGCAAAAAAGCTAGGCAGGCAGACCTGGTTCCGGGTCTCATGGGTCCAAAGAATTGCCGCCTGGAATGCAGCGTCGAGCATCAAGGGGTCAATGGTCCAGTCTTTTGCGTGGGGTGTTTTATACCAGGCCGTGGGACTGGGGGCGGGACGGGAAATAACTTCTATGCCTTTGGGGGAAACTCCGGTAATTTTAATAATACTCTGGAGTCCTCCCTGGTGGAATAGGATTTCCTCATATGCCCTGTCCGGCGAGAGACCGCAGGGTTTAAGGTCCATGAAAGCCGCTTTGGACAATACCGGCGGTTCAGGCAGGGTTTCTGCTAAGAGGACATCTGCATTTGCATGAATGGTATTGTTTTCAGCGGGTGTGCTCAGGGTGGCAGGGGCTGAAAAATTACCGTTCTTTAGGACACAGCGCCCCACATTAACCTGGACGTCCCGTTCTTCCCTTCCGGGGGTGATACCTTTTAAAAGGCGCATCTGGTCAATTCCGGCAAATATCAGGCCCGGGTTGTTTTTTTCAGTTCCAGAGGCCATGAGATCGGCCATTAATGCAAAGGGGACCACCGGCTTGTTGTCGATTCTGTGGTCATTGATGATGGGGCTGGCCTTGGGACCGAGGGTCTGAGTCAGGGCTATGTTCAAAATAGGTTTTTTGGTGGGGGCGGGCGGATTCATTGTGCCGCCGATGACCACTTCAACACAACTGTGGTTTGGATTGCCCATTTCAGTGACCAATTGTCCGGCACCCTGGCTCAGGGGAATAAGATCGACTCCCCGTTTTGAAAATTCCCGCTTCAGGGCGTCATTGACCATGCCCCCGTCCCAGGGGCCCCAGTTAATGGATACGACCCTGCAGTGGGGATGGGAAACGGATCTGGCCTGTGCCATTTTGTTGAGCACCTCATTGGCCATGGCATAGTCGCATTGTCCGGGATTGCCCAGTCTGCCGGCAATGGAAGAAAAGAGCACAAGGTGCCGAAGTTTCTGGTTGTCCACGGCGCCGAGAATTGCCTCAAGTCCTTCAACCTTTGTATCAAAGACCCGTTTGAATTGTTCCGGGGTTTTTTCTGCAATCAGTTTGTCTTCAAGGACTCCGGCCCCGTGGATAACCGCTGTAACAGATCCAAGTGAGGTTTCAATCCGTGAAAAAATCTCAGCCACTTCTTTTTTGTCACGGATATCCACTGAATGGTAGTGAACCTGGTCTGCAAGGGCCTTTATACGGTCTATATTTGACTGAATGCTTCGGTTTGAGCAGATGGCCCGGTAGTGCTTTTCAACATCCGCAGGTTTTGGTTTTTTTCCCTCAAAGGCATTGGCCAGAATCGCTTTTTTCATTTGTCCAGGATCGGTGAGGCTCCGGACCCAGTCCGGTTCCTGAAACGGGGCCGGGGATCTGCCCAGAAGCACAATCCTGGGGCCACAGTCCCGGGCCAGGGCCAGGGCGCATTCTGCAGTTACCCCTTTTGCCCCTCCGGTGATGACAACCACATCTTCCGGGGTCAGGCCTGGGCCGTCGGCGTCCTGCTTAGAGGGCCTGTCCACCAAGGTGGGAATGGCGCATTGATCTCCTTTAATCCCCATTTCCACAGCTCCGTGGGTCATCATAAGGGCTGCGATGGCTTCTGCATTTTCCTTGGCTGCTTCCGGATCTGCAGGCATGTCAAGGGCCCGGCATAGGACTGCAGTCCACTCAAGACCCGCTGTTTTGGCCAGGCCTGCCAGGCCGCCATATACGGGGCTGGTTCCATAATCTGTCTGGTCAAAACCAAAGCCGCCGCCTGAAAAGCTCAGGCAGGTTAAAAAACCGCCTTTTTCATTGGCGGATGAAATGAGGTGACCGGCATTTTTACGGGCAAGGTCAAAGGCGGATAAAAGAAATGATTTGGCAGTTTCGTCGTCCGGGGATGCAAAGGCATCGGGGATAATCACTATCCCTGCAGCATCGGGCAGGTCCGGGGCAGGCCCTGCACCGATGTCAATCAGATCGGCCTGAATCCCTAATGCTGTAAATTCGTCTTGATATTTCTGGGCAATACCTGATCCGTCCCGGGTCAGGTAGACCACCCTGCCGGAAGGAATTTGTATCCGGGTGCCGTTATAGAACCTGATCTGGTTGACGGGGTATTCTGTTAAGACAATTTCCTGCCTTAACAGTTCCCCTTCAGTTTTTTCGGGGTCTTGACCCAGCTTCTCTTGGTGCCGGTTCTCAGGGCTCAGGGCATCAAGCGAAGTTTTTTTTTTAGAGGTCTGTGAAGACCCCTTAGATGCATCCTGTTGTTGCCTGTCCGGTGACAGGTATTGGACAATATCCTGTATGGTTTTGAGTACCCCCATTTCATCGGGGGATATGGCTGTTATATCTGGCAGCTCCTGTTCCAGTTTTGACAGAATTTCAACCCGTTTGATGGAGTCGATGCCAAGGTCCGACTCAAGGTTCATATCAGGCTCGAGCATCTCTTTGGGGAATCCTGTGAGTTCGCTGATGATATTGACCAAGACATTGAATATTCGCACAGAGTCCTGATCAGAGGTGACCGTCTCCTGAATTTGGGACCCGGCGTCGGGTTGGGAATCCCTGCTGCTTCCCCCCATGGCCCGGCAGATATCATCAAGGGTACGTACTGTGGCCAGATGATCAGGAGATACCCCCTCTTTGTCAGCCATCTGTTTTTCCAGTTCTGATATGATCTCCACCTTTTTGATGGAGTCAATACCCAAATCTGATTCAATATCCATGTCCGGTTCCAGCATTTCCACGGGGAATCCCGTGAGTTTGCTGACCGTATCAAAGAGAATGGCCCGGATATCCGGATGGTCACCCCGGTCCGCAATTGTATCAGGTTTTGGTTCCGGGTTGGTCATTGCTTCCACTGGCGGAACAACGGGTTGAGTTGGTTCCGGCACCGCTATTTCCCGTATTTCAGCTGGTGCCTTTACAGTCTCCACCCGCGGGGCAACAGGGGCTGGTGCCTGGTAAACAGGCGGGGACACTTGTCCCGTAGACCTGGTTTGTTCCATCATCACAGCCAGGGTCTGGCCGGCCTGGGCCTGGGTTTCAAGAAATTTTTCATGGGCCCGGGCGGTCTGGGCCTGTAGCTGCTGCATTGCTTCAAGCCCTTTTTGAAGAATATCTATATTTCCACGGGCAGGCCCGGGTTGCGGATTTACAATTTGGGTATAAGATTGGGGCGTAGGTGTCATAATTCTTCCTTGGGGGTTTGAATTGGGCTTATCTTCCCGGCGGTTTTCTGAGTTTGTTTTTGTATGATCTTTAGACGGCTGGGCTACCAAGGGGCTGGCCGGTTCCGGCTGTGTTGTCCGGGGCGGCAGTGACTCTCCAACCGGTTTCGGATTGGCGCCGCTGAGCATGAGTTTCATTTTTCTGGGTACAGGTTTATCTGCGGCCTCTTCCCAAGGGCTGAGATCTATGGAATATCCCAGGGATCCAATGAGGCATAAAGCAGTTCCAAGGTCGTAAACTCCGGGTTTTTTACCGGCAGAGGCGTCCATGGCACAGGTCTGGATGTCCTGTCCCTTTAAAATGGAATTGATCAGGCCGGTGAGTACGGATTTAGGGCCGACTTCAAGGAATGTGGCAACGCCTTTTTCCCGCATGAATTCGATATTGTCTATGAAATTCACCGGGTGCATGAGTTGGTTGCCCAGAAGCGCCTTGGCCTTTTTTTCCGTTTTGGGGTAGCATTTGCCTGTGGTATTGGACAAAACTTCAATTTCGGTGGGGGTCAGTTTTTTTTCGGCCACCTCCGCGGTAAAGGGAATTGCGGCATTTTCAACCAGCCGGCTGTGAAATGCGGCTGCTACAGGCAGTTTGACGGCCCGCATCTTCTGCTTTCGGCTAAGTTTATAGGCTCTGTCGATTTCTTTTGTACTGCCGGACAATACTCCCTGGGTGTGGCTGTTTTTATTGGCCAGGACCAGGTCGAGTTTTTCCTGATCAATAAGGTTCTGAATTTTATCAATGGGGGCCTGGATTGCCAGCATGCCCCCAGGGTCATTCCCGGCTTTTCCGGCGGCCGCCATATGCCGCCCCCGGGTTCCGGCCAGTTCAAGAAAATCTTTTGCATCCATCCATCCTGCGGCGTGCAGGGCGGACAATTCCCCAAAACTGTGGCCGCAGGCCATGTCCGGGGCAATGCCGAACCGTTTGAGAATCTCAGTCATGGCCAGGCAGGTTGACCCGATTGCAGGCTGGGCAATATCCGTTTGTCTCAGGGACTCTTCAGCCAGCTTTTTGTCGAGGACATGGGCGGGCAGGGGGAAGATGAACTCATTTAAGGGCGGTGTGCCGGTTTTGGTATCCCCGGCAGCCGTACAGGACCGTCCAAGCATCAGGGCATCCATTGCCTCGGGAAACATGGAAATGATATCCTTTACCATGCCGGTGTACTGGCTTCCCTGGCCCGGAAAGACAAAGCCCAGTTTCCCTTTAGGCGTGTCCATGCCGAAGAAAACAGGGGGCTTGGCAATGGGGTCACCTTGAATAATTTCTAAGCCTTTTTTAACGAGGTCTGAAAAATCATCTCCCTTTGCGGCAAGGATCAGGACCCTGAACTTGTCTTTGCTGGAAAATGTTTTCCTGGATTCAAAGGCCTGCCATGCAATGGCCTGGGTGTATTCGGCCCTGTCTTCAGGATCATGGGCTCCCACCTGATTTCCTGTATCCCTGAGTTTGTCGGCCAGATCCTGTCTGCTTTGGGCTGAGAGAGCGATGATTTGAACTGATCCGTCCCAGGATACATGTTTTTTTTCAGGTTGATATTCTTCAAGAACAGCATGAAAATTTGAACCGCCGAACCCAAAGGCCGAAACCCCCGAGCATCTGAGTCTGCTTGCCTTTGTTCCTGGAATCCAGGGTTTTGTCCGGTCATTGAGGTAAAAGGCCGAGGCGTTAATGTCCAGTTCCGGATCAGGTTCTCCTGCCTTGAGTGTGGGCGGGAGAACCTTGTGGTGCAGTGCCAGGGCGGTTTTGATCATGCCCGCAGCACCTGCAGCCGCTTTGGCGTGGCCGATCATGGATTTCACTGACCCGATTGCTGTACTCTGGGGGCCTGAAGAATTGCCGAAATATTCTTTTAAGGCAGTAAATTCGACCTTGTCTCCCACCCGGGTGCCGGTGCCGTGGGCTTCAATGAGTTCCACGGAGGAGGGGGAGACGCCTGCTCTGTTGTAGGCTTCTTTAAGGGCACGTATCTGGCCTTTGGCTTCCGGTGCATAAACGGCTGATGTCTTGCCGTCACTGGAGGTGCCGATTCCCTTGATCACGGCATAAATTCTGTCTTTGTCCCGTTCCGCATCTGACAGTCGTTTGAGCACCAGCATGCCGATGCCCTCCCCGAGGACGGTGCCGTCAGCATCTTTGGAAAAAGGTTTTGCATCGCTGGTGTGTGACAGGACACCGGTTTTGGAAAAGCACATGTGCATGAAAATGTCGTTCAGGGTGTCAACGCCGCCGGTGATGGACATGTCGCACCGTCCGGTCTGGAGCTCCATCACTGCTGTATGGATGGCGGAAAGAGAGCTTGCACAGGCTGCATCGGACACGGCATTGGTACCCGAGAGATCCAGGCGGTTGGCAATCCGGCCGGCCACCACATTACCTAGGAGACCTGGAAATGAGTTTTCCTGCCACTGGACATATGACCGGTCCAGACGCTGGAGAATCTCTTCGGTTTTTTTCGGTTCCAGTCCCTCGTCTTCCATGGCTTTTTTCCAGAGTGGATGGCCCAGTCTGGCACCCAAAGGGATAACCAGTTCCTGGGTGCCGGTCACCCCAAGGATGACATTGACCTTCCGGGTGCTTAGCACCTCGTGACCCATGGGGTATCCTGCGTCGGCCAGGGCCATGCGTGCGACTTCCAGGCCGAGAAGCTGTGAGGTATCCGTGGCCTGGATATTTTTGGGGGGCATGCCGTATTTCAGAGGGTCAAATGCAATCTTGGGTATGAATCCCCCCTGGGTGCAATAGGTATGGTCTGGGCATGCCGGATCTGAATCGTAATAATCCTTGAGCTGCCAATGGGAATCTTCGGGGATGGGTGTGATGGCGTCAATGCCGTTGAACAGCAGATGCCAATACTCTTTCAGATTTCTGGATTCAGGGAATATGCATCCCATACCGATGATGGCAATGGGGTGATTAACAGGGTTATCTATGGTGCTTTTTTTATTTGGTGTCATGATATGAGAATCGTACAGATGCTAAGTCTAAAGTTTATAAAAAGTTAAGCAAATATACGCGTCCGGATTCCTGGAATCACCTATATATAGGGAAATTGACAAAAGTTTTACAGTTAGGCACAAAATTATAAATAAACCGTCCAATAAAATTCAATGATTTTGTGCCCGCTTTGAATTTGTATTGAGTTTAGTTCAAATTTGGTACTGAGCCTTATGCAATGCCGCCGTTTAAATCAGTTCGACTAATGTTTCTTTTTCCATGGGGGCAAATGTGCCGGTTTTTCCTTCAAGGGTTACCCCCTGGGCCCTTAAAAAAGAGGCCCTGGTGCAGATACATGCCCCGAAAAGGAGGTTGAGTCCGATTTCGGCGGCATGCCGGTTTTCATGGGATTCAAGAAAACTACCCCTGACCCACTGGTTAAAGGCACCCATGGCAGGACCGCACCAGATCTGGTAGTCCATACGCCGTTTGGGGTCTCCCTGGATGGCCCACCGGGAGGACTGGCCCAGATATGATCTGAATACCAAAGCCATTTTATATTTGGGGTCCTGTTCTGCCCGATGAATCTCTTTTTCCATGCCCCTGTTCAGGAAAAATTCTCTGGTGGACTGCCAGGCCTGGTCAAAGGTGGTGAGCAGAAGTTTGTTCTGGATTTCGGTTCGCCCCTTTTCCGGGATATCTTCGAATCGGTCGTGGGTTTTATAAAGCTGGTACAGCTTTTCTGCCCGGACGGCGAACAGTGTCCCGCGCTTTAATACCTGGACCCTGGCGCCTATTTCAAACATGTCTGCTGCCGGCGCCATGGCCGTGTCGGCCTGCTCCGCCTGGCAGAGCAGTTGCCGGACCGTTTCACACACCCCGGCTTCAACACAGGATTGGTTCACGGATCCGGTGAGAATATAAGCGGCTCCCATGCCGAAGGCCGCTGCTGCCGATTCAGGCGTGGCAATGCCTCCAGCCATTCCCACACACAGGGGGGAGGTATAATTGTATTTTTCCATGTGCTGGTTTTTCAGGGCGATCATGGTGGGCAGCAAGGACAGGGCAGGGCGGTTGTCTGTGTGACCTCCGGAGTCGGCTTCTGCCGTTAGGTCCTGGGCCATGGGGATTTCCTGTGACAGCCGGGCCTCTTCAGGGGTTATTTTGCCGGCCTCCAGCAGTCTGTTGACCAGGGTTTCCGGGGGGGGGGCAAAGAATAGTCTGGCAATTTCAATCCTGGAAACTTTGGCAATGATGTTGTTGGGGGTGACAGCGGTATTATCTTTGCCCCTGTAGATCCCCTTGACCCGGTAATAGACCAGGGGCAGGGTCATGCGCATGAATGCCGCAGCCGAGATCAGCCTGATTCTGTGCCTGAGGTAAAGTTCCACAGTAGCCATCTCATGCTCCGGGTCCCCAAGGCTGTGGATGAGGTTGAATCCCAATGGTTTGTCCCCCAGTTCGCTTTTGAGTTCCAAGATGGCGGCCTCAATCTGATCAAGGCTCAGCCCTCCGGCCCCAAAGACTCCGAGCATACCATTTTCAGCCATTGTTTTGACCAGGGCGGTGGAAGAGATTCCGTTGGCCATGGCACCGGCCACATAAGGGTAAACCAGCCCATGTCTCTTTTTAAAGCCAAGATCTCCCAGGTCCCGGGGGGTAATGGCCGGAACCATTGCCTGGTTGGGCGGTAAAGGGAAAGAAAGGGATGAGGCTTTGGTAATGGTGTATTCCCCTTGGGTCTGTGTCACGATTATAGGGGTTTTGACCTGGGTAATGGCTTTGTTCAATTCAGATTGGGATCTCATTTTTCTTTACACTATCCAATATCGTTTGGGTTTAAAATAGAGGTTACGGGCAGTCTTTTAACATGGAAAGGGGTCGGGAATCAATAATCATACAGGCCGGTTGGGTGTAATCCACTTTTCAATGACTGTGGAGAGCATTTTCAGGCACATTTTTTGATTTTCTGCGTTTCTAAACACTTAGCAGGCTGGTTGAATTTTAGTTGCGTTTGCCTACAGAGGTTAACCTGCTGAAATTATTTAACCTGGGGAACTACCTGGGTTAACCTTGGGGTCAGCACCAACTCAGCTTCGCGGGTGGAAGGCCTGGTGCATCCTCACCAGGTAATCCCGGGAAATGTGGGTATAGATCTGGGTGGTTGAGATATCCGAGTGGCCCAGCATGGCCTGTACCGATCTAAGGTCGGCGCCTCCTTCCAAGAGGTGGGTGGCAAAGGAGTGACGGAGGGTGTGGGGGCTTACGTTTTGGGCCAGGCCTGCCAGGACTGCCTGTTTTTTTATGATTTTCCAAAAGGCCTGGCGGGTCATGGGCTTGCCGGCCCGGGCTGCAAACAGGTATTCACCGGGCTGGTGTTTTAAAACAGCCGGTCGGCCCTGATCAATCCATTTTTGGGTCGTCTCTCTGGCCTTGGACCCCATGGGAACGATTCTCTCCCTGGACCCTTTACCCATGACCCGGACAAAATTGGCTTCAAGATTGATGTCCGATAGTTTTAAATTGATCAGTTCAGATACCCGCAACCCCGCGCCGTACATGACCTCCATCATGGCGATGTTTCTTAGATCTTTGGGTTTTTGCGCGTCTCCGGATTCCAGCAGGGCCTGCACCTCTGATACGGAGATTACTTTTGGCAGGTTCCGGCCGGTTTTGGGAATGTTCACATCCTTGATGGGGTTGGTTTTAATGATTTTTTCCCCTGACAGGTATTTATAAAAACCGCGAATAGTCACCAGATGCCTTGCCCTGGATTTCGGGGACAGACCCTTCCTATTCAAGTGGACAAGCCAGCCTAGGACTGCTGTTGTGTCGGCCAGGACGATATCCTTGATAAGATTTTTTTCAAGATAGATGACATAGGAAATCAGATCCCCGGTATAGGCTTGAATGCTGTTGGCGGACAGCCCCTTCTCAATGATGAGATAGTCAATGTAGGTGTCAGCAAGCTCTTCTATTGATTCAGTCATGGGAGGCCTATTGAAATAATTCTGAAATACACCGGAACCCGATGGTGTTGGCGGTAAAATCCGGTTTATACAATCCCCGGGAGCTGACGGTGATGGTGTCAGGTCCGTTCCAGGCCCCTCCTTTGGCCACGTTGTATTTCTGTTTGTCCCGGGTTTTAAAGGGGGGGAACTGTCTGTCTGATGTCCATTCCATGACATTGCCCAGCATGTCGGTCATGCCAAATTCGTTGGAATGGGCATCATAAATTTCCACAGGACTTGTGTCTGAAAGGCCGGTCTGTTCAATGTTCAGTGCCTTGGGGTCAAATTGATTGCCCCAGGGGTATTTGAATCCAAGGTCCGTCCGGGCGGCGGATTCCCATTCCGCCTCTGTGGGCAGCCGGCGGCCAATCCATGAGGCATAGGCAATGGCATCTTCCACGCTAATCTGCACCACGGGGTGGTTCCGTTTTTCATGAAGGGTGGAGCCGGGTCCCAGGGGCTGGTACCAGCAGGCTTCTTTGACATCTTTTGATCCGGCCTGTTTTTTCCAGGATGAAGTATTTCCCTTCTTTTGGTATCGTGCATGGTAGACAACACCATATCCTTTTTTTTCGGCAGTGGTTACATATCCGGTCTCTTCGATGAAAATTTCAAACAATGCATTTGTCACAGGATATTTTCCCATATAGACCAGAGGCATTTCAAATTGCTGCAGTTCCAGGCTGGACTTCAGGGTTTTCTGGGTGCCGATGGTATAAATCCCCTTGGGAATCTTTACATATGCATTGAACTTTTTTTCCCTCTCGCCCAGGGTGTCGTCAAAATGCTCGGCCAATTCCCTGGCTTTTCTGAACTCTTCCAGAGCCTGAAGCTCTTCTTCGTCAAGTTCATCAATCTCTTCGAGTTCTTCGTCTTCATCCAGCTCAAGCTCTTCATTCTCCTCCAGTTCCAGCTCTTCTACTTCTTCAATTTCCTCGTCTTCCTCCAGTTCAATTTCTTCAGCGTCCTGGTCTGTCAGGTCGTCTTCAGGGATATCCCCGTCAATTTCATCGAGTTCTTCATCTTCGCCAAGCTCGATTTCCTCCAGATCCTGGTCGTCATCCAGGTCTGCCGCCTCGACTTCTTCAATGTCCTCATCTTCATCCAGCTCAATTTCTTCAATTTCCTGATCGTCATCAAATTGAATCTCTTCTGTATCCTGGTCTGTCAGATCGTCTTCAAGGATATCCCCGTCAATTTCATCGAGTTCTTCATCTTCGCCAAGCTCGATTTCCTCCAGATCCTGGTCGTCATCCAGGTCTGCCGCCTCGACTTCTTCAATGTCCTCATCTTCATCCAGCTCAATTTC
>Ga0209692_10001415_pt1 | contig 33208 bp, 28 predicted proteins | sample tdDd472_FD_187129 | JGI IMG/M metagenome (GOLD analysis project Ga0209692, IMG submission 187129) | Marine sediment microbial communities from the Atlantic coast under amendment with organic carbon and nitrate - tdDd47.2 (SPAdes)... | ecosystem: Environmental > Aquatic > Marine > Coastal >...
TCCATTTTACCTGAAGCGTTTCTTCTTTAAATCTTTTACCTTTACAATCTGGGCAAGTAAGCCAAACATCAGAAAGGAAATCCATAGAAACTTTCGTTTGTCCTTGTCCTTTACAAGTTTCGCATCTACCGCCTTTTGTATTATAAGAAAAATGCGATTTCTTAAATTTATTTTTAATTGCCAGATCTGTTTTAGCATACAAATCTCGAATTTGATCGTATAAACCAAGAAATGTTAAAGGTGTGCTCAAAGGGCTTTTTCCAATTGCCGACTGATCCATTTTTATTATGGAGCTAAACTTATCTAATCCGCTTATAGTATCACAATTTATTGCTTTATTCGTAGCCGATGATTTAGCAATTACATCAAATAGTAAACTTGATTTTCCACTTCCCGAAACACCAGAAAAAACAGTAATGCCATTTATTGGTAAATCAACATCTACGTTTTTAAGGTTATTTGCATAAGCAGATTTTATCTGAATTCCTGCTTCTACTTTTAGCTTTGCTTTAGGAAAATCAAACTTATAATCTTTTTGAAGATATTTTGATGTAAGAGAATTTGTTGAATTAATAAATTTATTCGTGTTACCCTGAGCAACAATTTCGCCACCTTCATCTCCGGCACTAGGTCCTAATTCAATAATGTGATCAGCTGATTTAATTACTTCTTCATCATGCTCAACAACAACAACAGTATTTTTTTCGGAGAGTCTTTTTATTAGCTCAATAAGGTTTTGGGTGTCTTTAGAATGTAAGCCAACAGTTGGTTCATCCAAAACATATGTTATACCCATTAATTCGCCTCCTAATTGAGATATAAGTCTTATTCTACGACCTTCTCCACCGGAAAGAGTCATTGTGTTTCTATCAATGCTAAGATATCCTAATCCTATTTTTATCATCGCATTTAGTTTAAAAATGCATGATTTAATAATCTCTGAAGCAATAGTAAAGTCCTTTTCTGAAAGTGTATTTCTTAGATTTTTGAAAAACGTGATTGATTCACTTGCTTCTAATTCTGAGAGCTCTGAAATATTCTTATCTGAAACTTCGTATTTTAAAATATCAGGATTTAATCTGCTTCCTGAACAATTATTGCATTTGACTTCTTTCATTAATGCAGCAACATTTTCTCCACCTTGCTTGTCGTGTTTTCTAAAATATTCATCATCAATATAATTTACTAAACCCAACCATTTGGCTGTAAATTGATGCGTTCCTTCTCTGTTTTTTCGTTTGAATTTCCACGATGCATCATATTCAATATCACCAGTTCCAAATAGAGCAATTTCTTTCGCTTTTTTACTTAAATCTTCCCAATGGAGATTAAAATTTACGTTGTTTACTATTCCAGCTTCAATTAAAATAGCCATATGCTGCCCAAATGGATCGCTATAAAACTTCCCGGGTTTTGAGCCATTCATTGCTCCATCGGTAATAGCTAATTCAGGATTGCTTATTAATTTATCAGGATCACAAGTAAGTTCAAAACCTAAGCCGTTACAAACTGGGCATGCTCCAGCCTGGTGATTAAAAGAAAAATGACTTGATAAAGCATCACATGCATTTCCATTTTTATCTTTTGAAATTCGTGAAAATAATAAGCGATAAAGATCATAAAGTCCCGTAATAGTTCCCACAGTTGCCCTTGGGTTTTTAGTTACCGCTTTATTATCTATTGCAATTGTTGGTGTTAATCCTTTACATTCTATAATTTCTGGTCTCGATTTTTGCTGAATTAAACTTCGTGCATAGGTTGAGAAGCTTTCGGTAAATCTAAATTGTCCTTCGGCAAATAAGGTGTCGAACGCTAAGGATGATTTTCCACTTCCACTAATTCCAGTTAAAACTGTTAATTTATTCCGTGGAATCTCGACATCGATATTTTTTAAGTTATGTGTATTAACACCATTCAAAATAATTGGCGCATCAATTACATCCTGTAAATCAATATCTTCTGTTGTTATTTTATGATGCATGTCTTCAGATAATGCTTTCCCAGTTAGAGAATTTTTACAGTTTAAAAGATTCTTGTACGATCCTGAAAATATTACTTCTCCACCGGAATTTCCCCCTTCAGGACCCAAATCAATTATATGATCAGCGTTTTGAATTATCTGAGTTTCATGCTCAATTACAATTACAGTATGATTATTTTTTGTAAGATCATTTAAGGCATTTATCAATATTGAAATATCATAGGAGTGAAGTCCTGTTGTTGGCTCGTCAAAAATATACAGCGTATGTGCTTTTGCTGGTTTTACCAATTCAGAAGCTAGCTTTAGTCGTTGTGCTTCACCACCGGAAAGAGTCGTAGCCGATTGCCCTAAAGATAAATACCCAAGTCCAAGCTTGTTTAAAATAGTTATATAATGGTGAATTTTAGGCTCATCCTTAAAGAATTCGAGTGCATCAGAAATTTCCATTTCTAAAACTTCCGATATGTTTTTACCTTGGTATTTAACTTGAAGTGTTTCAGTATCGTACCTTTTTCCATCACAGGTTTCACATACAGTTTCAACATTACTTAAAAAGTGCATTCCGGTTTGAATATAACCGGCACCTTCACAAGTTTCACAACGTCCTCCTTTTGTGTTAAAAGAGAAATGTCCCTGGTTCCATTTATTTTTCTTAGATTCTTCTTGTGCAGCAAATAAGCTTCTTATAAGATCAAAAAGTTTTGTATAAGTTGCGGGGTTACTTCTTGGTGTGCGTCCAATCGGCGACTGATCTATTTCGATTATTTTGTGAATTTCACTGTCAGAGCTTATTTCTTTAAAGTTTTTGTTGGTAGGTTTTCCTGAAAAAAGTTGTTCGTAATATTTACCTAAAACATGAAATACTAAAGTTGATTTTCCTGCACCTGAAACACCTGTTACAACATTTAAAGCATGTAAACGAAATTGTACGTTAATGTCTTTTAAGTTATGCAGATATGCACTTGATATTTTTAACCATTTATCGTGCAGCTCAATTTTCTTAACCGAAGGAACTATAGTTTCAGTTAAATGTTTAAGGGTTTCACTTTCTTTATTTGAAATTGAAAAAAGGTTTTCAGTTTTTTCATTAAAAAGGATATTACCACCATTTTTTCCGGCAAACGGACCGATATCAATAATCTGATCAGCATTTATCATGGTATCAGGATCGTGTTCAACAACCAACACAGTATTTCCCCGATCACGCAATGATTTCATTACCTTAATCATTTTGTTGTTATCTATTGGGTGAAGCCCAGCTGATGGTTCGTCAAGAATGTACAATATTCCTCGCAAACCGGTTCCTATTTGAGTTGCAAGTCTAATGCGTTGTGCTTCTCCTCCCGAAAGTGTTGTCGATTCTCTTTTTAATTCTAAATAGCCAAGACCCAGATCTTGCATGATTTCAGATCGCTCAATAATTTTTTCAGTTATGGGTTGAGCTATTAAAATTTGATTTTCAGGAAAAGGAATATTTTTAATCGTTTCTTTTAATTCAGATACTGATAATTCAGAAAAATCAGCAATGCTTTTATTGTTAATTTTAACAGATAAAGCGTTCTCATTTAATCTTTTTCCATTACAGGAGCTACAATTTACGGTTTTGGCAAATCGAAGTATGTTTGGATTTCTATCAACCCGAAGAATATTTTCCATTATGGGTAAAATCCCTTTGTAAAATCCTTCTTCACGAGGTTTAGCTGTTATTCCACTCCATTTCATTCTGGATTCAAGGGTGTGTTTGCCAAAAGGAATTTTTATTTTATCGCTTCCGTTTAGAACAATCTCCATTTGTTCAGGAGTTAATTCTTTCCAGGGAATATCAACATTAAATCCTTCTGAATTACAAACCTGATTCAGTACATCTATTGTAACCTGAGAATAAATTGTGTAACCCGAAGGTGTAGTAATTCTTAGTGCTCCTTGTCTTAAACTTTTATTCGGATCTTTTATTAAAAGTTCTGGATCAATTTTATCTTCAACACCTAAACCTTTACATTTTGGACAATATCCTTCCGGATTATTAAAAGAAAAAAGGCTTCGTGATAGTTTTATTTCAGGAAAAGACTCTGATTTTTTACCTGTTCTGGCAAATAGCAATCTTAAGTAGTCATAAATTTCGCTTATGGTACCTACTGTTGAACGTGGATTTCTACTTGTTGTTTTTTGATCAACAGAAATAGCCGGCATTAATCCTTCGATATGTTCAACTTCTGGTCGAGCCATCTTCCCGAGAAATTGTCTGGCATATGATGAAAAGGATTCGAAATATCTTCGTTGGCTTTCCTTACAAATAATATCATAAACTAAAGAAGATTTTCCCGATCCGGAAACTCCAGTAAAACAAGTTACTTTATAATGAGGTATATTGAGGCTTATATCTTTAAGATTGTGTTCTCCTGCTTTCTCAATCTGGATAAATTCTGGATAATTTTGTTTCATTTAAAAATTGTATTGTCAAAAACACAAAGATAAAGAAATAAGTTTTTTAGATTTGATAATAAATATTTGTAATTTTTCATTTATAAAATGATTGGGATTGTAAGAAATTGAAATAATTAACTACTTACTAAATATCTAAATAATACAGAGCGTTGAGTAATAAAAATACAAAAGAAGAATTTGTTTCGCTTATTGAGAAACATCAGGGAATTATTTATAAAGTTTCCAGCATGTATTGCGATAAAGATGAGTGCAAGAAGGATTTATTTCAGGATATCCTTGTGCAGCTGTGGCAGTCTTATTCTACATTCAATCATAAATCAAAATTCTCGACTTGGATGTACAGAGTGGCTTTAAATACTGCAATAGCTCAATTTAGGAAAGATAAAAAGAGCAATGAAGATCCTATGCCTGAAATGCCTATTCATATTGAAGATGAGGAGACATATAAAGAAAAAGAAGATCGGAGAGAGATAGTTCAACGAGCTATTGGAAAACTAAATAGAGCAGAAAAAGCGATCATAATTCTTTATATGGATGATTATTCTTATGAAGAAATATCTGAAATAGCAGGTATTACAATTTCGAATGTTGGTGTGAAAATCAGCAGGATTAAATCAAAATTACAGAAAATATTAAAGGAACTTGAATATGGACTTTAATGATATAAAAAATGTCTGGAAAAATTCTTTTGAAGAAGAAGGACATCTTAATAAAGAAGAAATAGAGGCAAAGCTTAAAATTAAAGGTAAGTCAAATACAGCCTTAAGTAAAGTGAAGAGGAACTTCCTATTTGAACTAATTGGTGGCGGAAGTATTTTCCTTTATTTTATGATATGGCTTAGTATAAACCTTACTAATTATAAAATAATAATTATCCCTTTTTGCATTTTGTTTTTTGGATTACTCATCTCATTTTCTTGGCGTAATTATAACCGAATACGAAAAACGGTAATTTCTCCAGATCAACTTAAGCCTGCACTAAAGCAAACAATAAAAGATATTGAACGATATGTAAATTTTAATAAAAGCAGTTTTACAAAATTTATATTATTGCCTTTTGCAATGATATTTGGACTGGGGCTTGGTTTGTTTATTGGTGCTGGTGAAAAAGAGATTTCTGAAATAATATCACTATTAGAAAATAATGAAATAACGAAAATAATTATAGTTTTTGTTGTTGGCCTTGGAATTACTATTCCTCTTTCTCAATATTTGAATAAGAAAATGTATAAGCAACATCTTGATGAGCTCAAACAATGTTTAAAGGATTTTGAGGAAATAGAGGAATAAAATTTATAAGCAGTTTATTAACCTTAAAAATAGGAGAATCAATCATGAAAAAAGGAACAATTGGTTATTTTATTATCGGAAGTGCAATAATCTGGGGAGCTGTGATTATTGGGTGCTCTTTAAAATTAAAAGGGACACCATGTTACGAGGAAATAAGTTTTATCCTTACAGGTGGAGCTGGAATTCACCTCATTTTAATATGGGGATCACTTGTTGCTCAGTTTAAGAAAAAAGAAAAAATAAAATAATTTGTTTAACTCGACACGATTAGTTTTAAATTCATAATAATATAAAAAATGGAAGAAGATATTTTACAACAAAAACAACCAGCAATAAAACAAACATGGTTGAGAATATTGTTATTTCTACTGACATATTTAGCAAGTAGCACAATACTGGGATTAATTCCAGTTGTGGTAATGATTTTAACAGGTACAATATCTATTGAAGAACTTCAAGCTTCCGCTGGAAATATTGGAGGCAATTTTATTTTGATTATATCTCAAATAACTTCATTTATTGCTGTTGCGTTGTCTATATGGATATTTAGGAAATTTGTCGATCGAAAATCTATATTCTCACTTGGGTTTGAAATAAAAGGCAAGTCAAAAGATGTTATTCTTGGTTTTTTGGTTGGATTTTTTCTATTATTTCTAGGATTTCTTATTTTGAATTTTTCAAATCAACTCACTGTTACTGGAACAAACTTTGTCGCAAATGATCTAATAATCTCACTAATAATATTTATTATTGTTGCTGTTGTTGAAGAGGTTATGTTTAGAGGTTATGTTTTAAATAATTTGATGGGATGGCTTAAGAACAAATACATAGCATTACTCATTTCTGCATTGATTTTTGCTCTTTTTCATGGAATAAATCCAAACATTAGTTTGTTAGGATTTATAAATTTAATACTTGCAGGATTTGCTTTAGGAATAACGTATATTCATACCAAGAACTTATGGTTCCCAATTTTCTTGCATATAAGTTGGAACTATTTTCAAGGACCCATATTTGGATTTGAGGTTAGTGGATTGAATACTAATTCGCTTATTAATCATGATCTTTTAGGAAGTGATTTAATAACAGGGGGGGAATTTGGATTTGAAGGATCTATCTTACTTTCGTTTTTATTAGTTGCAATGGTTGTTGTCACAGATAGGGTTCTTGTAAAACGGCCTGCTAATTTGAATTAACAGTAAACGTCACGTTATAAGATTAAAATAAAACTAAAAAGAGAGATTGAATTTTTGATCAGAGTATTGTAAATGTCAAGAAGAAAAAGAATAAAAAAAGTCCGGAAAATATCCGGATTTTTGTTTTTGGGAAAATTTAGATTATGTAGACTAAATCGTAATAACAAAAAATAATATTTAAACTCTATTATTGTCGATAATATTATAGAAATTGACTTTGTACTGTTCGCTTATTGGAATACGTTTTTCGCCAAAAACAATTCTGTTTCTTTCAATTTTTTCAATTTTTGATAAGGAAACGATAAAAGATCTATGTACCCGAATAAATTCTTTAGAAGGTAACTTTTCAATTATTTTTTTCATTGTAATCCTTGTTAGAATAGATTTGGCTTTGTTTTCGACTACAATCTTTACATAGTCTTTAACACCTTCTATATATTTAATATCTATTAGATTAATTTTAACAGTACTATATTCTACATTAACTATAATAAAATCTGTGGTATTTGATTTCTCTACAATAGGGTTGCTTATTGATTTTTTATTTCTTGATGTAAAAATTTCGTTTGCTTTGTTCACAGCTTTAAAGAAACGGTCAAAAGGTATTGGTTTAACTAAATAGTCAACTGCATTCAAATCGAATCCTGTTAAAGCGTATTCAGAAAAAGCGGTTGTGAAAATAATAATTGGGGGTTGTAAAATTGATTTAACAAAATCTATTCCGGTAACTCGTGGCATTTTAATATCAACAAAGATGAGGTCTATAGATTCATCTTTTAAAAATTCCATTGCTTCAATTGCACTTGTAAAAGTCTTTGCAAGTTTAAGATACTCAATTCTTGAACAAAAATCTTCAATTAACTCTAAAGCTAATGGTTCATCATCAATTGCTATACATTTCATTTTTTAGATTGAGTTTAAGTTTTATACTAAATACGTCTTCAACTTGATTAACTACCAAATTGTAATTGTCGGGGTATAATAAGTCTAATCTTCGCCTAATATTATTTAATCCAATTCCTGATTCATCTTTATTAATTTCCTTATCAGGAATTACTTTGTTTAAAACATACAAATTGAGTTCATCATCAAGAATATCAAGTTTTATATCAATAAAGGACTTGTTTACGCTATCAACTCCATATTTGAATGCGTTTTCAACAAAGGGTAATATCAATAAAGGTTCAATTTGATAAAAATCTGGCTTTCCACTTATACTAAAATTAACACTAACCTTTTGCGTAATTCTTAACTTTTGAAGCTCAATATAATCTTCAAGAGTATTTATTTCATCCTTAACAGGAACAAAGTTTTTTTGAGAATGGTATAATACATATCTGAGAATCGTTGATAGCTTTAAAATTGCATCAGTTGTTAGATTTGATTTTTTATTTGCTAAAGAATATATACTATTGAGTGAATTAAAAAGAAAGTGTGGATTTATCTGTTGTTTTAAAAACAATAATTCTGCATCCGTTTTATTCTTTAAAAGAAGAATCTTTTGTTTTTCATCAAATAACCATTTCTGTATAAACCGAATAAGAACACTTGAAAGTAAAAAGAGTAAGATTACATATATATCAAGAATATTTCTCCGACTAAAAATTGATAGCTTATTATCTACAAAGCGTTCTGGTCTTTGAGCACTTTCTGTTCTTAGAATACGTTTTTTAAGTATAATATTATTTGCCGGTCTGGTAAGTATTTTTACATTGTGTATTCCTAATGTTGCACTTATAACAATAGTTATAGATAAAAAAAAGAATAGAATTATTTTCTTTTTTAATAAAAATTGTGATAAAAAATAATACCCAGTGTAAAAAACAGCAATATAAATAATGAATAGTAGAAGCAGAATGTTAAAACGATAATCTAAATTATTAACCTCCAAAAACAAAAAGTTTAACAAATAGCATAAGTTCCAAGCTGTAATATGTATTCCTATTTTATATATCTTTTTTAACTTGCTCATATCCTTGTGAATATAAAAAAATTAGCTTTTCTCTACAAAAGTAGAGATATTTTTTGATGCAATACTTTAAACAACTTTAATATTAATTAGCACTTACTTTTTCAAATAATGTATCTCCATCGTTATCAACAACTAATTTATAATAATTATTATCAACTTTATAATATTTAATCCCATCAATTGTGATTGTTTCATATCCATTTGGCAATTCATCTACTCGAATTCCAATAGGTGGTGGTACAACGACGTATCCATTAGTATTAGTTTCTTTTTGAAAGAATGTACCATAATGATAAAAGATGATCTTGTTTCTATATATAATTTTAGTAAACTTTGATGGGAGCTTATTTATTCTAACACCTATAGGTGCTGAACATACCGTAAAGCCGTTCGGTTGAGGCTTGTAAAATATATTACCATCAAAATAATACTTTTTGTTTAAAACTGCAATTACAGTATGGGATTGGGGTAATGTTCTAACTGTTTTATTATATTTAGGAAAATGACCATATTTTTTTGTAGTCTTATTTACAACTACAACCTTTGAAACTTTCTTTTTCCTATGATTTTGGGCAATTCCTGAAATTGAGCAAGAAATAAGCAGAATTAGTATAAGAGTTGCACTTTTTAATAAATCACTATTGTTCCTTATTTTCATTTTTTAATATTTTTATTTTTTTAACACTAATTTTAATTGGTGGTGAGATTCTAGGTGTGCTGTTTACTTCACCAGACTTGCTATTTGAGCTACCTTTACCAGAACCACGGCTGCCAGAACCTCGTGCTCCAGTTCCACGTGCCCCTGATCCACGACCACCCGAATTAAGACTTACCTGAGGTTTGTTTTTTTTAGCATTATTATTACCTGCAGTCCCTGACACCATATTAATACTAAATAATTTATTATTAGTAGATGCATTTTTCCAAATTTTATTAATGGGTATAATTAATCTATATACCATTGCATCATCTTCAATAAATTTTATATTTCCTTTTATTCCATTTGTATTAATAGCCGGTAATAGGGTACTGCTTTTCTTACCTTCAAAGCTCAAAAGTTCAATATCTAATACTTGATCTTCTATATTCATAAAGTTATTATCTCTATTCGTATTTGAAGAAAAAGATCTCTTGTAATTTCTTTCTTTTTTTGACAAAGGGAATTTAACACCTAGATGCTTTTTGTTTTTTGCCGTAGTATCTATCCAAACGGTAAAACCATTATTTATAACTCGTTTTTGTAATGTTTTTTCTGAAGTTCTTAAATGAATATAAATATTTTCATTATCGTTTGTTATAAAGTAAAAAATCTTTGAATTAAGATCATACTGATAATCTAAAATCTGAATATTTTTAACATCATTATATTGTTCTTTTTGCCACGAAGAGGTAATCTGTTTTTGTTGAGAACAGCCTATAAACCCAAATGTAATTAGCAATATGATAAATAATTTTTGTGTTTTCATATTTATAATTTTAAACAAAGATGCTTTGTGAATTATAATATTTAGAAGAAAAGATACCAATCATTAAATTGTGTAGACTAAAATCTTATTTTCGAGTTATTTAAGATATTTGATATAAAATTATCATACAGAAGAAATTTTATTTGTAGCTTTACTGTAAACCTGTTTTATTGTTTGAATATATCCAGCAGAAGTAGAAAGGTTTCTACTTCGTATTTATAGATTAGAGTTTTTATTAAAAATATTTAAGATAATGAATAAAAAACAAAGCATTCTGGAGTTTTTAGCTCCTAAGAAAATAGCTGTCGCTGGGGTTTCTAGTAATACAAAGAAATTTGGTTATGCTGTTTTTAAAGAACTTCGCGAAAAAGGATTTGACATTTGCCCTATAAATCCAAATCTTGAAGAAGTTGATGGTGTAAAAGCATATAAGTCGGTACTCGACATCCCAGATGGATATGAAAAACTATTTATTGTAACCCCCAAAAAAGAAACAGACTTAATTGTTATACAGGCGGCAGAAAAAGGTTTAAAACATATATGGGTTCAACAAACCTCAAATACAAAAGAAACTGAAGCTATTGCAAAAGACCTTAATGTTGATTTAATACATAAAGAATGTATTTTCATGTTTGCAGATCCGGTGCAAAGTATACATAAATTTCATAAAGCAATATGGAAATTATTAGGTTTAGTACCTAAGTAAAAAATGATAATTAAAGAGGATAGTTAATTTTAACTATCCTCTTTAATGAAACTCTATTATGTAAATCTAAAATTAATCCATTTCATCTTCTTCATCATCAGGATCAAAAGCCCATAGATCATCAAAATAATATGTTCCATTCTGACCTGTAGCAAGGTACCCTCTTTCTCCGATAGAAAAACCAACAGCTTCTACTCTTGATGAACCTTCAAAATATGTTTTTTCTGTCCATAAATCGGTTATCGGATCGTATTCCCAAACTTCTCCACCTACACCTCCTGTGCCTCCCGTTGCTATATATCCCATACCATTAATTGAAAATGCAACTCTTTCTACTCCAGTAAATGTATATTCATCATCAAAGTCTTCATCTGTAGTATTTGCTATATCATTTAACTGAGTCCATAAACCAGAAGTTGGATCATATTCCCAGAAGTCTTCTTCATAAGATCCATTATCAATGCCTGTGCATATATACGCTTTGTCATTAATAGTAAAAGCAACGGCATCTCTTCTTTTATTTCCACCAATACTTACAATTTGTTCCCATTCACCAGAACTGGGGTCATACCTCCAGAAATCTTTTAAATAATTTCCATCATATCCTGTTCCAACATATCCATAATCTCCAATTGAAAAAGCAACAGCCCCATATCTTGCAGTACCCCCAAAATCGGCAATTTGGGTCCAAGAATTTGTTTCAGGATCATATTCCCAAAAGTCTTTTAGTTTATTTTCGCCATCATAGCCGGTGCCTATATATCCTTTCCCGTTTATACTAAACCCAACAGCTCCATTTCTTGATATACCAGGAAAGGAATCTAGTTTATACCAGAAGTTTAGGCTAGGGTCATAAGACCAAAAATCTCGAAGTCTTGTGGCTCCTTCTTCATAGCCTGTACCAAAGTAAGCTTTTTCACCTATAGTAAATGCAACAGCGTCACAACGAGGAACGCCATCAAAATCTGATAGCTCAACCCAATTGCCAATTGTTACATCATCATCATCGTCATCGCTACATGAGATTAATAAAGCGATTAAACAAAAAAGAAATATTTTAGAACCTAACTGCATGTAATAAATATGTTTTTTCATAATTTTTTTGCTTTGTAAATAAATTTTTGCTCAAATGTAACAGAGAGTAATAATATGATTATAACAAATTAGATAAATACCTAGATTCTGTCGATGAAATAGGGATTTATCAGGCTTATGTGAAGTTTGAGATAAATTGATTAAAAATGTTCGATAAAAATAACTAGTGCAATATTACATGCCTGAAGCTAATTCAGGTCTTCATGAATATATTTACAGTAGAGGAGTAAGCAAGTATTGAAAATTCGTCTACGTTTTCTCCTGAATTATCTATTAAATTTTCTTATAAGTACTATAGCTCTCTATTTTAGCCAGATAATTGGAATTTTTAAAAGTAATTTACATGAATTTGCAAAAAACAAGAAACTTAGGAGTATTATCCTTAATACTATTAATATATATCTTACCATCATGTACTAGTGATAATCTTATTCTTGGGGAAAATTTCATAGATAATACAACTCAAGTTGTAGAGGTAGATACATTTAGCTTAGTAATGTCAACTATTATAGCAGATTCAGTACAAACATCTGCTACCGGAACTATATTAACAGGATATTATGATGATGGCGATTTTGGTAAATTAAGTGCTCAAGGATTTTTTCGAGTAGGACTTCCTACAGCTACAGATATTGAAATTGAAGAATCAGATATTTTTGATTCGGCGACTTTGGTCTTACCTTATTCCAATTACACATATGGAGACACAAACCAAATTCAAAAAATAGATATATATAAACTAAGCGAGGATTTAGTTAACAATGACATTACTTACTATTATAATTCTTCAGATCTAGGATTTGAAGAAAACAGTATAGGAAGTATAGAGTATGTGCCAAGACCTTACCGTGATTCTATAATAGAAATTCGTCTTGACAATGCGTTAGGAGAAGATTTATTTGAGAAATTAAAATATGAAGCTGAAGAAGTATCTTCTAACGAAGAATTTCTCGATTACCTATATGGATTTACAATAAAAACAGATAAAAGTCAAAGTTCTTCTATTGTCGGATTTAATAACTATTATGTAAAATTAAAACTTTATACTAGCAGAGTAAAAGAAGAAAAGGAGGAAATTATATATGAATTTCCTTCTGCAGATCAACCTTATCATTTTAGTCGTTTGCTTAGCGACAGGTCAGGAACTATTCTCGAAGATCTTATTACTCAAAAAGATGAATTAAATTCAAATATAGTGGATGATAGAGCATTTATCCAGGGAGGCACATGCGTTTTAACAAAAATTACATTTCCATATTTAAATAGTTTCCTTTTCGATGAAGATGACATCATAACTTCTGTTGAAATAATACTTAAGCCAGATAATGAGAGTTATGATACAGACCTTCCCGAATCACTTTCGATTTATGAAACAAATAAATTTAACGAATTTGATATTGGAGACGAATATAGTTTTATTTCTTCTTCAATATTTAATCTTGACGAACAATACCACCTTGATACATATTATTATTTCAATATTACTGACTTTATTCAGGAACAACTTGATGATGGATATATAGATCCAGAAAAAGGATTAATTGTAAGTCTTTCTTCATCTTCCCTTAGTTCAACATTTGAAAAACTCTTATTATCTAGTAGTAATGATCCTGAGAAGAAACCAAAACTCAAAATAACATTTTTAAAATATTAATAAACCGCGTCAAATGAAACTTAAATATATACTGATATTAATATTATTTGCACTTGTGCCAGAACAGTTACTATCTCAAAATTTAACAAGTTCTCCATATTCAATTTTTGGTGTTGGTGAAATTAGCTCAAAGGGAACAGGAATGAATCAAGCGATGGGCGGAGTTGGTATTGGAATGAAATCAGGATATAGTCTTAACAATATAAATCCGGCATCGTATGCTGGGATAGATAGCTTGTTTTTTATATATGAGATAAGCGCTTTTGGGGAGTTTTCTGAATTTTCTACCAATAAAAACAGTCAACAACAATTTGATGGGAACTTCTCTGGATTTGCTTTTGGGTTTCAGGCCAAGAAATGGTGGGGTGCAAGTGTTGGATTAATGCCCTTTAGTACAGTCGGTTATAAAATATCTACTGTAAATGAAATGGAAAATGACAATAGTATTTATAATGATACATACATTGGAACAGGAGGAATTAACCAAATATATATGGGGAACTCATTTAAAGTTTCTGAAAACATATCACTTGGATTAAATATTTCTTATTTATTTGGTTCGCTAGAAGAAGAACAACAAATTTCCTTTGGAAATGAAATTGTTGATTATAGTTTGAATAGCACAGATTATATAAATGGTCTTTATGTAGATTATGGTTTTCAGTATTATTTAAAAGATAACAAATTCGATTATACCTTTGGAGCTGTTTATGGTCATAAAAGGAATTTGAATTCTTCAGCTGATCAGATTTTTTATGATGTTGATGGGCTAATATTATATTCTGAAGAGGATTTGGAAGGCAATGAAAACTATTCAATACCAGAAAAGTTCGGTGTTGGTTTTTCAGCTTCAAAAAAAGATAAGTTTACTGTAGCTTTTGATTACACATTAGATAAATGGTCGGAGATTGAATTTCAGAATTCAGATATGATAACAAAAGATAGTCATAAATTTGCTTTAGGTATGGAGTATAGTCCTAAGGGTAGAAATAGTGGAAAAATTTTTACCGGTTGGTACTATCGAATTGGTGCTTATTACAATACTTCATATTTGAATATTGAAAACAATACTTTAAATTCACAAGCATTAACATTTGGTGTGGGAATTCCAGTAAAAAGAAATTTAAGTATGTTTAATGTTGCATTCCAGGTTGGTGATTACGGTACATTGAATGATGGTCTAATAAAAGAAAGATTTTACAATATAAGTGTAAATCTTTCCTTACAAGACATCTGGTTTTTAAAACGAAAGTTTGAATAAATAATTATTCTTCTTTCATTTGATTCCAGCCTTGTGCATTAAGCTGAATTGACTGACCTCCATTTGTTATCATAACAGCACCATATTCTTTATCGGCAATATGACCAATTGCATGAATTGATGGCTGGTCTTTTATTTTTTCTAAATCCTTGGCATTAATTGTAAATAATAATTCATAGTCTTCGCCACCATTTAAAGCAGCAATTAATGGCTCGATTTTAAATTCTTCAGCCATTTTCTCTGTATTTAAGTCGATAGGAATTTTATCCTGGAATATTTTACAACCAACATCAGATTTATTACATATATGAAGAACCTCTGAAGATAAACCGTCCGAGATATCAATCATCGAAGTAGGTTTAACATTTAATTCTTTCAATAGTTCTATAATTTCTTTTCTGGCTTCAGGTTTTAGTTGGCGCTCAAGAATGTAATCATAACCTTCTAAGCTTGGATTAAAATCAGGATTAGTTTTAAAAATTTCTTTTTCTCTTTCTAACAATTGTAATCCCATATAGGCACTACCCAAATTACCTGTTACACAAACAATGTCATTTTTCTTAGCAGTACTTCTGTATGTAATATCTTCTTTTTTAGCTTCACCTATTGCAGTAACGCTAATTGCTAAACCGGTTAACGATGAGGATGTATCTCCGCCAACAAGGTCAACATTATATATTTCACAAGCGAGCTTAATACCCTCATAGAGTTGTTCAATGTGTTCGACAGCAAATTTCTTAGAAATAGCAACAGAAACGGTAATTTGTTTTGGTGTTGCATTCATTGAGTAAACGTCCGAAAGGTTTACTACAACAGCTTTATATCCCAAATGCTTTAATGGAGTATATATAAGGTTAAAGTGAATGCCTTCAACTAAAAGGTCCGTTGTTACAACAGAGCATATATTTCCATGGTCAATAACAGCGGCATCATCACCAATACCTTTTATAGTATTTTCATGATTAATTCTAACGTCTTTCGTGATATGGTCAATTAGTCCAAACTCCCCTAATTCAGAGATTTCTCGTAACTTTTGTTTTTTATCGCTCATTTTAAAAATTGATATATATCATTAAAAAAAAAGATTAAACAATCTTGCTTTATTTGTTGTTAAATTTTAAATATATTTGCACCTAATTTAGAATTAATCTTATTAAACGTAGTGCAGATTTATATATAGATTTTGCAAAGTTATGGAAAAAGATCAAGATAAAATATTAAATGATGTAACGCAGGGCGAATACAAGTATGGTTTTGTTACAGACATTGAAAATGAGACTATACCAAAAGGCTTGAATGAAGATACCGTTAGGATGATTTCTCAAAAAAAGAATGAACCTGAGTTTATGTTGGAATTCCGATTAAAAGCATTTCGCTATTGGCAAACAATGAAAATGCCTGAGTGGGCTCATCTTATTATACCTAAAATAGACTATCAGGATATAATATATTATGCAGCACCAAAACAAAAAGTTAACTTGGATAGCATGGATGATGTTGATCCTGAATTAAGAGACACCTTTGATAAATTAGGAATTCCTTTAGATGAACAAAAAATGATGTCTGGAGTTGCTGTTGATGCTGTAATGGATAGCGTTTCAGTAAAAACGACATTTAAGGAGAATTTAAGCGAGTTAGGAATTATATTCTGTTCGTTTAGTGAAGCGGTTCAGGAACAACCCGATTTGATTAAGAAATATATGGGATCAGTTGTTCCTTACACTGATAACTATTTTGCCGCCCTAAATTCGGCAGTTTTTAGTGACGGTTCATTTTGTTATATTCCAAAAGGAGTTCGCTGTCCAATGGAACTTTCAACATATTTTAGAATTAACGCTGCAAATACAGGTCAGTTTGAGAGGACTCTAATAGTTGCAGAAGATGATTCATATGTAAGTTACTTGGAAGGTTGTACAGCACCACAGCGAGATGAAAATCAGCTGCATGCTGCGATTGTAGAAATTATTGCTGCAAAAAATGCAGAAGTAAAATATTCAACCGTACAAAATTGGTATCCTGGCGATAAAAATGGGGTAGGTGGAATTTATAATTTTGTTACCAAGCGCGGAAAATGTGCAGGCGAAAATTCCAAGATATCTTGGACGCAGGTTGAAACAGGATCAGCTGTTACATGGAAATATCCAAGTTGTATTTTATTAGGAGATAATTCAGTAGGAGAATTTTATTCTGTTGCTGTTACAAATAATCATCAGCAGGCTGATACTGGAACTAAAATGATACATATTGGTAAAAACACTAAAAGTATTATAGTTTCAAAAGGTATTTCGGCAGGATTAAGTCAAAATAGCTATCGCGGCTTGGTAAAAGTTGTTAAAAACGCTTCCAATGCACGTAACTTTTCGCAGTGCGACAGTTTATTGCTTGGTGATAAATGTGGAGCTCATACTTTCCCTTATCTTGAAGTAGATAATAAAGATGCCGTCGTTGAACATGAAGCAACAACTTCAAAAATTGGCGAAGATCAAATATTTTATTGTAACCAAAGAGGTATAAAAACTGAAGATGCAATTGGATTAATTGTGAATGGTTATGCTAAAGAAGTTTTAAATAAATTACCAATGGAATTTGCAGTTGAAGCTCAGAAGTTATTGCAAATTAGTTTAGAAGGTAGTGTAGGATAATAAATAAGTAGAAACAAAGAAATAATTATAGCGTCATGTTAAGTATTAAAAATTTACACGCAAGTATTGAAGGTATAGAAATTCTTAAAGGAATTGATTTTGAAGTAAAAGCTGGGGAAGTACATGCAATTATGGGACCTAATGGCTCGGGTAAGAGCACATTAGCTTCTGTTTTAGCCGGAAGAGAAATATACGATGTTACGGAAGGTAAAGTAAAGTACTGTGAAAAAGATCTTATTGAAATGACTCCTGAAGAAAGAGCAAGCGAAGGAATATTTCTCGGATTTCAGTATCCAATTGAAATACCAGGGGTAAGTATGGTGAACTTTATGAAAACAGCAGTTAACGAGCAAAGAAAACATAAAGGTTTAGAACCAATGTCTTCTTCAGATTTCCTTAAATTGATGAGAGAAAAGAAAGAATTGGTAGAATTAAATGCAGCATTAGCAAACAGATCAGTTAATGAAGGTTTTTCTGGTGGAGAGAAAAAACGAAATGAAATTTTCCAAATGGCAATGCTTGAACCTAAGTTATCTATTTTAGATGAAACAGATTCCGGTTTAGATATTGATGCTCTTAGAATTGTAGCAAATGGTGTAAATAAATTAAAAACTAAAGATAATGCTACTATCGTAATTACACATTATCAACGTTTATTAGATTATATAGTTCCAGACTTTGTTCACGTATTATATAACGGGAGAATTATTAAATCAGGCACTAAAGAATTAGCTCTTGAGCTAGAAGAAAAGGGTTATGACTGGTTAATAAAAGATGTTTATTTTTAGTAGGTTGAAATTAGTTTTCGGAATTAAAAAAGCAAATTATGAGCTTAGAAGAAGTTAAAGTGGACCCTAAACAAAAGTTTCTTGATATTTATCAGGAAAGCGCGAATGAGATTAAAAGTGGTTCGCCTGATTATATAAATGAAATAAGAGAAAAGGCCATTAAGCAGTTCGAATTATTAGGAATTCCTGATAAGAAAGACGAAAATTATAAATATACAGATCTCAATAAAGAATTTGATAATGGTTACAAAATGTACTTGTCACCAAAGAATATCAAATTTGAAATGAATGATATTTTCACATGTGATGTACCTGATTTAAATACTAAGGTTATTTTATTATTAAATGGATGGTATTACGACAGAGAAAATCTGATACACGAATTGCCAAATGGAGCACTTATTGGAAGTTTACAAGCAGCAGCTGAGAGATATCCTGATTTAGTAAAAAAGCATTATGCTAATTACGCAAAAATGGATAAAGAAGGACTGGTTGCAATGAATACTGCTTTTGCTCAAGATGGGATTTTTATTTATGTTCCAAAAGGAGCTGTAATAGAAAAACCTATTCAAATTATTAATATATTAATGGATGAAGAAGAAGGTTTTACTCAACATAGAAACTTATTTATTCTTGAAGAAAATAGTGAAGCTTCAATAGTTGTTTGTGATCATACTTTATCAAAACCCAATTTCTTAACAAATTCTGTTTCAGAAATCTATACAGGTAAAAATGCAGATTTGAAATATTCAAGAATGCAGAATGAGCATAATGGATCGAAACAAGTTTCAAATCTTTATATACATCAGGAAAGAGATAGTAGAGTAAATGTAAACACAATATCACTTCATGGTGGAATGATCAGAAATAATTTTCATGTTCACTTGGGTGGTGAAGGTTGTGAAAATACAACAACCGGACTTTTCTTAACAGATAAAGGTCAGCATATTGATAATTATGTATTTATGGATCATGCACATCCAAATTGTACAAGTAATCAGTTGTTTAAAGGAGTTTTAGACGATTTTGCAACAGGTTCGTTTAGCGGAAAAGTATTGGTAAGAAAAGATGCTCAGAAAACACAGGCATATCAAACTAATAATAATATTTTATTAACTGATGATGCCGATATGAAAACAAAACCGCAGTTAGAGATATATGCTGATGATGTAAAATGTAGTCATGGTGCAACCGTTGGTCAATTAGATATGGATGCTTTATTTTATATGCGTGCTCGCGGGATTAATAAAAAAGAAGCAAAATTATTACTGATGTCTGCATTTGCATACGATGTAATAAAAACAATTCAGGTTCCTGTATTGCAAGAACGCATTCAAGAGCTAGTTGATAAGCGTTTACGTGGTGAATTATCACATTGTAGTTCTTGTCAGATGCATTGCTGTTAGTGAAACTATGATTTTGATTTCAAAATTATAAAGTTGAACTAATCCTGAGCAAATAGCGAAGGATCTTTAAATGATAAAAATGAAAGAGTTGAGTTTAGATATTCAAAAAATACGCAAGGATTTTCCAATTTTAAACCAAGAGGTTTATAAAAAGCCCTTGGTTTATTTTGATAATGGAGCAACAACCCAAAAACCTCAAGTTGTTATTGATGAAGAAGTAAAAATCTATTCGCAAGAGAATAGCAATATTCATCGCGGAGTACATTATCTAAGTGAGCAACTAACTCAACGTTATGAAGATGCGCGTAAAGTAGTTCAGAAATTTATTAATGCTGAACACGATCACGAAATAATATTTACAAGCGGAACAACCGAATCTATAAATACGGTTGCATTTTCATTTGGTGAGAGATATGTTGAAGAAGGTGATGAGATTATTATCTCAACGCTGGAACATCATGCAAATATAGTTCCTTGGCAAATGCTTTGCGAACGAAAAAAAGCAGTTTTAAAAGTAATTCCAATAAATGAAAAAGGAGAACTTTTAATTGAAGAATATCAAAAGTTAATTTCGGATAAAACAAAAATAGTAGCAGTTAATCAGGTGTCAAATGCACTTGGAACTGTTAACGATATAAAGAAAATTATTGAAATAGCCCATGGTAAGAATATTCCAGTTCTTGTTGATGGGGCGCAAAGTGTACAACACGAGAAAGTTGACGTTCAGGATTTGGATTGTGATTTCTTTGTATTTTCTGGTCATAAATTATACGGACCAAACGGAATTGGAGTACTTTATGGTAAAGAAAAGTGGTTGAACGAAATGCCTCCATACATGACCGGTGGAGAAATGATTAAAAAAGTAACTTTCGAGAAAACTACTTTTAACGAGCTCCCTTTTAAGTTTGAAGCAGGTACACCTAATTATGTTTCTGCAGTAAGTTTAGCAACCGCAATTGAATATGTGCAAAACCTGGGATTAGAAAATATTGCAGCCTGCGAAAAAGAATTGTTGGATTATGCCACTGAAAAACTTAATTCGATTGATGGTTTACGAATAATCGGAACAGCAGAAAATAAGGTTAGTGTTATATCATTTAATTTAGAAAATATACATCATTACGATGCAGGAATGGTAATTGACAAAATGGGTATAGCAGTTCGTACTGGGCATCATTGTGCTGAACCTTTAATGGATCGTTTCAATGTTGAAGGAACAATTCGCGCATCATTCTCGTTTTATAATACAAAAGAAGAAATTGATAAATTGTACAACGCAATTTTAACTGTTAAGCAAATGTTTGAGTAATTTTGCACAAAACTATTTATTGTAATCATGACATTAAACGAACAACAAGACGAAATAATAGAAGAATTCTCAATCTTTGATGATTGGATGGATAAATACAATTATTTAATTGAGTTAAGTAAAGATCTTCCGGAGATTGACCCAAAATATAAAACCCAACAATATTTAATAGAAGGTTGTCAATCAAAAGTGTGGCTTTTCGCAGATTTAGATGGTGATGTAATAAAATACTCAGCAGATAGCGATGCTATTATTACGAAAGGAATTGCAGCTTTATTGGTTCGTGTTTTAAATGATCAGAAACCTGCAGATATTCTAAATAATGAGCTTTACTTTTTAGATAAAATAGGATTACAACAAAATCTGTCGCCAACTCGATCGAATGGTTTATTAGCCATGGTTAAACAAATGAAATTGTATGCAATGGCATATAATGCTAAAATGGGAAATTAAGGAGGATAATTATGGAAGATTTTATGGCATTAGAAGTAGAAATTGTAAAAACCTTAAAAACGATTTTCGATCCGGAAATTCCCGTAAACATATATGATCTTGGACTTATTTATAATATAGATGTTGATGATGATAAGAAGCTTGAGGTTACTATGACGTTAACTGCACCAAACTGTCCAATGGCCGATCAGCTTTTAGGTGAGGTTCACGAAAAAACAAATGCAATTGAAGGTGTAAAAGAAGCAAAAGTTAAACTTGTTTTCGATCCGCCTTGGGATAAAAGCCTTATGAGCGAAGAAGCAATGCTCGATTTGGGATTGCTTTAGTGTTAGTTTAAGTTAATGCTTATTGAAAGGTAACTTCAATTTTTATATTATTATTCATTGTCATTCCCTTGCATAAGGGAATCTTTGTTTATAAGAGATCTCCAATCAAGTTGGAGATGACACAAGATACTTCGCTGTTTGTATAATAGAATTTTTATCTGAGGGAAAATTGAAATACCTTTATGAATGCGTATTAATTTTACATCGAATTGAATTCTATCCAATCACATACTGAACTAATAAAAAAGAAAGCAAACGAACTTGGCTTTTCTGCTGTTGGAATATCTAAAGCTGACTTACTCGACAAAGAATCAAAAATCTTAAGAACATGGCTTCATAATGGTTTTCATGGAGAAATGTATTACATGGAAAATCATTTTGAAAAACGAACCGATCCACGAAAATTAGTTGAAGGTGCAAAGTCGATAATCTCAGTGCTTTTTAATTATTTTCCGGAACAAATTCAAGCAGATAATACATATAAAGTTTCTAAATACGCTTATGGTAAAGATTATCATTATGTTTTAAAGGAGAAGCTAAATTTATTATTTGATTTTATAAATAATGAAATTACAAAAATTGAAGGAAGAGTATTTGTCGATTCGGCTCCAGTTATGGATAAAGCTTGGGCAGCAAACTCAGGATTAGGTTGGATTGGGAAAAATACAAACCTTATCTCCAAAGAGTTCGGTTCATTCGTTTTTATTGGTGAATTAATCATTGATTTAGATTTAGAATATGATCATTCTATAAAGGATTATTGTGGAACTTGTACTAAATGCATTGATGCTTGTCCGACAAAAGCTATTACTCCATATCAAGTTGATGCACGAAAATGTATTTCCTATTTGACCATTGAAAAGAAAGGAGATTTTTCAAATGAAGTAAAAGATAAATGGATCGAATGGGTTTTTGGCTGTGATATTTGTCAGGACGTTTGCCCTTGGAATACAAAATTGGAGACTCACAAAGAAGATCAATTCAATATATCTGCTCAATTACAAAATATGTCAAAAGAAGATTGGGAAGATATTGATAAACCAACGTTCAAAAAAGTATTCAAAAGTTCCCCAATTGAAAGAACCAAGTTCGAAGGATTAAAAAGAAATATCGATTTTTTAAATTAGGCATATTATGCTTCGATAAACTCAGCATGACAAATCTGTCACCCTGAGCTTGTCAAAGGGTTATTATTTAAAACTTATAAGTTAATCCAACTCCAAAAACTTCTTTAAATTGAGGTTTTGCACCTCGTTCAGCACCTGAGTCATCGTAAGTAGCTATGTCATCATCATAAATTAAATGCGTATTCAGATTTGCAGATAAATAATCGTTTATTTTCATTGCTATCAATACTTTCCAGTCTGCATCAATATTTTGTGCATTTTCAAGATAATTAGAAAATAGCCCAAGTGTTGAGTTAAAAGTTACATTTTTCATGATTTCCTTTTTCACGCCAATATTAACCGATCCCCCAAGTTCCATTCTCGTTTTAGAACCAGGATCAACACCAAATGCTCCACGAGCCGATAATGTATCATCCAAAACTATTGTAAGTTTACCAGCAATAGGAGATAAAACAGCGTAGAAGTTTTCGTTTGGCTTATACTCCATACCTAATGATGCTTGTAAATATCCAGGAGCTAAAAATTTAGAAATTACATAGCTTGTATCTGTTTCATATTTCAATCCTTCGTTCATTTGCGATTTAAAATTAAGCATAGCGCTTATAAAAAATGATTTTGATACTTTTCTACCATATTTAGATAAGAAATCAATATGGTCATCTGTCTTTCTAAGATCTTGATCACCCTGTTTTTGAACGCCATAACCAATATCTAATGTGTTTGCCCAATCATTTTTGTCTTTAGAATAATTAAGCGATAGGTTTAACAAACCATTAAAAGCATAAGAGTTTTCACCACCAGCTGCCCAATTTGTTAACGAAACCTGAGAAAAGTTTATAGAACTTACTCCATTGAATTTCCAGTTTTTAATAGTATCTGCTTCTTCCTGAGCATTTAAAAACAAAGTGGATGCTAATGCTAAAGCAATTATTAAGGTAATTTTTTTAATCATTTTTTTCTACTTTAAAATTTTATAATGATTTGAAACAAGATAAATCTAGATTTGTTCAGCCTGTTCAGCACAAAGTTAGTCGCTCAAAGTTAAAATAACAATATTTCTGTTACTTCGTGGTCCATCAAATTCACAAAAGAAAATATTTTGCCAGGTTGACAATCCAATTTCTCCATTAATGATTGGTATTGTTTCACTTGGTCCAACAATACCAGCTTTTAAATGTGCATCTCCATTATTATCCTGAGCATCGTGTTCCCATATTCCTGAAGGAATTAATTTTTTCAATAATGTTACAACATCGTTTTGAACTGAATTATCCCAGTTCTCTTGAATCATAATTGCTGCAGTTGCTCCTTGAGCATATAATGTAACTATTCCGCTTTGTATTTTAGATTTGGATACAACTTCTTTTACACGAATTGTTATATCATATAAGCCATTATGTTTATCAGTTGATATCTGTATGATTTCTTGCATAATATCACTAATTTTGATAAGATTTATTTACGAAGCTATTAAAATATGAATTACAAATCAACCTTATATGCATCCTTCGATGGAATGAAACTTTCAGGTTATTTATGGGAACCAAAAGAAAACCCAAAAGCGATTATTAATTTAGTGCATGGTTTTGGAGAATATTGTGAACGTTATGACCATTGGGCAAAGCGTTTCACGGAGAAAGGTTTTATTGTACATGCTATAGATAATCGTGGTCATGGGAAATCAGATGGGAAGCGTGGGCATATTCGTGAATTTGATGATTTTTTAAATGATATTGATGTTTTAGTAAAAGAATCAAAAAAAATTAATCCTGATTTGCCACAATTTATTTATGGACATAGTATGGGCGGAAATATTGTTGCAAACTATATAACAAAAAAAGAGAATAATTTTATTGGAGCAGTTTTATCATCGCCTTGGTTGAAACTCACTTATAGTCCATCAGCCATAATGCTCTTTTTTGCTAGAATTATGAACAAAGTTTATCCTAAGTTTACTCAAAACTCTAATTTGGATGTCAAAGGAATTTCTCATGATCCTGAAGTTGTAGATGCTTATATTAAAGATCCTTTAATTCATGGAAAAATCTCAGCAAGAATGTTTTATGAAATTGTAAATGCAGGAAGAAAAGTGATTGAAAATACAGATAAACTTAGTTTGCCTGTGTTAATTCAGCATGGTACTGGCGATAATATTACATCTTATAAAGCAAGTAAAGAGTTTTATGATAAAGCTAAAAGACAAGGAAAAGATATTATTTATAAAGAGTGGGAAGGATTATACCATGAACTGCACAATGAACTAGAAAAGGAAGAAATATTTAACTTTGTGAATAATTGGATTGAACAAAAGCTGTGAGCTTATAGATTCGAGCTAAGAGCAAATAAGAATTTTACCTAAAAAAGTAATGAAAAATTTCAAGAAATTAATTATTTGGCAAAAGGGTTTTAAGATTGCACTGGATTCTTATAAAATCACAAAAGAATTTCCTGTTGAAGAAAAGTATGGATTAGTAAGTCAAATTAATCGTGCGTCAATTTCAATATCATCAAATATTGCAGAAGGAAGTAGTAGAAGAAGTGAAAAAGATTATTTTCGTTTTCTTGAAATAGCTCTGGGTTCTTGTTTTGAACTCGAAAGTCAATTGTTAATTACTTTAGAGCTTAGTTTTGGAAACAATCAAAAAATTGAGGGATTATTAGGTGAAATTGATGAAGAACAAAAAATGCTGATTGCTTTCATGAAAAAACTTAACAATTAAAACTCTAAGCTCTAAGCTCTAAGCTCTATTATTATGAAAAGCTATAGAACAATAGTAGAACCAGATTCTTCTAAAAACAAAATAAGTTATAATACACCTGTTTTGTTTATGGGTTCTTGCTTTACCGAGAATATTGGGAATAAAATGGACAAATTAAAATTTCCAACAATTGTTAATCCTTTTGGAGTTTTATATAATCCTTCTTCAGTTCGAAGCGGTCTAGAAATCTTATTGGATAATAGAGATTTTAACGAAAAAGACTTGCATTTTTTTAATGATCAATGGTTTAGTTTTTATCATGATACAGAATTCTCTAATGAGAATAAGGATGAGTGTTTAAAAAAAATTAATACATCAGTTAATGAGGCAAGAGAACATTTGAGAAGTGCAAAATACTTAATTATTACATTTGGAACAGCTTGGATTTATGAATATAAAAAAACAGAAAATGTAGTATCTAATTGTCATAAAATTCCGGCAAAAGAATTTGAACGAAGAAAGTTAGGTGTTGAAGATATTTTCGTACAATGGGCTAAGTTACTGAATAGAATAGAAGATTATAATCCAAATTTAAAAATAATTTTTACCGTAAGTCCAGTTAGACATTGGAAAGATGGTGCTGTCCAAAATCAATTAAGTAAATCAACTCTAATATTAGCAATTAATCAATTAATGAAAATATTTGATAATGTAGAATACTTCCCGGCTTATGAAATAATGATGGACGATCTACGCGATTACCGATTCTATGCCGATGATATGCTTCATCCTTCAAATGTGGCAATAGAATATATATGGGACTATTTTAAACAAACCTTCTTTGATAAAAAAACTATCAATATTATTGATGAAGTAAATCAAGTAATTCAGGCTGAAAATCATAGACCTATAAATCCTGATTCTATTAACCACAAGAAGTTTATAGAAAATTTAAATCGAAAAAGAGAACTGCTAAAGCAAAAATATCCATTTCTAAAATTTAATTAAAATTTGATTCTTTGAACTTTTTTATTCTTGAATTGTTCGAAATCTCAATACTATCAACTATACGATTCATGAAGATAAAGTTATCTGTATTAATTTTTTTTATAATATCTGGCTTTACGACTATTGGCCAAAATGCAAATGGAGTAATAATTGGCCGAGTCTATAATAGTTTAAATAATGAGCCTATTCCTTTTGCTAATGTTTTAGTTTTTAAAACAAATAATGGTATTGCCACTAATATAGAAGGAGAGTTTAAATTGTCTGGCATTAAACCTGGGTTTATAAAAATTCAGGTTTCTGCAGTTGGATACGAAACATATATTTCTCCTGATTTAATGATAACAAATGCAAAAGTGGTTAACATTGATATTCCTCTTAAAGTATCTAATGTTGAGATCGAAGAAGTTGTTGTTAAACCATCCCCATTTCGAAAAACAGAAGAAAGTCCAGTATCTCTTAGGAGAATAGGTATCCAGGATATTGAAAAGAGTCCTGGATCAAACCGTGATATATCAAAAGTAATACAATCATTTCCGGGGGTTGCATCAACGCCTGTTCAAAGAAATGATATTATTGTGCGTGGAGGAGGACCAAGCGAAAATTCATTTTATCTCGACGATGTTGAGATTCCTAACATAAATCATTTTGCTACTCAAGGAGCATCTGGAGGTCCAGTAGGAATCATTAATGTTGATTTTGTACGCGAAGTAAATTTTTATTCGGGAGCATTTCCAGCCAATAGAGGTGACGCTTTAAGTTCTGTTTTAGAGTTTAAGCAAAAGGATGGTAATAATGAAAAATTAGAAGTGCAAGGAACTTTAGGTGCATCCGAAGTAGCTTTAACTTTTGATGGCCCCATTGGAGAGAAATCAACTTTTATATTTTCTGTTAGGAGATCCTATCTGCAATTATTATTTGAAGCTTTGCAATTACCTTTTTTACCGACATATAACGATGTGCAGTTTAAAACAAAAACGCGTATTAACGATAAAAATGAAATAACATTTATCGGTCTTGGTGCTTTTGATCAATTTGATTTAAACCTTAAAGCAAATGAAACCGAAGATCAGCAATATATTTTAAACTATTTACCGGTAAATGAACAGTGGAATTATACTTTAGGTGCGGTATTTAAACATTATAGAGAAAAGAGTTATGATACTTGGGTTGTGAGTCAGAATTTTTTAAATAACAATTCGTATAAATACCAAGATAATATTGAAATAGATTCCTTAAAAACATTCGATTATCAATCAACTGAAAGTGAAACGAAATTTCGCTACGAAAATACGTTACGAACAAATAGTGGATTTAAATTAAATCTTGGAGCCGGACTTGAATACGCGCAATATACAAATCAGACTTTTCGTAAAGATTTTGTTGGACTAGTGCCTGTTGAACTTAATTATAATTCGAGTTTAGATTTATGGAAATGGTCAGCTTTTGGACAAATAAGCAAAGGGTATTTTCAAAATAGATTGGCTTTTTCATTTGGATTGCGTGTTGATGCTAATAACTATTCACAAAGCATGTCAAATATATTGGATCAATTTTCCCCAAGGCTTTCTGCCTCTTATAAAATAAGATCTGAATTTTCACTTAATTTTAATACTGGAAGATATTATCAGCAACCCGCTTATACAACTCTCGGATTTATTAATAATTCAGGAAATCTCGTTAATAAAGATAATGGATTAAGATATATCTCTGTCGATCATTTGGTTGCAGGAATTGAATATTTACCAACAGATCAGTCTGTTATTTCACTTGAAGGATTTTACAAGTATTACCGAAATTATCCATTTTCAGTGAATGATTCCATATCATTAGCCAATAAAGGAGCCGATTATGGATCTTTTGGTGATGAGGAAGTTCTATCAAAGGCAGAAGGACAATCTTATGGATTGGAACTTTTAGCAAGAAATAGAGATTTATGGGGATTTAATATAGTTCTTTCTTATACCTGGGTAAGAAGCGAATTTAAAAAGTTTGATAAAAATCTTGATTTCACTTCAGAATATGTTTCAACATCTTGGGATAATAAGCATTTATTAAACTTAACAGCAACAAGAGATTTGAAACGAAATTGGCAGGTTGGATTTAAATGGAGATTTGTTGGCGGTTCACCTTATACACCTTTTAATAAAGAAAAAACAAGTTTGATTTCTGCATGGAACGTGCGAGGAAGGGAATATCTAGATTATTCTCAACTAAATTCACAAAGACTTGATCCATTTCATCAATTGGATATTAGAATCGACAAACAATATTTTTACAATAAGTGGTCTTTAATGTTTTATATTGATATTCAGAATGTTTATAATTTTAAATCTGATGAGCAGAATAAGTACATACCTCAATCAGATAGTAATGGAAATTTTATTATCGATCCGGATAATCCAGATAAGTATTTAATGAAAACAATTGTAAGTGATGGTTCAGGAACAATTCTTCCCTCTATAGGAATCATTATTCAATTCTAAAAAATAAGACCGGAATATTTCCGATCTCATCTTTTTAAAACAAATAATAATAATTAAATCAACTTATAATTAATTCCAGGTAATTACTATTTCTGTTAAATCATCTCCTTTTGAAAGCGATTTTGTAATATCTGCTTTAACATCTTTACAATTTGTAAACTCTAATGCTCTTTCGCACCAGCCTGCAATTCGGTATTCTATTATTTCTTCCGGATCAGGAAATTTGGTTATGTGTAAGGTTAAGCCATTATCATGTTTATTCAAAACTGAAATATCAGAAGGACTATAATATGATGTAAATACTCGTCCGGCTCTTTCCATAATATAATTAGGTGACGCAATACGAACAAAAATTTTGTAAACTCCTTTTAAACCTTGTTCAGCACTAAATCTGCCAGCTTCAAGAGCAGCTTTTTGAATATCATTATTATAAAACATTTTTGCAATTGCCAAAGTAGGTTCAACAGCTCCATCTTTCATTGGATACCAGTTGTTAGCAAATATTGCACTCTTCATAATTTTCTGAGATGACTCAGGCATAGATTGAATCCATTCATTATACTTTGGATTATATCTTTTCTCAACATATTCTTTTATTGATTTTACAGCAGTCCCTTTAACTTCCATCTTCTTGATTTTTGAGTTTAACATATTAGTATGAAATTACAATTTCTTTTTTGAACTAACAATAGAATTTTATAAGCGGCTAGAAAATGTTGATAAAAAAACGGAGCCAATTTTTTTGACTCCGTTTTTTTTAAATTTCTTTAATTAAATAGATATATACCGGCAGGTGATCGCTATAACCATTTTTATATACCCCCCCGGCATGAGTTCTTTTAGGATATCCTTTATATCTGCCTTCTTGGTTCTTTAAAAATTCTTTGTCAAAAACCAGAGTTTTATAAAGCTTAAATGTTGATTTATCTTTTCCAAGTAATGAGTAAGAAACAATTATTTGATCAAAAAGATTCCACTTATCTCTATACGCTAATGATCCAATTCCTTTCTGAAACAATGGATAAGTAGCATTAAATAACTCACCTTGCTTAGTGCTCTTTTCGTCTTTTTTAGCTACTAAATGTTTCGTTAAGCTTTCATTGTTAGGATCATCATTAAGGTCTCCCATAACTATTATCTTGGCATTTTCATCAATTTTCATTAAAGAATCAGCCAATGATCTTGTTAAATCTGCTGCAGCGTTTCGTAGTGGTTTACTTCGTTTTTCTCCACCATATCGAGAAGGCCAGTGATTAACGATTACATGAATTTTTTCTCCATCCAGTAATCCCGAAACAACTAACTGATCTCTGGTACGAAAATCATCCATTCCTTCAATCTTTAATGTAGTTGAAGTTGTTTTTGTTACCTCAAACATTGAAGCCTGATATAACAAGCCTACATCAACACCTCTTCTGTCAGGTGATTCATAATGGATTACTTTGTAATTATATTTTTTTAAAGCAGGAGTATTAACAAGATCCTCTAACACTTTCCTGTTTTCGATTTCAGAAACACCAATTATTGCGGGGGCTGTTTTTGTTAAATCAACTCCGATTTTGGAGATTACTTCCGATATGTTTTTCTGTTTTGCAATATACTTTTTACTATCCCACTTTTTTAAACCTTCAGGAGTATATTCAAAATCATTTTTATCAGGTGTGTCTAAAGTATCAAAAAGATTTTCTAGGTTGTAAAATGCAATAGTGGCAACCTTAAATTGTTTTTCTTGAGCTGAACTAAAATTTGCCAGTGCAAAAAAGGAAAAAACCACTAAAAAATAAGCCTTAATTGTAAAAATATTCTGTTTCATAGTATTGAGTTATAATTTGTTGGTAATTGTATGAAAATTTTTCGGAAGTTAAAAACTTAGTGTGTATTTTTACCGCCCTTCCCTTAAAATTAAGATTGTTTTTTTTGGTATGGAAAATAAAAATTTCAACAATCTAAAATATAAAACTAACCTAAACATATGAGACATTTTGTAGTACTTGTTTTTCTCTCTTTGTTTACAGCTTTTACATCAATTGCTCAGACTGGATCTGTTCAAGGTATTGTAAATGATGCTAAAACTTTAGAACCCATTGAAAATATATTGATTCAGGTAGATGGGACAAATATTGAAAGTTTTACGAATAGCAAAGGAGAATTTTTATTGGAGAATGTTCCTGTTGGAACAGGAATATTAATTTTTACCGGAACTAATTTCGAAACAAAACAGTTGGATTTTAAATTAAGTGAGAATGAAGATCTTAATATTGGTACTGTTGTAGTGGGTTTGAGCAGTGGACTTGAAGATATGCCAATGATTGTTCTTGAAGAATCAGATTTAGAGGATGAAAGCTCACAAGCAATGAGTGGTATGTTACAATCTTCTGATGATGTTTTTTCGGAGATTGCTGCTTATACCTTTGGAGCAGTTCGTTATAGAGCTCGAGGTTTTGATTCAGAAAATACCGGAATCTTTTTCAACGGAATTGAAATGAATGATATTGAAACAGGTAGACCCAATTATGGCAATTGGGGTGGTATTAATGATGTTATGCGAAATAAAGAGATTTATTTTGGTCAGGATAACAATGAATTAAGTTTGTCGTTTTTAGGGGGTGGAGCAAATATTCTTACTAAAGCCTCTAATTACCGCCCTGGAATTAAAGTTTCGTATATGTCCCGATTAGCAAATTATAAAAACCGTGTAATGGCAACTGCCTCAACCGGTTTAATGGAAAATGATTGGGCTATAACTGTTTCAGGTTCTTATCGTTGGGCTCAGGAAGGTTATGTCGATGGTACTGACTACAATGCTAAAGCAATGTTCTTAGCTGTAGAAAAAATTCTTAACGACGATCATTCAATCTCCTTAACAGCATTTGCAACTCCAAATAAAAGAGGGAAGTTGATTGGTTCAACACAAGAAGCTTATGATTTAGCAGGATCTAACTATTATAATGCCAATTGGGGATATCAAGATGGTGAAGTGAGAAATGCAAGGGTTGCTAATGATTTCAAACCATATATCATGTTAAATCATGAATGGGATATAAATGAAAAAATGGATCTTACTTCAGCTGTTTCTTATTCTTTTGGACGCGATGGAAATACAGCACTAAATTGGGGTGATGCTGCGGATCCTCGACCTAACTATTATAGAAATCTTCCTTATTACAATCGTAATGATGAAAATTATGCTGGATGGACTCAGCAACAGGTTGATTGGGATGGATTGTACCAGGCTAATAGTGATGAGTATTATCTTGTTGAAGATTTAAATGGAATAGATGGAAACGACTATTTTGGAATACGTTCAAAGTATATGGTGGAAGATCGTCGAATTGATCATAATCAGATTTCTGCTAATGTAAAGTTTAACTATGAATTTAATGAGGATTTAAATTTATTAGCAAGTGTTAATTATACAAACTATAAAGGAAGACACTACAAAGAAGTAAATGATTTACTCGGTGGTGAATTTTGGTATGATATAGATAAATTTGCTGAAGGTGATGTTGATAATCCTGATCAGTTGCAGAGTGATTTAAATAATCCTAATAAAATTGCTAAAGTAGGAGATGCCTTTGGTTACGACTATGATGCAAATGTTAGTAGAATAGGAGGACAAGTAAAAGCAGATTATACTTTATTAAGTAATCTGGATGTATATTTGGGTTTAGGACTAACTAATACTACTTTTTACCGTACAGGAAATATGAAAGTAGGAAAATTTCCTGATGAGTCTTATGGAGATTCTGAAAAACAAAATCATCTAAATTATAGTTTAAGAGGAGGATTAGAATATAAAATAACAGGACGTCATATTGTTTATGCTAATGGTTCTTATGTAACACGGGCACCATATTTTGATGATGCATACGTTTCTCCTCGTACAAGAGATCATTTAGCC
>Ga0209692_10001417_pt1 | contig 33108 bp, 50 predicted proteins | sample tdDd472_FD_187129 | JGI IMG/M metagenome (GOLD analysis project Ga0209692, IMG submission 187129) | Marine sediment microbial communities from the Atlantic coast under amendment with organic carbon and nitrate - tdDd47.2 (SPAdes)... | ecosystem: Environmental > Aquatic > Marine > Coastal >...
TATTCTTAGTTGGCTTATTTTCTTTCTTATTGAACCCTTCCACCCATTCATGGAGCTGCCACGCGTTGCGATCGCGCTCAAACTCAAATCTTTCGTTAAATACAATCATATATCCTCCTATGGTTTTCTTGGTTAAGTTCACTTTATTTCTCCGTGGTTATTTAAACTCCAATTCCTTGATAATTCCACTCATCTTTCCTGCGCTTCATTAAATCAAGATACTTTTGATACGCGGCGCTCTTTTGTTGACTAAAACCTAGTCCCTTGCACCAATAGTCGTTTCTTAGCAGCGTCTTGCACACTCTTCTCCAGCTTGGAGCGCGCCTTGCGGCTTCTAATCGATAATCTGCTTCGTCAGGAATCCCTTCTGGGTACCCTTTTTTCTTCCACCAGTTCTGAAATAGTAAAATTTTATTCTCATAATGTTCCTGGGTTGCGTCTGGCATAGACTTTACTAAAAGCTCAGCAAAAGACTTCCACGTATGGCCTGGAGGCTTTGTTATTTTTCTATACCCGTTAATGTTACCCCACTCTGAAACATATAAAGCTCCGCCGTTAGCGCCATTAACCCTCGCGACAACTCTTGACCATGTTTCTGGTTCAATCAAATGAAATAACCATAACCCTCTTCTTTGGTCGTCCCCGTAAGGCTGGCATATCCTCATCATGCCCAATGGCACACCAGCCTTGTGCATTAATTCATATAGCTGGTTGGCCGACTTGTCTTTGTTTCTATTGTGATAGATCCATATATCTTTTGTTTTCCAGTCGTAAATTGGGTAAATATTAAACACGTTAGGCGTGACTTTCGTTGTCCATTGATTATCGTTATGCTTAACTTTTCTGTCAGTTGCAATAGTTCTAAATCGGTTTAGCGACTCATCAGCCCTTATTCCTACCAAGCAGGCGCAGCTTTTGCCTTGCGAGTACCACTCACCAAACTCTGGAACAAACTCCTCAAATTCCATTCCGTCAACAAAAAACGGGTATTCTTCTGGATTTGTTTTTGCAAACTTTGGAGGCTGCCTAATCCATGCCTCTTTAGCTTCATTATCCCAGCACTTCCAGAATGGCTGATAAACGCTAACTGCGTTTCTAAGGTGGATTGGCAGGCAAACCCAATGCAAATCTATAATATCCTTATACATCTCCACACATTCGATAGCGTGATCAATAGTAACTTTATATTGACCCTCCAAATCAACAAGCAAAACTCCAAATTTGCGCCCTTTCTCTTTTGCTATGTCTGCAACAAGATGTAACATAACTGTTGAGTCTTTACCCGCACTAAACGATAGATAAACCTTTTCAAAATTATCAAACGTGTACTCTATTCGTCGTTTTGCGGCCTCGAAAACATTTATCCCCAATCCTATTTTTGGCATTGTTGTAACTCCCACCATTCAATGACTTTTTGAGCTGTATTGTTCGCGTACGCCCTTTCCTCAAAATCAAGCATTCTCCAACCCATCCTTGTTGTGTATTCGACTGAGCCAGTCTCTATGTAGCAAGCCGCTTGGCCTAACCACGCTAGCCGGTTTAAAGCTCTAGCGCTTAGGTTTTGCATCGCGCTGTTAGGCCATTCTTCTAAGACTCTTCTGCAAGCCAACTCAAAACAATCAATCTCGGCAAATAAATTGCAAGCCCTTTCAGCATATAGCGCATGATTTTTTGGGGGCAAACTCCCCCACATTGGAGCCTCTTCTAGTTGCTCGCAATGGATATATTGACGTTTAATTTTCTTCAATTTCTTCAGCCTCATCCACGTTGATAAACTCAGCTCTCCATGCTTCGCTAAAATCCTCATCTGAAAACATCTCAGCCAGGCCTTGGATTTGAGTTAGCCTTAGAACCTCATCTTGATCCATACCTAGCTCCTTACCAATCTTCTTATCGCTCCAGTTTCTACGCTTAAGCTCAATAACTATTTCTGCCATAGAATCTACTTTATGCTTCCCTCGGGCGCGATTGTGGCGAATTGTTGAGGCCATGCGGTCATTCTTTCCCTCTTGTGATTCCTTAATTTTAACTATAGGCAAATACCCCTTAACCCTCTTATTAACAACTTCGCTTTCTTTACCGACTCTGTGACGATGAAAACCATCAACAACCTCAACTACACCATCTCTAGCCCATGAAACTATCGGCTGAGTGTAACCATCGGCATTAATAGACCTTTCTAAAAGCTCCATTTCTGGAGGTGCCACAGAATTAGGGTTGTAATCGTTTGCCTCAACAATGTCGTTTTTTACCCAATAGACCATATCCACAGGCTCATCATTAAATGGGCTAATTTCGTGGATAAACTCCCTCAATTCATTAATCGCTTTTATTTTTTCATCTAAACTCATAATCTCCAACCAGTGGGGTATGAGTCTAAATATTTCTTTTTTATAAGGATTAATATAATCACTCATTTCTATTTCTCCTATTTAAGTTATCTACCTAATTTCTTTAGTCCAGCTTTTGCAGATTCTTCATGCTCTTCTGTTTGTTTATTAGAGAGAAGTTCATCTACAGACTTCAAATTAGCGTCTCTATTATTTGGTTTATGGTTATTGGTTATTGGTTTATGGTTAGCATTGCCTTTGCTTTGCGTTCGCTTTGCGTTCGCATCCCATCTAGCTTTTGCTGAGGCCCTTGCTTTCTCTGACTTCGAGCGATATTTTTTAATTAACTCGTCACAGAAAGAGTGTTCGTAGCCTTTTTTTGTCAGCTTAAAGAACTCTTCTAAAATTATTTTAAATGCTTCTTTTTCTTCTTCTGTGCGGATGCAATGCGTTCGCATTAGTTTCGCAAGGTCTTTGCATAGAGGCTTTTCTTCCATGTAATAAGTATCAAGCAATGATCGATAAATACCATGCTCTAACAAGCTTAAATGGCCTGTATTTTTTCGGTAGTCACCTATGTTAAATTGGTAGTAGTGCATATTTGTCCTGTGTCGCATTGTCCCGTTTAAAGAAAGATACGCGGCTGGCACAGGACAGGAGGCATAGAAAAGGGATCAATCAATTCTCAGCCGCGAATAAAATTATACTACCTCCTTATTTTGATTATCAAGTTTAATTTTTAATTCGCGCATCAATAATCTTCATTGACTCATCAAAACCTATTCCTTTAAATAACTTATTATACGCCATATACAACAGCGCCCCGACAAGGAAAATAAAAAGAAAAAATAAATCGGCAAGATAAAAACAAACCACTAGAGCGCCGATCACGACAACCCCTTTCCAGCCAAATATAACAACCATTAACACAGAAAAGCACCCGCCTATAAAACATAATATAGACTGTATTTCCTTGCTCATCACCCTTCCTCCAAATAAATATCATCCTCTAAACAATAATAACAAACCTTAACAAATCCTTTGGTGTTCTTAATGCAATCTTCCATTTCATCCATATGCCGTAGCCTGTTACAGCTATCACATATTTCATACTCATCGTATCCATTCATTATTCTGGTAAGTCCGTTTTATTGCATTGATGCTTAGCTCTTTCTTCTCGATAATTTGAATGCTGGCATGAATGATAGGCGTAGTGCCTTTTACCCTCCCAGCCGCACTTATCGCAGACATTTTGAATAAAGCTTGTATAATCTTTTCCACCTCTAAATGTAATAATCATTTATCTTTCCTTATGTTTACCACCGGCACCTTTTGCCATTATCTATCCCCTGTTGGTTAAAATAATAGCGACAAAAGCCAGCAAGAACTAACAACCCAAATAATAATAGGCCATTTTAAAGCGCCATAAACAATATTCTTACCCATCACCTGAGCCAACCTAATCAACTCTTCATTTTCTCCTGCCGATACCAGGGTGAAAAATATTCTTAAGCTAGTTATAACAAATAAAACAACCGCCAGCATTGTGAAAAACGTATGCATTCTTATTCTCCTTTATTGATAATCTGAAACTAACGAAATAACCAAAACAACCAGCAATACACTCAATATAATAGTACAGGTTACTATCTTAAATAATACAAAGCCGGATATGTAGAATAGGTCTTTCATCTCACTACCTCAGTGTATTTGCCGTTTAAGCCGTCTCTCAGCTTGTTTAAGAGCTTTTTCGTATTCCTTTGAGGATTCCTTTAGCTCTTCCATTAATCGCTTGCTAAGGGCTTCTCTGTCTTTGTTGTTCATCATTCGTCCTGTATTATGTATTTCAATACTTCACTACAGCGCAGTTTTCCCTTTTCTTGATTCATTCTTAACAAGATATTCACCTGTAAAGCCGCGAAGTCTAGAAAATACATCCAATGTTCGTTTAAATCCCTTTCCCACTCTTCAAGTTCCCAAACATCGATTAAGTATCCCTTTCTCCATATGTCAGGCTTTCTTTCGTGCGAGTTGATAGGCATAGTTTACTCCGCTTGTTTTAAATCTGGCAATTCCTCACCTATATCGATATTTAGGTTAGGTAATTTGCTTTCGTGGGCCTCTGTGATGGTTTTTAGTTGGTCGGCGCATGTCTTATAAACGATAGAGCAAGTTGCCATCGTTATGGCTCTCATATCCTTTGCTGACATGTGTCTGTCCGCCTCTATTTCCCATTCTTTAGTAAGCTGCTTTAACTCATCCATTAGTTCCATTTTCTAAACCCTCCATATATATTTTGCGTTTAATCGAACCGAATAAAGTGATAAATATCATAACTACACCCAGGGCTGTCGAACCCAAATAAGCCAGATAGATAGCGCTAATCACCCATACCACATTACAGAAGTAACACCTAGTAGGGTTATCACCGAAAAGCTTTTCAGAAGAGATAAATAAAACAAGAATGTGTAAAATGGATGAAATCCACATAACTGCGGCTGATAAGTTGTAAATGTTTTCATTCAGCCCGGAAGAGAAAACCAAACAGCCAATAAAAATACTAAGAATTATATTCATTATTTCTTACCTTTAGTGAAGTTGTTAAAAGTGAAGCGCTGGTTTTGCTTGTCTTTGACGGTTGATACCATTGATATCGGGCCGTTTAAGCCTTTACGATACCAGCCTTCTTTTTCGATTTTTGCCAATTGTTCACTACGATTCACTGTTAAATTCCTCTTTCTGGATTTCACGTTGAACCAACTCATCAAGCTTTCTGCCGGGTCGCTCATAACGATTTAACCACTTTATAGTGCTAGGTGCCACCACAGCTTGAAAGCGCTCTCTACGGCCTTCTGACGGGTCGGTTAATGGTCTGCCTAATTTCTTCATTAATTCTCTCTTTAATTATGGTGTAATTAAATATTATCAGATAAATGCGGAATGTATAATTGTATTTATCTATTGAGTTTTATTATCTATATTCCAGCGCTATCTAGCCTTTTTAATATGGTGTCGATAGATTTTTGCTGTCTTTGGATGATTTCGCCTTGCAAGCCAATAAACTCCTGGTATCCGATTGTGTAGACATCCTCTCCACCCTTTACCGCATGATGCTGTAGACCTGCGAAGTCAACGCCGTGTTTCTTCATGGCCGCTTCGACTTGTTGGGCTATTGCGCCGATATGGAACCGAACTCCCGCTTTAGAGCCGTCATTGTTAAGTTGAGTTAAAGTGCCGTCTTCCGCTATTTCGGTATATTTTTCTCTATAATTCATGCGGAATTGCTTCCACTCTATATCCATAAAGAAGGCAATATGGGCGTCTGTTAAAGATTGGATGTCTAATTTATCTCGTTCATCTGAGCGGTCTTGGACTGCTCCATAAGCGTAAGTTGTTGTTGAAGCATCGCCTAGTTGAACTTGATCACTACCTGAAACTCTTGAACCGTTTCCTATTCCGGTTGAGTTTGTAAATGATAATAAAGACCCGCCTGCAATAGTAAACTCTAGCGCTTGGTAGCCTAATGCCGAACAATTTGAACCAGTAGTTAATCTTGATAGCGCTCTATACCCCACCGCCGCGCATTGATCGCCACCAGTTAAAGCGGTTAGCGATTGATGACCCACACCCACATTTTCTACAGCAGATGTAGCAACCGCCATAGATTCTCGGCCAATAGCCACGTTTTTATCAGGCCCAGTGCTGTCATGTAAAGCTTCATAGCCAATAGCTACGTTATCATTGCCATTAACACACCCCATCATGGCCTGATACCCAAACGCCACATTATCTGTTCCAGTGGTATTATCTCTCAATGACTCTTGGCCTGCTGCCGTATTTCTTGTTCCAGTGGTATTTGAAAACATTGACCTCCAACCCAGAGCCGTACCACTATTACCTAATGTGTTGTCAAGCATAGCCTCATAACCTATACAGGTATTAAAAGACCCATCTATTGCAGCATAAGCGGGTGAGCCGTCAGTTGTTCCAGTGTTACTGTAAAGGCTTCGGTAGCCTACCGCGGTATTTCCGCCACCACCCTCATTGAAAAACATCGACAAATACCCAATGGCAGTATTGTCCTTGCCTTCATCGTTGTTGAATAAGGTTTGATAACCCACACCAACAAGACTGTTACCAAAAACAAGATCCCCTATATTGCTAAAACAAGACTGATATCCTACCGCAACACTTCTATACCCTTCAATATTTGATGCTAATGCGTCCGCGCCAACCGCGACATTATTAGAGCCTAAAGGGAGAGCGCCATCTGTAACGCGCATTGCAGAGTGACCAAAGGCGGTATTATTTTCGCCATTAACAATCGACTCTAAAGCCTGAAATCCAGCCCCATGATTGTTGTTAACTGTATTAACGAAAGTGGGCGTTTCTATCTCTTTAACAACTCCTGAAACTAAATAGCTGCCTATCGGCAAATATTTACTTCCAGAAAGCGCTACCCACGCATTCCACGCGCCTGTATCATCAGTTACACCATCACCAGTCGCGCCAAGTTGCCGAGGATTAACAAAATCAGTTATTCTTAAATCAAAGCTAATACTGGTATCGGCTACACCTTGGATAATGTCCCTTCCGTTAGGCGTTACACTTGAAGTTAATACCGCATCATAAGTCCCGCCGCCACCGTTACCGGTTGAGAATTCGGCGGTTCTGTGGGCTTCTCCGACCGATACACCTGCAGTATTAATCATAGTATCAACGGTTTCTTGGTTAACGATATCATTACTTACATCTGAGGTTAGGCCTTGAGAATAAGTCAATCCTGCACTAGTGGCGATGTTAATATAGCTTGCTGAGGTTCCACCCAATACGTTCAGATCGATAATTCCCGACTCCTCTACCATTAACTCAAATTCATTTCCTGACGCGTCAGAAAGTTTAATATCATTTAACGCTAAAGGATCTTGAGAAGCTGCGATAATATTACCGGTTGCCTTCCATCGAGATCCACCAACACCACCCAAAGATGAATAGCCATAGGTCTTAATCACATCACCTGCAGTATAGCCCGATGAATTAACGTGATCACTAATAAAGTTACTGGTTGTATCAAAATGTTCCATAATCGCCTCTGGTTTGGTTTTTGGCTTTATTCAAGAAATAAAAACTCAACTAAAATCTCCGTACTGACTTTTGCTGCAACATTATCAGTAACTTCAACTTCATAGGTTGCAACTAAATCGCCACCGCCTGAGCTAGCATTAAACGTGACAACTTGCGCGGTATCATCAGATATCCCAATTGGGTTACCGCTCAACTTAGTCCACTGGAAAGTGTAAGGCTCTACCCCCCCAGTCACATTAGCCGTCACCGCCGCAGAGGTATGTGAGCCTGGAGGCAGGTTATCAGTAGTCGAGGTTGATGGTGTGCAAAACACCGTATACTGGACGGCTGCCGATGTAGTTGCCAAACCTTTTAATGATCCTAATGGCATCAGCTAAAATCCTGCCCGACTGTGGCACCTTCCCACGTAACACCGGCATCATAAGTTGTAAAAATAAACCTATCGATTGCACCTATAGCCCCCGTCACTGTCGGGGCTGTACCGCCAGGCCAAAGAATCGAACCCCAGGTGACCCCCCAGCCACCAACACCATCTTGAACCACTCTCAAAGATACTGTACTAGATAAGGTATTATCGGGGTTGAAGTTGGCAAAAACCACACTTGAGACATTTTCAGTTAATGTGACAGACTGATTAACCCCTTCGTCCAGGTCGACTGTCAAAACCCCGGCGTTAATCGTAGGCGTTCCAACAACCTCAACATAGTTTTGAAATCGGTAATAATTCGATTGGAGTTCAAGCTGTAAAGTACCGTTTAAATCGATATAATTAACGCCGTCATTAGCAAAGGCTGTAGTGATAACATTGTACTTATCACCCCCTAATCCATCCCCTGAGCTTGCGTTGCCATTTAGGGTTACTGTGTCCCCTGCTTCGATATTTCCGTTTGTAGCGGCTGTCTGGGCGGCTGTAACGTCATTAAAAACAAGGAAGGGTACAGTATCCTCATTTACCTCTACAAGCTGACCCGCGGGATCCCATTGTCTAAATTGAATAATATCCCCTATATTCCGAGACGATGTTAGGGTGATTTCCTGCGCCCCGGTTACCGTGTAGTCATCAGGTGAGTACAGCCAGCCTTGATCGCCAACCCCGCCTTTAGGGAAGTAATAAGGAACAGATTCGTTTGCGCCCAGGTTGGTTAAGGTAACAATAAGCTGACCCGGTGCGGTTAAAGTTACATCTTCGGTAGCAACAACCCCGCTGAATCCCGCGCTACCATCTTCAGGGTTTTCGACTCTTGGAAAGTAATAAACTTGAGTATCGTCCTGTCTATCTGCCGCGTAGGCGTAATCTCCGTCAATATCCAGAATAACGACAGAGCCGTTATAAGTAGGACTACCACCTGAATTGGTTGATATCGGTTGTGACAGGTTAACTATAGATCCGTTTTCCTGAATACCTCTGACAAGCTTTTGATTGGCTTCAATTCGTGGATCTTCATCAACAACACCAAAGTATAATTTGCCATTAAATACAGCGCGCGATGTCACTGTATCGTTTACATACATCGGCTGGTTGGTTATTTGTGTCATATTTGCCTCTTGGTTTGGTTTTGGCTTAAATTAATCTTCTTTAACTGTTTCCTCTATCGCTGGTGTAGCTGCGACCGCTGGAGAGGTTAACCACTCAAAAAAACCACTGTTTGCGATCTGCTCTTGAGTTGCCTTATCAAGCCCATCAAACCACGACTGATAGGCTTTTGAATTGGCTAAAACGGCCTCTGGATTGCCTTTGTTCATCGCTCTGGCTTTGGCGGCTTGGGTAAATTCTTTAGATGTGATTAATTCTTCAGCTTTTTCTAGCTTGGATTTTCCCTTAGCACGAACCACTTTTGAGGCAATCCCTCTGGTTCCTGGCGGGGCCGTTTCTTCCGCTGTAAAAGCTAGAAGATTTCTTAACGCACCACCTTCATCCATTGCGGCAAATAAATCTCTCGCTGTCTTGGAGTTGTTTTGTAGTGCTTTAGACCTGATTAGTCCAGTCCATACTCGGCCTATATCATCTAATTGCTTACCTACTCCTTTGGGAAGTTTTGAATAGAGTGTTTCCTTAGCTCTTTTATTCTTGTTGAGTTTAGCAAATGCCTTAACAAACCCTTCCCCCAAGCCGTCCGCTGTTCTTGAGCCAAATCCCAAAACGCGATCTAAAATTAACGCTGATAAATCACCGTGAAGGTCTTTAGGAACATCTTTTAGTAGTTGATTAAATTTCTTAACATTACCCTTCACCAAGGCATTAGCTGCACCATCAACCTTTGGAGCTAAAGCACCTGACTCCGCATCTCTACCAAACAGCCTAATCATTGAGTCTTGAATGCCCTTTCTCTGCTGTGTGAGCTTTTTAGCGCCCTGGTATGCGGCTAATAGGTTTTCATCAATACCACCTATAACTCCCTCTTGAATATCCGTAATTAAATTATAAACATCATCAAGGCTTTTCGTAGCTTCGTCTTTAAATGCTCCGGCTTTTTGATATCCTTCTCCAATCGATTTTCTTAAGGCATCTAAACGCTCATAAGTTATTACGTTTCCATCTTCTGCTTTTTTAACCAGCGCATGTAAAGCCTTTTCAGGCTTTGATAATCCTGTCGCATCTCCGCCAAGGTCGGCCAATCGCTCCGATATGTAGCTTGTTGCGTTTTCCATGTTGACTTCTCGACGCTTGCCAACGGTCTCTTTAACGGCATTATAAGCCCCTTTTTCAGATTGTTTGATTTGATCAATGGTTTTAGTGAACCTTTCGCCCAAATCAAAATCAAATCCGGACACATCCAGGTCGCCACCCCTGAGATCTGAAACCAGGTTATTCGCTATATCTTGAGTTTTGGCGATTGCCGCCGCTTCCTGTGCTAATAATTCAGATCCAGGTAAAAACTTCGTAGATTGCGCCGCTTCTTGAAATGCCTTATTTTGGGAGGCTGCAGATATAGGAATATCGATATCTAATCGTTCTGCTGATTGGATAATAGCAGGATCTAAATCTGCTGTAGCTGCGGCCTGGATGTCTTTCTTTGCAACCTTTTTTGTAACTTCTTCCACTGGCAAATCTTCGCCTTTAGTGGCTTTTTGATAAATATCGGTTCCTTTTTGAGTCACCATCCCTTTATCATCGATTAAACCAGCTTTTTGCATTTTGCTTACTTTAGACGCTTGAGTTCCCTTAAATCCTAGCATCTCTGGGATTGCGTTTAACATAGTTATATTGGCCGCGGCGAAAGCTGCCTTTGCTTCTGGGCTTTCTAAGCCTAAATTCTCAGCAAGAGATAGAGCATCTTCGCCTAAGTCATCTTCTAAGTCAGTCCAAAAACTAAATATATCCCCAAGCTTCCCTATAGCTGCCTGCCCTTCTTGGGTTCTTGGTTCGTATGTGAGAGATTGGGATACACTTCTGGCGCGCTCTGCGCCCCGATAAGGATCTAATGTGGCGATAGATTCGCCTATCCCCTCTAAACCGCCGGCGATTTGACCGACAACACCTGATCCAACCGTAGCAAGACCTTCTAAGGCTCCCAGCGCATCCATACCCAATTGCTGCATAAATCCGCGATCAGGTAATTGAGCTTGCGGGGCTGCCCTCTGCTCCTTAATTCTTTCGGCAAACCTTTGGGCCGCTGCAGTGTCACCAGCCGCATCAGCTTTTCTTAAGGCTTCTCTTAGCTGTTCTTCAGTTGCCATTAATCAATACCGTATTTAGCATCTAATTCTTCATCGGTTAACTGGGTCGACTCAACCCCTAATTGAGATTGTTTAGTTTGAATATCTCTCATTTTTTGATCAATAAAAGCATCCAATTGAGCCATTTTTTCCTCTGGGGTTGAGTCTGGATCACCCATCGTCGCCCGCAATGCCTCACCTTCTTGAACGGTAAAGGCTGCACCAAAGGTAGGTTTTAATAACGGGAGCACCTGGTTATTAACGATAGCTATAAATTTCTTTCTCGCAGTAGCGCCCTTTGTCGAACCAAAGCCAGTTTGCTTTACTGCTTGATCGAATATCTTTCCGCCGATTGTGCTTGTCGCGATGGGGGCTAATTCTCTTAATTGACCGACAGCGTTTTTTAGACCAGGAAGCGCCGCTTCTGCCCTCTTGAGGTCGTTTAAAACCTCGCCTCTTTCGGCTGCTTCAGCTTGAGCAAGAGCTACCGCTTTTTGTATTTGGGGTTTAAACTGAAGTTCTTTTTTAAGCTTTCCTTCTTCTTTAGCTCCCGCAATCTTCCCCTCTGTTTCTGCGATTTTTTCAGGATCAACAACAATATCATATTTATCTGTGGCTGGATTCAGCCGATAAGTCACGCCGCCAATCTCTTTGAATTGATCTTTTTCGTATCTCTCCAATACTCCAGGGTCGCCGGTTCTTTGGAATTCAGAAAATGACTCAGTTGTGTAGTCTCTCGGATTGTAAGTGCCGATAGATGGACCTTTTGGGGACAATTCTTGTTTATGCAAAAATAGATTAGTGGCGAGATCTAGTTGCTCATCCGTCATATTTTCTTCGTCGTCACCAAAATCTATCTCATCCGACAACATGAATTCTTCTCTTAGGAGCATTTTTTGGTCTGGATCTGTAGCTCCAGCCCAGCGTATCGCTGCGTCCGTTGTCGCTCTAAGCTTTCCTTGATTTTCTAAATCTTTTATCTGACCCTCTAGATTGAATCCTAGATCTGGATTCATCGAGTAAAGCTTATCCAGCGCATCAGCATCGCCTTTTCTTGCAGCCAAAACAGCATCTTGCATTTCTTGACGGCGATTCTTTAACTCTTCTTGCTCTTGCCTGCGCTCAATAGTCTGCCCTAGCTGCTGAATACCAGCGCCAAGATTGAAGCCGCCTAATGGAGTAACGTCGAATCGGTTAGCCATTCGCCACACCTCGATAATCAACGGTTTTAAAGAATCCTGAATTATCTACGAGATGAGGTGCGTATTTCTCGACTTCTTGGGCAATCACCCCCTCTCCATCTCCGTATAGGTCAAATAATTCGTTAGCTATTGAATTCCATTTCCACCTGTAGACTTTATGCCCTTTAGATTCCCCAATAAACTCAACGTCTTTCTTAAGGCGTTCGTCAGAAAAAAGTCCACCAAGAGATAATAGGCCACTCAATACATTTCCTGCACCACTTTGATCTGCTCTAGCCTGGGCAACACCAACATCGCCAGCGGTTTGGCCCATTTGGGAAAATAAAGAGGCAATATTAGCGCCCTGCGTACCCAAATTAGCTAAAGACCCCAGGCCACCAAGCTGTTGATTTAGGAACCCTTGCAAGACACCCTGCTTTTCTTTATATAGGTCTGAAGCTACATTTCCAGACCGGCTTAGCCCCATTGACCCTGCTCGACCTAAAGCGCCTTCTTCAGCAAGACCTAAAGCCTCATCATAAAAAGGGCTGGCTTTGATTCTTTCTAATATATCAGTCTGTGCACCTTGATCTCCCGTAAAAAATCCTTGCAGCAATGGAATTGCCGCGCCCCTGGCTTCAACTGCAGGCCGATCAATATCCATTAAATAGTCTAGTCCCTGCTGCTGGTATCCTAAGCTCTGCTCGCCAGCTCTACCTATACGTTTGCCTGGGTCACCAAATAAAGCCTTGGAAATTCCGCTAAACAAGCCCATAACACCCACCTATAAGATTAAATTTTGTATAGTTTATCACAATTACGGCACGCTTACCCAGCCCGTATCCGCTCCGAAAGTATCGTTAAAATAGAGAACGTTAGGTCCGCTAGTATCGATGTACAAGAGAGAATAATTGGCTTGGACTACCCCTTCAGGGCTTCCGGTTCCGCTTTGCGGGGATAAATCACCGTTATTTAACAAGTTGATAAGCTCGTTAATATCCTCATGCTTACCCATGTAATCCTCGGTCATATTCTCGGTAAATTGAGGATTCTCGTCGGTACATTCGCCGTAAGTATAAATTGTTTGTCTAGTTTCGATCATGAGAAATCAATCACCATTCTGCTTAATGCGGTTCGTCCATTGGCTACAATTCTAAATTTAAAACTCACCTCGTCTCTGACAAACCCTAGCCTTCTAGCGATAAATCTAAGATTGTAATCAAACTTTCTGGAAACCTGAACAACAACCTCTTGACCATAAGTTACCCCATCATAAGAGAGTGAAACAAAGCAATCCACACTATCCGCTGAGAATCCAGGCAAAGAGTCGACTTCAAGCATATTAAGGCTAACTTGTTCTAATGGAACGATAGGAGTATATAAAATCTCCTCGATTTTCTCCCCGTACTGCAAATTTGTTGTGTTATCCAGCTCTCCAAGTCTTGAGTCGAGCGAATCACCGTAAATCCATTTAGAATTTCTGGGATCAAACACGCCGTTTCTGGCTCTCCACGGAGAATCGCCTGCAATATCAGTCTTTAAGATAGTCCATGCGTACTTAATACCAAACTTTAAAGCTATAGCGTGATTATATAATAAGACGTGTCTTGATAGTCTCACTATAATAAACTTGTCTCTGTCTTGGACTCTTGCTTCTAAGACAGCAGTCGCTAATTCTGATTCATTGTATTCAGCGATAATTTTATCAATTTCCCGGGTAGCGATTGTGTTTTGATTGCCACCTGCCAGTATATGAACAGATGGTGATTCTTCTTTTCGGTTTCCAAGAATGAATATCTGTCCGTCCATTTCGGTTTTTGCATGAGTGCCGACAATTCCACATTTAACGCTTTTGCCCTCAATTCGTCTGAACCTAAATTGTCCAGCTTGAGTGATGTCTCCGCGATCAACAAACCACTCAGTAGAGAATCGATTAAATACTACCATTTGATTTTGCTTGTTTTTTAAGACCCCTAATGTCCTATCAGGTGAAAACTCAGAAGTGGCAAAGGCTTGTGGGTCAATAGCCGTTTCGCTCGCCGCCGTAGTATGATAAAGCGTTTCGCCATCTGTGAAGAAGTAAACGCCATTAATCCAGTCGGCATCGATGGGCGCACCTAAATCTGGATCTAGAACTTCGGTCAATGTGGTCCCATCATATAGCCAGAACCTACCGTTAGAGACTATTCCTTGAGTTTGAAAAGAATAAGGGAGGGAAGTCTGACCGCTACCAGGAATAACACCTATAACACTCGTCAAACCGTCCGTATCGACCTCGATTAGAGAGTCGCCCGATATTCTTAAATGGTTTCTTTGCCTTGCGTTATAAATACCGCCGCGATCAATACCCTCAGCGGTGCCGTATTCGGTTAGGCCAGAATGGGATAAAGTGTATCCTTGATCGCCTTTTATATCTCTAGCGACCATGATTCTATTAACTAATAGATTATCACGATAGTCTACATTGTCCGCAGATCTATCTCCCAAAGAAATTGGTACTTCTAACTTATTGCCCATAGTAGCACTCTATCAAAAACAATAAGCCATATTATCATTTAATAGCCTTTCTTCATAGGTCGTGACTTTTTGCCTTTGCCTTTTCTGCGGCCTTTGCTTTCAGTCGAATAACTCATTTTAATCTCCTTTAGATTGCGACTATTGTCGCCTTTACTTGCGAGCTGCTACCTTCAGTTTTAAGGGTGCATACTCTGACTTTTTGGGCAATAACATCAGTGAATATAGGGAATTCACCCCGGGTTATGCCCGGTAATTTAAACCAATCCACATCATCTGGACTCGCCTCTATGCAAAATTCATGATTGTTATGGTCTCCGGCTTGACCAAGAATAAAAAGCCCCACCCTTGTTTCTGTGGTTAGGGTAAGCTCTATTGCTTGGCCTCCGCTTACGTTCGCATCGACAACACCTGAAGAAATAATCATATCTAGCCCTCGGTTATATGGAGATCAAAAGAACCTGAATCAGCGATAGCAGATATCTCCCCAGTATAAACATTATCCCCAAATGTATAGTAGCAAGGTTTGAATAGATTATCGTTACCCAGCGTATGTCTTTGAAGAATTTCGCCATGTTTAATATTATCGATAGATGCCGCATATTCTCTAATCATACAAGCAATATCCGATGTTCCAAAAGGCAGGCTTATCCTTACCCATAATCTATTTGGGTTTGGATCTAGTAATTTAGTGGCCGTTACACTATTAATAGTCACCGTTGTCACTACTGAAGTGTCATTGACGTTTTGATTGCGACCTATAGAGTTTGCCATTACAGATTATCCACTATTAAAAGCTCTAAGACCAAGCTTACAGTTATCGGCCCAGGGTTGGTTGATGTACCTTGAAAAATTAAATCTGACTTTTCAGGGAACGGCACCAGCGCCTTGACTTCGATATCAAAGGCATTTTGATAGAATGCAAACTGACCTGTTGTTAAGAACGTATTCGTACCAAACACCAACAATCTACCTCTTACATCGCCGTCTTGGTTTTTCTCATAAAAAGGTGTCGATTGTAGGGCGAATGCCGTTTTATTCGCGGGAACGGTAAAATGGCCATCCTGGGACACTGAAAACCCCGGCTTTATGTATTGGCGAGGATTTCCCCCACCGCTAACCCGAATGACTATTTCACCTTCATTTTCTCTAGAAGATCCAGAGCTTATTACCTGCGCCCCATTCGGCCTAAAGTGGTCACCACCCAATAAAACAACGGGCGTTAATCCATTAAGCGTGACAACTTCGGTTTGCTCTATATATTGATCATCTAAATAACTAACTGAAACCTGCCTAGCGCCACTTCCACCAGATGAATCATTAGCGTTATCACTAACGATTTCCCACGTTTCTGCGGCTGTCGGCCATACGATATTGGTAGCGCCGCCGCCCCATAAATCAAAAAAACTACCAGCAACCAAGCCGTCATTTGTCATGACTATCCCTTTAAGGGATTCGCCTGCCACATTACCCTTGGCGACCTCGACAAAATAATCTCTTGGTCTAGCGCCTGATGATGGCGGGATAAATCCACTCATGCTTCTTCGACCTGTAGTGTTGTTCCGGTATTAGAAAACGCCCATGCCCCAACGTTTTGAGGGATGTTAGTCAAATATTCTTTAGGGGTTATCTCGTTGAATCCGTATTCACCAACGGGTTGGAGTGATGACTCAACTAAAAAAGCTTTAGCGCTTCCTATATTTTGAACCATCAATTGAACACCAATCGTTATGCCTGTTTCAGCGTAAAGGTCGACCCATGTATTTTCCGGTATAGGGACCGGCAACCTAGAGGTAGCCATTTAATTGCCATCTAATGTATTGTTGTTCTCGACATTAAAGTTAACAATTCTAACATCCCTATTTTCTGGGGTAGATACATCAGTAACAATCGAAATAGTAATTTCCTGAACGCCGGCTTTAGCTGATTTAACAGTAAAATCAATACTCCTTGAATCAGAGCCAATACTCGACGCAGTAACTTCTAAACCGTTGCTTGGATCAGCTTCAAATGAAGTGATAGTTTCCCCAGTTGGTAAAGTAGTATCCCACGTTTCGGTGTAATCTCTGATCGTATTAAGCGGTTGATTATTAGTTTCACAAGAAATAACCACGTTAGGATCTTCAGGAAAGTATCGTCTCCACCGATTCCACCTAAACGTATTACCTTGGCCCATTGCCTGCCGTCTTGGGTATTTAGTCTCATTAACGACTGCGGTCGAATTCGTCGCCCATGATAAGCTCTGAGTGGCTTGTTGGAATAATGAAGGGGTTTCATTGGCTGTCTTACCAAAGCTTGCTAATAACCTAACAGCAAGGTTAGTCGCTATCATGTTATTATAAGGTCTTTGGACATTAGCGTTAGTGGATGGATCTGGAGTCTCTTCGAAATTATAATTCAAACAGATGTTTCTATCTTCTAGCTCCGCCATCATATCTTCAAGCGAATCCAGGGCAATAGCGTTTTCTTCAGGGGTAGCGTTGACCGTTATGCCTGAGATTCTAAGCTCGGTATAAGCTTTATTAATATGTTCGCCTTTAGTCTTCAGAGCCATTTTCTATCTCAGCTAATGATGCTTCGATTTTAGGAATAAGATTGTCAATCTTCATATTGTGATAGTTGCGAATACCTAACTCTTTAGCCTTCTGCCTGAAATAAGCTTCTTTATCATCGTCAAGCTCTTCCGCTGCTTCGATCATATCCTCCTGCTTTTCCTTAATCTCTTCGTATTCTTCGATGATTTCAGGTAAAGGTTTATCAGGGTTTTGAAGTGAGTAACCAAGTGCTAAGTGATTATCGATGAATTCCGGTTCAATGCGAACACATCCACCGTCTTTATACATTACAACTGCCATAAATATTCCTCCGGGTTTTGGGGAATTTTAGCATAAAAAAAGCCCCGCCGAAACGGGGCAACACACTGGAGGTTAGAAAGAAACCGCCACGCCAACCCGTCTTGGGTCGCGAATTGTAATGCCATACCAAACAAATAGACGATATCTAAAGTCCATTGTGGCAATATCACCATCATAGACCATATACATCTTTTGCCCGTTGGCCATTGTTTCTGAGATGACTTTTTTACCGTCAAACTCTTTAAACAAGTTAGCAGGGATGTTACCACCCAACACTTCGACTGCGTCCTTATCCCAGAACAAGTTAGCTTTCGCTGACGCATCGGTATTAATGCGATTCATTGTTGCTGTGTTAAGGATCTGAGTATCGATATTGGCATAAGCCTGTTCAAGAGCGCTTAAACCTGGATCATCTGCTGCAATCGGCTTAGGTGAAACAATAACACTTGTACCATTAGGGATTGCCTTAATAGTGAAGGTCATCGCCTGGCCGGTGTCAGTCTTGTCATCTAAACCTAACGCTTTAACCGTGGTTCCGCCGTTTGCGAAGGTTACCTTATCCCCTACAGCGTAACTAGCTGAAGCCGCTACAGGGATGGTTGCGTTACGATAATCGACGTTAGTACAAACACCATTAGCATCAACCGTACCGCCTTCAGGGGCGAAAGATTGATCACCTGTTACGGTGGTTGCTGGATCTGCACCACCCGCCAGATTAGGCAGGAATGAACCAGTAAATACATCAAACTCAGCTACCATCGAACCAATCTGACCTGTTTTCCATGTATCTTCTGGACGGCCTTTAATGGTTTCGCGGCTTGCTAAATCTTTAGAGTATTTAAGGTTATCGCGATCATTTAACAAGAAGCACCGCTGTGTATGCTCGCCCTGTCGCTCATTCATAATCGTTTGACCTTCGGCGATGAAATCAAAGCCTGAGGTTGCATTAGAACGATAGAACAAAGACCCTTGATTAAGCATCGCGTTAGTGATTGCCTGATTTAACTCAGATACCTGACGGCGACCGGCTTGTTGGCCTCGACGCTTCCAGAATTGAGTATCACGTAAATCATCGGCGCGTTGTTTAACAAAATCATTCTTTGGCTCACCCAATACCGCTGGGTAAGTTTCTTCAATGATATCGGTTTCTTGGCCTGTTAAATCCCAACCAGTAATGATTGGTGCGTGTTGTTGGACTGGACGCCAAACAAAGTTGCCCGCGTTCTGCATCGATGCGCCGTCAGGCTCAAAGAAGTCAGTTAACGGAATAAGCATGTCCTGCGTTTCATAAGTTTCTAAGGCATTTTCAAATAACACCTCAACGATTTTACCCGTACTTGCCATTGGTTAGTACCTCTTACCATTTCGAGGTATCAACTCCAGCTTTTTTAGCTTTTCTCTTAATGCTAATTCGCTCTGCTACATCTTCAGACTTCTTATAAGCCTTGTGGTAGTCCGAACCTTTCCTTATGGTGTTATCACCTTTAAGGTCTTTTGCTGGTGCTGGTGCCTCACTACGTTTTTTAGGAACCGGCTTAGTAGCTTTTTCTTGGATTCGTCCAAGCATGCCCATCAACGTCAATCCTGTTGGGTCACTTTTAAGTGAGGTAGCCAACTGATTTAATGCTGTCGGGTTATTACCCAGGTAATACCAAGTTTTTTCACTGCCATCGCCAATATTACTTAGACTGGCAATTATTTTGTCGGCCATTTCATAACCTTTACCGGGAACAATAACGTCTAAAGTATCTCGGATTAGCTCATCTGCGCTTTTCCACTTTTCGACAGTTATTTTGCCCTCATTGATAAGGTTTGAGGCGCGATCATACATGCCATCAACGGCAGATTCTCGGGCTTGGATTTCTGCTTGCTGTTGTTGAGTTTGTTGAGTGACCTGATTTTGAGTGGCAAGTTTAGCGTCTATCTGTCGATTAAAATAATCTAAGGTAGCTTGCTGGTACTTTGCCTCATCGTAATCATACTGCTCCATCGTTGGCGGTCTATCGTCAACAGGGGCAGGTTTAGCCATTTTCAACGCGTCAATTTCAGCGCGTAACTTTTCAAGCTCTCCCTGGTTATCTCTCAAATCCTGCTTTAAGGCTTTGTTTTTTAATCGCAAAGCTTTAGCGCCAGCATTAGGGATAAATCCAGGCTTCTTGCCGTCTTGCGAGTCCTCTGAATCCTCGCTTAGCTCCCAGGCTTCAACGGTTTCTGAATCTTCAGCCTCTTCTTCATCCTCATCCTCTTCAACTTCTTCAGTTTCAATAGGCTTTTCGGTTTCAGGGTCAACCTCGATATATTCGTCTTTAAGCTGCTCATCTTCTAGATTTTCATCTTTAGATTCATCAGCCTCCGCATTCTGAGCCTTAAGCTCTTTCAGAGATAGTTCCAAGTTTTTATCCTCGTATTGGTAACGATAACTATAGGTAAAACCGCCTATATTCGGGGTGCGTTTACTCTCGCCAGATAGAATGATTATATATCAGATTGGTTTGAATAGGCAAACACTATGCTCGCTGTCTTAAATCTCGACCAGTGACCTTGTTGACGTTATCAATTCTTTGGCCGTCTGTCTGGGCTTGCTTGTACTGGATGTTCATGCCAGCTTCTTGAGCCTTGATAGTCGCCTCTAATCGTTTGGTGTCTGCGTTGAATTGGTCTGTCTGTGCGCTCAATCGTTTAGTTTCTGCGTCCGCTAAGTCTGCTGAGGCTTTTTTATCCTCTGCTATCGCGGCTATGGTCATTGCGTCAGGCTGTTGAGCTTGTTGTGCTGCGGCTTGTTGGGCTTGCTGTACCATTGCAAATTCTTCTTCAGTCTCAGGCTTCTTGACACCCATCATAATTAATTCTTTACGTGCATAATCTCTAATATCCGATGCTGCGATACCGTCCATAGTGGCTGACCAGGTAAGCATATAGATAGCTCTCATCGGGTCGTCAGGCTGCATAGTCATGATCATATCTTTTAGCTCTTCGCGGTTTTGCTCTTTAACCGACGAGTAATCAGGTCCAACTTCCGCATAAACCTCAAAGGTTGTATCTTTAATATTGTTTCGAGTGACCAGTTGAAGCGTGTTAGGGTCGACCTCTTGTTGATTGATCGTTTCGGTTGTTCGGGTTCCATCAGGCTTTGTAAGGGGTACTCTTCTTTCAGTGTCATAGACTACTCTAGCCATACCAGCCCAAATCTCACCATCTCTACGTTGGGCATACTTCATGTTGTGCTGATAGATATATGACTGCATATCAAACCGCTTCTGAAGCTGGCTTAGAGCCTTTCCGCTTAAGTTTGTATCGGTGATATCTTGGGGCAAATCAGCGCTTGCTACATCGTTTATAGCTTTCTCAATTAATGGGAATGACTGCAATAAAGCTGAGGGAGCACTCTGCTCTGGCATTTCACCTATTGCGCCCATTGGTAGGGCGTTGCTGTTACCGTCAAGTCTATTTTGTAGTAAGTAAGGGTAATTATTATCAGAGCCGTTAAGCTCGTACATAAACTCAAACCCGGCGATTTGCTCTTGTAGGAATATGGGTTTCCTTCGTGGGGATTTAGAAACAATGTCGGCTAAGTATGACATTTGGAAGTTTCTGAGCCTTTGTGGATCTTTAGCTAACCGGGTAATTCCCTCGTAATGCTCTTGTGATTCGACAAACGCGCGTTCGCCGTACATTGGGACCACGGGGATATTATCACCTGCTATGACTTCCTGATAAAGCACATCACCATACCCACCAACGATATACATGGTCACCTGAAACTCTTCCAACTCAACCTCACGGACCAAATCAAATCCGCCGTCGACTAATTCATCTTCTTTATCGTCGATTAAATCTTCTCTCACTTCCATCTCCGAGCCAACGATATCGGCGAATACATAGATCTTTGCCTTAACCTTTTTGCGGTGGTAAAAGCGGGTCATATAATAAACCTCATCCTCTACAACCCAGGGGAATACGTAAGAATGCTCGGGGAATGAAAAGGAACCTGGGGTAACTGAGTCTGGATCTACACCGGTAAGGTCAGCAACTTCTTTTTTATACCCGTCTTCACTGTATGCAACTAAGCAGGAAACGAAATCGGCGTCTGATTTATCGATAAGTTTGGCATTTGGATCCCACAACACCTGGTTATTGGCTTCAAACAGTGGTCTGCGCTTAATAACTTGAATGTTGTCGCCTTCTCGATTCTTCTTAAAGTCGGTGTATAACTCCCAAGCGCCATACCCACAGATAATAGACTCGGTTGCGGCGTTATCAACACTCTCTAAGGCTTGATTGTTTCTCATATCAGTTCGATACATACCGTCTGCTATTTCTGCGGCTGAGTCGTCTGCATCGTCATTAGGTTCAAAATCTACTTGGACTGGGTTTGACTTTAGGTCTGACATGACTTGCCTACCAGCCTTTCTAATCATGTTGAACTCACCGCGATAGGTTAAATCACAGCCGTTAGTGAAGAAATTATCATCCCAATTGGTAATCCAATAGAATAAAAGGTCGTCGGCTGCTTTTTCTCGGGTCGATTGACCGTGTTGATAGGCTTTATCGTGAAGGTTTCTTATTTCGTTTGCGGTTAATCCTGGCATTATCTCGCACCCATAACTTGCACCGGTCTAGGAATATAAGGTTTGGCGCTTATTGTAACATGATTACGCATTAACATCATAACTGAGTCGCCAGCGTTGGGAGATGGTATATTGAACAATCTCCGCATCTCATCCTTTGTGTATAGTTGAATTAGCCCGTTAGCATTTGGTTTTAGCGGTATTCTACAAAGTTCAGCTCGCAACTGAGACAATATTTCAATCTCTGAGCTAAAGCTTATTAGCTCTTCTGGATCATGGTATTCGCCATGAATTACAGCCCTATAAGTGTTATAAACCCTATCCCTCAAGGATACATAATACTGAGCTCTCTTGTTTTTGAATACCTCTTTATTGGTTTTTTGCCCCTTAATACCACTGATAGCGACCGGGTTGTAAATTGCGTCTGGATTGTCTGGCGCTTCTGAGCCCTTAAACATTGACACGTCTATTGACTTGCCCTCAAAAGCTTTATCTGTCTGCCTAGCAAGCCCAACACCCATACCGTCACAATCCCAGGTGTAACGGTCAGCTCTTAGCTGAATTGCTTTCCCGGTAGCCCAATCACCTCCCTGGTTTATAGTTCCAACACTAGACGTGTCTACAATCTCAATAACTGAGCCATGCCGCAACGCAAAGCCTTTATCATCTGGACCGGTATCAGATGGATCATGTGACGCGAAGCGAGCCCCAATTGGCTTGAAACCAAGCTTTTTGTGAGCATCTATGCATGCATCGAACCATTCCGCCTCTATCAGTGCATTTTCAACAGAATCATTATAATCACCCTCCCAAACATGTCGATATAGGGCCGGCGGCATATTTACCTTATCTCTTCGTCTTTCTTGATCGAGAGTTTTGGGGAACCAGGGGTTGTCATCGTGATTGATTTCGATGATTAAGTGCATATCATCTTTGTAGATGCCGTTCTTGAGGAGCTCTTTCTCAAACGGCTTGATATATTTTTGGCAGATTGGATCTTCTGAGCTCATACGGTTCATTGTAAACCATATCTCAGACCCCTCTTCTCGAAGCGTTGGAGTTAATAGAGTTAAAGAGTTTTGACTGGTAGCCTGAGCCTCTTCACCCCAAAAACGCTTGAACCCAAACATAGATTTGATTCCGTCAGGGTTGCGAGAAAGGCCTCTAAATTTAAACTCAGACCCGTTCCTATGCTCGATGTTAGTATTGCCGGGATTAAAATCCAGCAGGCCTAACTGATTTATCTTACCCTTTAGGAGAGCATGAACAGAATCCTCAATAGAGTTTTGGTATTCGCGGAAACAGCATGTTTTTTGTTTATAATCCTTAGCCTGACTTACAAGTATTCCACCAACCGTTTCTGATTTGCCGCTACCGCGACCACCAAACACTAGCTTAACCCTGCATTTCTCTAAAATTAGAGGCTCGAGCTTTTCCATTACAAAACAGGTTGGCTCTTTGTCTACTAGCTTAAAATCTCTCTTTCCTGTTTGGTCTTGCCAGCACCTTAAGAGCTCTCCGGTTTTGGAGTATATGCCGTATACAGTGAACTCATTAGAAGCTCGCTCCCTTTTTCTTCTCTGAAGCTCTCGTTTGATTAGGACTTTGCGTTCAAGGGCTTTTCTATCCATTCCGGCGAGATTTTAGTTTTCTTAGTTCTTGCTTGAATATCCTATCGACTTTCGCTTTATATTCTTCGCTTGGCTCGCAGAAAAGCCATTTCTTGCATTTAGAAATAAAACACTCGGCAATACTTGCGGCCACTACGCACAAAAAACCAACAGCGCAGGCCATTATAAATACTTGCAAATCCTCACTCATCTCTATTTAACTCCGCTTCCAATTCTTCATCTGACATTTCAGTGATATCTCTCATGTTGTGAGTAACCTCTCCAGAATGCTCTGTGTGCTGCCTTTCACTGTAACCATGCTTCCCTAAGGCTAACTTAACAATCGTTGCGTTAAAGTCATTTGTAAGCCCTTTATTAAATAAAACCTGCTCCTGTTTGGCGAGTATTTGACCTAATATGTCGGAAAAATCTTGCTTCTCAATCTGGCTCGACCAGTCATAAACTGTATCTCTATGTATTCCCAAGTACACAGCAAGCCCGGCAATACTTGGAATCATATCACCTATGCTCTCGTAGTTATCAAGGTAATACTGAGTCTTTGATATTGTCTCTTCGTTGTATTTTGAGGGCCGTCCTGCAGGCATTAATATCTCCAATACTCAGCTAATAGATGCTTGTAAACATCAAACATACATTGCTTTACTTGGTACCTTGGGAGTATCCATTGCTTTCTTACTCTTCTTTGCATGTCTAAGCAATCTAGAAAAGCTCTTGGTGTTTTACTGTTCATGACTTGTCCCTCGCCCAATATCCGCGCCAAACGTGATCATAAGCCATTTTTTCGCCAGCATGACTAAATTCAGGTTTAACCTCCGTGCTTGGCATGTCGTACCAGTTAACATCAGACGTCATTGGAAACGGCGTATTATTAAGTATTTCTTGGTCTGGCGAAAAAATGGTTATAGACTCGCCACCAATCAACCCAAAGTGCTTAGCTATTGCTATAGCATCTGATTTGCTAATGGCAAACCTGTGCGCTCCGTGGTTAAAAAATATAAGCTCTCCAGATATCGGTAAGCTACAAGTGCCAGCAACCTCTATCTGTGAGTCATCCCACTCATGTTCCTTAATATCAAAACTCATGCTAAATCCTCCTCCAGAAATTTAATTAATTTATAATCTCTAACCTTGTCTTTATACTGCTTTAAAGTTAGGTGCGATAAGTGCCAGAACCCACATTTGCAGCATTGATAGGCTGTTTTAAGCTTTCTCTTGGGGTTTGTCGCTCTTTTCATCACCTTCTTTGCTTCTTTCTTTGTTGTGAATGCTTTTTTGTAACAACTGCCAATATACTTAGTTCCATAGGGAGATTTCTTTATCATATCATCCAGCTCCAGGTGTAATTAGCGAATATACTTACATCTAAATCAAGATAAATCGGATTCATTTTTTCTTTTTTCCAAATATCTTCTCAAACTCCTCTTCAAATTTTTTGCGATCTAATTTATCCATCTTGCCCTCCAGGTTCGTGTGATAATAGTTTTAGTTTATTAATCTCTTCTTCTAATAGTTTGACTCTTTCTAATAAGTCGTTGTCTGGCTTATTTAATATTTCAGCCTCTCTTGCTTTAGCGTCTGCTCGGATAACATCATCATAACCAACTACCGCAAGACCTGATGCAATGGTTTGGATTAACATCATAAAGCCAGCACAAAAAACAATAATAAACGCTGGAGCTTTGCTCTTAACGTATTCATTGCTCATTAGCTCGTCCTGGTTATCGCTCATTCTTAAACGCCTTTGGACGCCTCAATGTCACTACATTAGAGCCGGAAAACTTCCTGATTGCTACGTATTCGGCACACACTTCTCTAATTGAATTTTTAAACGGCTTTAAATACCAAGGGATATCTATATTAGCAAAAGTCTCCTTAAATCCTTTTTCTGGATATTCAAAACTGTCGAAAATTATATTCCCATCAAAAGACTCTAAAAGCTTTTTTTGGATAAGATTTACACTCTCTTTGGCTAATTTATCTTCCATTCTTTACCGCTACACAACCAGCAACAACTACTTTAAATAGCTGAGGGTTGGATTTATACCAATTCTCCAAGGTTTTACGAGGTTTATTAGAGATAACTGATAGTTCAATCATATTCTTTAACCCCGCTTCTTTAGCTTCTTTCGATGGACTCATTTATCTATTATACGCTATATGGGCGCATTATAAAACAGATAAATCAAGAGCCGTATTACTTCCGCCATTCTCAACCTTAGCAAATAAGGTCTGGCCAGTCTTACCATTAATAGTGAAAGGCTCGGAGCTTCGTATTGTGCGAAACTCTGTCTTAGTTAAAGCGTCTGCCTGAATACTCAGTTTGATAACCGCGCCGTCAAATACGCCACTTGGCACGACTGAAACGCTACCTGTTAATGCAACACTTTGCTCTGCGTCTGCTTCGGTTGCTGCTGTCAATAAAGCTGCCATTTTAATCCTCTATCATGTTAGTAATCATGGGTTCTATGGTTGATTCTATCATTTTTTGACCGCCTACGCTCGGGCCGCCGACACCACCAGAAGTATTAATAACGACTGTTTGATCTGCAGCCGCTCCCCATCCGGTCCCATCATTAACTCGGACTTCGAAATGGCCGCTTGATGGGATTGGGTCGTCACCAATCGTTATGAGAAAGGTGCCGTCATCAAAAACCTCTACCGTGTGATCGGTAGGTGTAACCCCGTCATAAACGATGTTGTCATATCTAACCTGGTCGCTTGTTGCTAAGTCACCCGCCGCCGTTACCCTATCGCCCGAGGTTGCTGGTGTGCCAATATTCACGTAACTATGTGTGGATATTGGATTAGTGACTTGCGCTATAGTGTCGCTATTGCCGGAATTATTGGTTAACTCGACAACATGAGAGCCGTACTTAAGGACCGACGATTCAATATCTAAGGTGTATTGAACGGATGTGTCAGACCATGATGATTCTGTAACATCCTCACCACCTACCGTTACTGCGCCAGTGCCTTGCGTTGCTTCAAAATCAGTGCCGGTAATCGTGGTTTGTGTATTAGTGACTATCGGCGTGGATATGCTTGATATGCTTGGTGTTGGACTACCGCCTGCAGCAGCCTTTAAGATGACAACATAGTGATGACCGATTGCCGAAGCGTTGATATTTCCAGCGATAACCGTTGTTTCAGTCCCGTCCAATTCCTTATAAAAAACAGACGCGTTGTCTAATTGGGAGTCCTCGTTAGCAAGAAGATAGGCGGTCGACCAGCCGGAGGGCGCGGTCATCGTGGTTGATTGGCTATCCGATATGACATAAACGCCTATATCTCCACTCACATGGCCTGATAAGGTTCTAGCCGTAGAAGCTCCAGCGGCAAACCCTTGTTGACTAATACTACCTACAGGTGTGGTTTGGTCGATGCCACTACATAATATTGCACTACCCCAGAACTCGTTCGTCATTGAGGCATTCCAGGTTATCGCGTGAGCTGTTGATGCCTCGGTAATATTGGCGTCTGTTTGACTCCCTACTACACTATGGACAGATGGCAGCGAACCTGCTGGAATGCCTGGGGTATGATATTCAGCCGTTAAAGCCGCCGTTCTCGTCCAGCCTGTTATGTTTCTAGCGGTATTACCCGATTTAGCTTGTCCGACAATAAATAAGGCATTATTAGAGCCTGACTTAGTGACTGCAAAGGCGGCATTATTCCTGATTACACTTGATACTGAAATTACGCTAGCCATTATGCCGCCACCTTATATCCGTGAGTGCCTTCGTTGGGAGCCCAGCCATTAATTAAATCGCCATTAGCGTCAATATCTGTCGTGCTCGAAGTCGCAGTGAGATTCGCGTTAACTGTCGTTTGTATTGTGGTATCCCAATTTGACAAACTGTCATTGACTATCACATTGCCGTCAGTCTCGTAATTCTCGACACCGGGGAATCGATTGTTTGCCCTACCACCAACAAAGGTATTGCGATACATGTAAGAGTTGTAGGTTTGACCTCCCCAGCCGTTGCTCATCGCCCATAAGATAATGTCTTGCCCAGTATCAGCAAACGGGATAACGCACTGATTCCAACAGGCTTCATTGTCGTGTGGGAGTAGCGCCGACTCATTGCCGTAGCCAAAGGTTATTTGACGTCCATCATTGTTATCTATGCAAGTGTTTGCTCTGACTGTGACAAACGCGGTCGTTCCTTTGAACCAGAAACCATAGGTAGACTCTGAGTTAGAGACTGTGTTTCTTTCAATAAGTAAGTCGGAAACGTCATAAAAATCACAATAAGAACCGTTGCTTGAATCACCGTTCTGAATGTTATTCCAGGTGTTATCGGCAAAATATCCATATCTTTTAATGCCGTTTCTCGCCGAGACAAACACAGGACAATTATTGTCAGTTCCGACCAGTCCCTTGCTAAAGTTATCAAACTCGCAGCCCCAGAAAGTAAACCTGTCGGTTTGGTTTTTACACCAGATAAAATGGGCGTTGTTAACATCTTGCCTTGCCCCGGTAAATTTAATTCCAAAAACTGTTAAATCTGCGAGATTATTAGTATTAATCTTACAGCCTGAGCAATCAAAAACTGGAGTATCACCAGGGTATGCGATTAAAGATGGTGTTTTGGCTGTCGGGTCAAGAACCATATTATTATTAGATGCTGGATCGCCCGTGATAACGTAATTCCCACTACCTTGCTTAAGCACAACAACCTGATTTAGATAAGTGGTATCGCTGTTGTCTCCCAAATACCAATCATCGGTTGATTTAAGCGGGTTGTCGTGCGTTCCAGTGCTTGTTCCCGCAAATGCACTGTCGATAAACGTGAACTTACTGTCATCGCCTTCTGCCGACCAGATAGCGTCAATGCTAGAGCCTTCTTGGTCAGTTACTCTCACCGTTATGTTATAGGTGCCGCTACCTTGAGCGGGTACCGTTAATACGCCGTAATCAGCGTCAAACCCTGTTGTTGTGTTATAGGTCCCAATCGCAGATCCAGATGGCGCGGTAATAATCTCATAATGGAGAGGCCAAGCGCCGCCTTGGATGCCAATAGGAATCTCATAAATCATTTGAGAATGCATCAATCTGTGGCGAGCGTGAGTCTGTGTTTCTGTATCGGGTCGCGGGTAAATTAAGTTGAGCGGCATTTTCGCCGGTTCAAAATTACCCAGCGGTAATTGATGACTTGGGGCGGTTGCGCTTACTGTGACTTGTTTTGTCGTTTGGTTGGTTGCAGATCCATTATCTGTGACCGTCAGCGTGATCGTATAAGTCCCAGCCGATGCGTAGGTATGCTGTGCAGTAACGCCGCTACCATTTGCGGTCGCATCTCCCCAATCCCAATCGTAACTGACAATCGTTCCGTCTGGATCTGTTGAAGCTGAGGCATCAACATCAACGACAAGTAGATTTGCCGAGGTGGTAAATGACGCTATTGGATCAATATTCACCCCTGAACCGTCAAGGTCATTACTCGCGTAAGTCGCTCTTGATATGCCGGTAAAATTCCAGGTTTTAGGATTTGCGTTTTTTGCCATTACTTAGCAACCTTCTTTACCTTCTCATAAGTTCGATTGGTAGCGTAACCTAAATAACCCGCCGTGAACGTCCACCACATGGGTTCTGGTATTGCCTCAAACCCTACTTTAACATTTTGGTAAAAGGTATACATACTTTCAGGGTGAAATATTCCGACAATAGGAAATATCACCACTAAAGAGACGATAACGAAATAGAATAGGTACATAAAGCTAGGTCTAGCTCGGGATGTCCATTTGTCAGAGCTATTAGCCTCAGCAAGAATGGCGCTCATTGATATCTCTAGCTCTTTTAACTTGCCGCTTTGAGTTAATGCCAACAGCTCCATTTTACGCTTTTCGGCCTCTTCGGCATCAGGATAGAAATGATCAATTAGTTTGCCGCCAATATTTGTTACTGCGTTTAATACTGGTATATCCACTATCTTCTCCCGTTGTGAGCTAGCGAATAATGGTTGCCATCGTTAAATCGGCCACCCCAAGATCCACCCATTGATTCCCATTTTACCCCCAAGGGCTTATGATCTTCGGTTGTAGTGAGGTAAGCACCGTCTTTAAATAGATTTAAGTCAACGGCAAGTTTTGATTTGTGAAGGGATGTTTTGCGGCCTACCGGGCAATCTACACACCTTAAAGCGTGACCCATTGTGACTTCGTAGCCTTGCTCGTAAGCCCAAACAATTAACTGAGCTATCATTAAGGAGAATTTACGCTGTTTATTTCCGAGACTCATCTTCCACAACCTTTAACGCCCTTAATTTCTCTTTCTTAAGCTTGATCTCCATATTATGAAGCTCCTGCTCTCTTTCTTCGCGAATTTTGGAGTCTCTTTGCTCTCTATAAAGCTTATAGGAGTGGCTGATTATAAGAATCGATGTGAGGATTATACCCAGAAGAGTCGCCAGCTTTCCTATATCATCGGGTATCCATTGTAGATTATGGGCTGCGCCTGTTGTTATCGTGGCAGCACTAGCGCCTATCGCCGCCTTTGCGTCTGTCAGGACTTTTCCGATCACGCTCATCTTCCTTTGTCCTTCGGCATACATCCACCGCCTTTATGATTATGACCAAAAAAGGGAGAACTCCTGCCAGCAACTCTATTAAATCCCAACTCATTACTGCCACCCCTGTATATTACGACCAGAGCTAAAAAATATAATACATAACAAAGAATATTATATGCTGTTGGTTCATAATAAGCCTCAAAGAGCAGCCAGCCAAATAAATTTATATTAATAAACCATAAATTTATCTTTTGTAAGCCTATGATAAGTTTACTTTTTTCTTTTACGAGTGATAAAGAAAGTATTATTAAAAAATCTGTTAGCGCTGCTGATAGGTAGTAAGTGAATCCTGCCGAATCTGGGATAAATTTTCCCACAAGCGTATGAATGCCAGTTAATAACACGTAGAGAATTATTGCCAATACGTCAAATTTTGTGCATCTAACGCATAAGACTAGTGATAATAAGAGAAAAGCCCAAGTCATTTTTTACTGGGCTTTTTCTTTTGGGTAGTTTTTGGTGGTTTCTTCTTGCCATCGCCGCCACTCATGCGACTTTCCTCAATTGTTCAGATTTGACTATTTTAGAGACAGTGAAGCCGTAAGACTTGCATAAAGCAAGACCTAGAGTATGTGGGCCTTTACCAAAAAGGATTTGCTCGCCTTTTTTGTTAACCAAAGCCCACTTGTTTTGAGTGGCTTTGAGAATAAACACTGTTTTGGACTCATAGTTTAAACCTAGTTAATTTGAGCTTTGATTATAAGCTAACTATCAATGTTAATCAATTTTAGAGATAACCAGGACAATATAAATAACAACAAACCCTATAACCACTATAGGGAATTCGTATTTTTTGGCAAATTCGATCAGACGTCTCAAAACCTTTCCTTATTTATTTTGCCTGGCAATCATCAAGGCGTTTTGAATATCTTTTATATCCGCGTGCCTCGCTATATTTTCCGCTGAGTAGGCGTCAGGATCCTTTCTGTTAGTGCATACGGGGCAATCGTTTTCATCAAAAGGGAAGCTTTCTATGGCTTCTTCTGCTTCCTCTTCTTCCGTTACGACTACACTAAAAACGCCTAACAGCCGCCCGCATCCAGCGCACAGGTTACTATTTAACCGCGTGTGTATTCCGTGGTTGTGAGGTATTTTAGCCATCAAAATTCTTTCCTTATTTAATATCATGAGTCAGCATTTTAAACCCTGACTGCTCGATGGATTGATATAGAGTGCGCCCGTCTTGGCCTTGCGCATAGGGCAAAAATACTTCGGTTAAATCAGCCATATCGGCTTCGACTATTGCCAGTTGCGCCTCCACCCAATCCTTAAGAACGCGCCAGGCAACCTTTGCGGCTTGCTCTTTTGTTTTGAGTCGCTTAGGGACTTTCGAATCTTGCCGCAGCGCCTTAAATACTCCCTGAGTGTTTGCTGGCAATCGGAAGAATACTAATCCATGCGGTGTATTAATTCTGAACGACATCGCACACATAACCGCATCGTCGTCATACTCACAAAGCACTGCTTGAGCTTTTGCCCTAGCAAGTTTTTTCTGAATTTCTGCGGCGGTTTTTTCAGTCGCTATTGATGTCGTATAATTTAATATTGGCATCGATTCTTTCCCTCGTTATTTAAGTTGAGCTCTCTGTCTAGCTGGCCAATAGTTTGATAGCAATCCATAATTAAATCGGTCGCCGACTCAAGCTTTTCTTGAACGCCAGATCTAACTATGGCAGGATGCTCATCAAGCAATTCACCGATCATAACCATGACAGAGTGACACCTATCCATACCCTCAAGTATGTAGCCGTCATTCCATTCGATTTCGCTATCAGACATAAAATTCTTTCCTTACATGGGCCTCATCGATATAAAAGCAATCTCATGACTCTTTAAAGGCTCTCCATTTGCTTGCTTTAACCTGATTTCCAGTTTTTGGGATTTAGTTTTTAGCATTTCGTATCGCTCCTCTAGTGCAGGATGTTCGACATCTCTTAAATAAATTAATTCGTGGTATTCGCTGTCGTCTATTTGCATAAATTCTTTCCTCTAATATCTTTTTAAGATGTTAACTAATAACTTATATTTTCTCTGGAAGTATTCTGGCCTTTCTTCCTCTATATTGAAATATTCGTCTGGGTATAGGGGTTGACCATACTCACTATACTCACGGCAAGGGTGATCCTCTATCGGGTAAACCTTAAATATTCTAGCTCTAGCCTCGTTATGTATTGCAGCCCTCTTGGTTAAATATCTGCGCCCTTTTGTTGGGGCTAGATACACTGTTGCTTGCTGTTCGACAATCAAAATTCTTTCCCCCGTTATTCATCTTCACCAAAGAACCGCTCCATAACATTATCGCGATTCTCATGGACCATTCTTATCAACGCTTCGGCTTTTTCAAATAGTTCTTCTTCGCTTCGGCACGCAGTAAAATGCGAATAGCAAAGCTGATTAATCAACTTCGAATCTTCTTGATAAATCGTAACATCAAACCCAGTCATGCTTTTCTTTGTTAGCATGTATTTGCCGGTGCAAATCATTCCGCTCATATAGCCACCTCATAAGCTCGTTCTATTTAATTTAAAGTTAATGTGAATGGCGCGTTCAAAAACACCCAGTACCAGGCATACCCAATAACACAAGCGAACACCCATATCAAAGCTTCAAAACTCATTTGTGTCGTTTCCTTTTCTTGTGTTCCAGTCGTTAACCACTTCTTTCTTGGTGCCTCTTCGCATTGATACGCAGTAAACACTGCATCGAATCATCCAC
>Ga0209692_10001418_pt1 | contig 33092 bp, 22 predicted proteins | sample tdDd472_FD_187129 | JGI IMG/M metagenome (GOLD analysis project Ga0209692, IMG submission 187129) | Marine sediment microbial communities from the Atlantic coast under amendment with organic carbon and nitrate - tdDd47.2 (SPAdes)... | ecosystem: Environmental > Aquatic > Marine > Coastal >...
AATCGATCATGTTAATTTTTGTATTTGCCCGGTTAAAATAAGCAAACATAAATCGAGGATTAAAATTTATCGCCCTGTCGTACGAACTTACAGAACTATTATAATTCTGTATATAACCATTAATAATACCTTTATAAAAGTAATTCAGAAAATCATACGGACTTTTACTAATCTCAATATCGATTTTATCAAGGTAGGCTAATAATGTATCTGTTGCCAGATTCATTTCAATATTATCAAGATTCAAAAAGGTAATTATATTCTCTTCTTCATTTATTCTTCTTATTTCATTATGAAAATATATTAATGAATTGGAGGTATAAAGAACTTCATTTTTGGTCAAATTAACATTAAACAATGGTTTAAGATCAATTATTACATTCTGATTGTTTGTTGTTTCTGCAATCTTACTACCTCTTTTAAAATCGGCATCAAGAGCTATTAGCTCATTATAGTTTTTAGACGTATCGGCAAAAGCAACCATTTCGGAGGTATCCTTACTGGCTTCATACTCTTTTATTTTTTCTTGCGCAATAGCATAATCTTTTTCCGAACCTTTCATATCATTTAAATTGTATTTGGCAACAGCACGGTTCATATAAGCTTTTGCAAAATCCGGATAATTTTCAAGTGCTTTGGAATAATCATCTATTGCTCCTACATAATCACCGGTTTCCATTTTTAAATTCCCCCGGTTGAAAAAAGTCAGAATATTATTTGGATTTAACTCCAGTACTTTATCGTAATCTAAAATAGCATTATTAAAATCACCTATTTGCGCTTTAATTAAGGCTCTGTTATAATAGGTCAATGCATTTTCTGGATCAAGTTCCAAAACCTTGTCAAAATCAGATATAGTTTCTGTAATTTTATGCAGTTCATTAAAAGCAATGGCACGATTAAAATAGGAAAAAGAGTTTAACGAATCCAGAGCAATAGCCTGATTAAAATCGGTGATCGACTGCTCATAGTCTTTCATTAAAAGATTAATTCGCCCTCGCTGAATAAACGCTTCAATATAAAACTGATCAAGTTTTAATGCATGATTAAAATCATTAACCGCCTCAATACTATCACCCTTTAACAAATTAGCTCTCCCCCGGTTAAGGTAGGCCTCGGGCATTTCATGTTCAATACTTAAAGCATAATTAAAATCCTCAATTGCATCATTATAATTTTTTCGATAAATATGCGATACCCCACGGCTCAAATAAATATACGGATTTGAAGGTCTAATATCAACGGCTGTATTATAATCTCTTAATGCCCCTGCATAATCCATTAATCTATCTTTAGTAATTCCCCGATAATGATATGCCATTGTATAAACAGGATTAAGATCAATCGTTTGGTCAAAATCCTTAAGAGCCCCGTAAAAATCTCCTAAATTATATTTAGCTATTCCACGAAAGAAATAAGGTTCGTAATATTTCGGATTAAATTTAATAATGATATTAAATTTATTAATAGCTGCATAATACTTCTCTTGCGATAGTTCGTAACGCCCTACATTAATAAAGTAGTTCTTATTTAACTGAGCATGTGCTGAACTCAACAAACAAAAAAATAAAAAAACAAAAAATGATTTAGCAATAAATTTCATACAATAACAGTTTTCTCTAGCGTACAATTGATTTAAAAATACAGAGCTACATTAGATTAATAATACATCTCAATTTAAGAGATGTTTTACTAAAATAAATATTCTAAAAAGCAAAAATAACTTTTTAACTCATTTAGTGCTTGAAAAAATGTTAAGAATAAAAAAAAATCACCAAATTTTGGTGATTTTATCCTAGATATTTATTTATCGTGTGTAGTAGGAGTTCCTGTTCGATGGGTTTTGTTATATATGCATCGCATCCGGCTTCAAGTGATTTTTGTTCATCGTTTGCCATTGCATGTGCGGTTTGTGCAATAATTGGAACCTCATATTTCTGTTTCAAAACCTTAGTTGCCTCATAACCATTCATAATAGGCATTTTAATATCCATTAAAATTAAATCAACATGATTTTTTTCAAAAATATCAATCGTTTCTTGCCCGTTTTTTGCCCACAGTAAAGAAGCTTTGGTTTCAGATAGAATTTCATGCAAGAGAAAATAATTAATCTCATTATCTTCTGCAATTAATATTACTTTTCCATCCCAAGAATAATGTTCCATTTAAACGTTTTTTAATCAACTCAGTTTATACATACAAATATAAATAAATCTTTTTATTGAGTTTACTTATATTTTATAATTTATGCCCATTCTAATAATTTTACAATACTAATACGTTTATGACGTGAAAAAAGTTTGATAACAATGTATATTTTTTTCAAAAAAAACTTAACGATATTAAAACATATTTATTATTTCCAAATTCATGTTTTTTAATATTCACGTTTTTTGACATTTTTTATTTCTTCAATCCTTATTTTTTTTTACTTTCGGCACGTATATATATCTAGAATTATAGATACTTCAATAATGTTTTAACCTTTAATACAAATAATATGAACAAAAAATTATTAATTTCTGCTCTTAGCATTCTATTATGTTTAAGTGCATTCTCCCAGGTTGCAAAAGTTGATTTAAAAAATTTAAAAGGTAAAACAATTAACACTTCAGAGTTAATTAAAAACGACGGCAAACCAGTGGTTATTAGCTTTTGGGCTACCTGGTGTAAACCTTGCGTAAAAGAATTAAATGCCATTAACGAAAACTTTATCGACTGGAACGACGAAACCGGGGTTAAAGTAATTGCTGTTTCTATCGACGATACCAGAAGCTCTAGTCGTGTAGCTCCGTTTATTAACGGTCGCGGATGGGAATTCGATGTTGTTTTGGATTCGAACCAGGATTTTAAACGTGCTATGAATGTTGTAAATGTACCGCATACCTTCCTGTTGGACGGAAATGGTAAAGTGGTTTGGCAACATACGTCATATTCTGCTGGTGATGAAGAGGAACTATATCACGAAATTCAAAAACTAATTAAATAAGAAACATATTTATTGAATAATCATAAAATGGGTGAATTTTATTCGCTCGTTTTATGGTTTTTAATCAATCTAAATATTTACAAATGAAAAGGAGTTTAACTGTATTATTTAGTGCACTATTGATTTCTGTAATAGCTTACCCGCAGGACACGGACAAGGGGCGAATTACCGGAAATTTTCAGTCAGAAACCTGGATATACCAAACAGATTCAATTACCGGAGCGATTAAACCCAATGAAATAATGGGTACAAACAGCTACGGAAACATTAAATATAACCGGGGTAATTTTGAAGTAGGTGTTCGATATGAAGCAAGACTTAATACACTGCAAGGATATCCGAACACAAATGGTATGAGCGATGGTTCTGGAATTTCAAATCGATATGCAAAATATAATGTGGATGGTTTAGAAGTCACCCTTGGAAATTTTTACGATCAGTTTGGTAGCGGACTTACTTTCAGGGCATACGAAGAAAAAACCATTGGTTGGGATAATGCAATGGACGGAATCCATTTGAAATACAATATCTCAAATGCCATTATTTTAAAAGGAATGGTGGGTAAACAAATGAATTACTTTCAAACAGGTTCAAGCATTATTCGCGGGGTTGATGGGGAAATCAACTTGAATAATCTAATTACTCCAATGAATGAAAGCAATTTTATAATTACAACAGGTGGTAGTTTTGTTAGCAACTTTCAGAATGAAGTAGAAAACACTTATAAACTGAATAAAAACCTGGCAAATATGGCAGGTCGTTTAAACATGGCCTATGGTAATTTCAACCTTTCGGGAGAATACGCATACAAAATGATGGATTTCATGCCGGATTATGTCAACAACAGTGGTGTTAATTATTATCATAATGGTGAAGCTCTTCTTGTAAACCTAAGCTATTCAACTAAAGGCTTGGGTGTACTTTTATCAGCAAAAAGAATTGATAACTTTATGTTTCGTTCTGAGCGAAATGCAACCGGAAATGATTTAATCCTAAACTATATTCCTGATATTTCAAAAAACCACACCTATTCTCTTACGGCTTTTTACCCATATGTAACTCAACCTTTAGGCGAATTTACATATAGTGGTGAAGTTACCTATAAATTCAAGCGCGGAAGTTTATTGGGTGGTAAATACGGAACATTAATGGCTGTAAATTACTTTAGAGCTGACGGAATCGAAAAAAATGAAATTGCATTGGAAGATGTTGCAGGATACGAAACCAACTTTTTTGGCACTGATATGAAATACTACCACGATATTAATGTTTTATTATCGAAAAAGATTTCGAAAAAGCTGAAAGGGCAAGTTCAATACCAGAACATATTCTATAATGACTATGTATTACAAGGCTCACCTTCTGCTTCGCACGATACTATAACTGCGAATACATTTGTTGCCGATTTCACATACAAACTTGCGCGTAAACACACCCTTCGCTTTGAAGTACAGGGAATGTTTACAAATATGAAAGAGGTAGTAGTAAAAGATGAAGCTGGAAATATTGTTCTTGATAATAACAATGTAGCTATCACAGAACAAAGAAAAGCTGATTACGGCGACTGGTTAATGGCAACCATTGAATACAACTATAACCCACATTGGTATTTTGCCTTAATGGATATGTATAACTATGGTAATTCTGACGAGAAAAAACAAGTACATTATCCAAAAGTAAGCATCGGATACAAGAAAAACGCCAATCGTTTTGAACTAAGCTATGGCCGTCAAAAAGCCGGTATAAATTGTACAGGGGGGATATGTGTATACAAACCTGCCGCAACCGGTTTAACTTTATCAATTACCAGCACATTTTAATGATAGGAGGAGAAATGAAAAAATTACTAATCATATTAACCGGTTTTGCATTTATTCTAAGTAGTTGCGAAACCATGGAGGTATATACCAATCCTGTTGATGAATACTCCTATTACCAGGATAACGGAACCGGTTTTCCGGAAATAACGACAATTACACAAAAATTCTTAATCGAGAAATTCACCGGACAGGGCTGTACTAATTGCCCGGATGCAAGTATCGGAATAAAAGAGGCAGTTGCTGAGAATAGCAATTTAATTCCTTTATCGTATTACGCAACCTTCTTTTCTAATCCTGAGTATTTCCAGGTTTCTTTTAAAGACCTTAGAGCAGATGAAGGAAATGAAATAGCTGACAGGTATGAGATTCAAGGTGCTCCATCAGTACTTTTAAACCGTACAAATTATAATGCTAACAACGACTTAATAAGTGCGGGAGCTCAGACTTACAGTAAGGATTTTTATTTAAATGCGGCTAGTTATATCGAGGAGAACAATGACAACAAAACTGCTGTTCAACTTAAGACTCAGCTATTTGAGGATAAATATGTAATCTATGCAAAAATGACTTTTCAAAAAGCATTTGATGATGATGTTAAATTTCAGCTATTTATTCTGGAAGATAATATTATTACTCCTCAAATGAAACATGGTGAGTGGATTGAAGATTACAAACACGATCATGTCTTCAGAACTTCATTAAACAATACCTGGGGATCGGAAGTACCTGGCGACTCTATTACGAATGGTACTTGTCATAAAATGTTCCAGCTATCAAAAGATCTGGACATGAAATATGAAGATATAAAGGTATTAGGTGTGGTTTATAATGCAAAAAATATTAATTCAGATGATAATAACTTAAATATTCTGAATGCCGAAATAATTGAACTACAATAAAAAAAAAGGCCGGTTTAACCGGCCTTTCTTATTAAATATATCAGTGAACTTGCTGATTTCTTTTTAAATTTTGCCTTTATCCAGGCCATCTTGCCCCGGAATATTCCTTTCATTATTCCCCCACCCTTATGTTTTTCACTTAACATTGAAATATAAGCTCCATCGAGTGGCATAGCTTTAATTTTTTCTACATTAAAACCAAAACGTTCAATAAGCGTTGAAAGTGATTTTATGTTAAAATGCCACAGATGTCGCGGTACATCGAAAGCAGCCCAATATTCTTTATAATGCATTGCATCATACGAATCTTTATTTGGAAGTGCTAATACCAACAAACCATCATCTTTTAACAGACGCTTAATATTATTTAAGTAATCGTCTAAATTATGTACATGCTCCAATACATGCCACATGGTAATTACATCGTATGTATCATCCTGCAATTCTGCCAACTTTTCAGTACCATATACCTCCAATCCAAATTTCTCTTCGCCGAATTTTCGTGCATCTTTATCTTGTTCAATACCGGTTACTACCCAGAAATTTTCATGCATATGATTCAGAAAATAACCAGTTCCACAACCAATATCAAGTAAGTTACCCCCTTTAACCTTCTTCTCTATTATTCTGCGTTTTTTAACAAGCATAAAATTGCGGGCCAGGTGATAAAGTCTATTCATTAAACCTTCCTGCGTATCGGTATGCGAAATATACTCTTCAAACTCGTAATATTTCCCAATTTCATCCTGAACCGGATGGTTTTGGGTTAATACAAGACCACATATTTTACATTCCTGCAACTGATATTCTTCGTTAGTAACAGAAAAATCCTCTGTTTTTAAATAATCATGTAATTCCGGACTATGGCATACCGGACACTTTTCTATCTTAGTTCTTAGCATCTTCATTGGTATTAAAATTCAAAAATAGGATTTTTTATGAAGCAATGCATATTTATTTCCATATGATTTTGTGTATTGTTTAGCTTATTCTTTTAAATTTGAATTAAAATTAAATTCTGCACTATGAACTTTCAAACCATAAAGTTTACAATTAATCATAATATTGCCCGCCTAAACATCAACCGTCCGCATGTAAAGAATGCACTTTGTATGGCCTTTTTTACTGAATTCCAGGAAATCATTCAGCAAATTTCGAATAATGCTGAAATCGAAATCCTTATAATTTCGGGTGAAGGGGATTCTTTCGCTGCTGGAGCTGATTTAAGCGAAGTAATAAATATGAAGGAAGAAGAGGCCTATTTAAACAGCCTACATGTACAGAATTCATTTAATAAACTGGCCCACCTGGAAATACCTGTAATTTCGGTTATTAATGGGTTTTGCATGGGAGGAGGCCTGGAGTTGGCAATGGCTTGCGATATTCGGATTGCTTCGGATAGTGCACTTTTTGCCATGCCCGAAACTAAAATCGGAATCTGCCCTGGTGGTGCAGGAACACAACGACTGGCTAAAATTGCAGGAACCGAAAATGCAATGTTCTACCTGCTAAGCGGAGAAACTTTTTCAGCTGATGAAGCTGCTCGCATGGGAATCGTCTCTAAAGTGTTTCCTCAAGAAGAACTTAATACCGGAACAGAAAAGCTGATCAAGGGAATTTTAAGAAATTCTTCAGAAGCTTCAAAAACAATAAAACACCTGATACAAATATCGGAGAATACCGATTTCAATTTTGCCTGTGAACAAGAGGCAAAAAGCTTTGCAAAGCTTATCACAACAAGCGGACAGGAAGGCATGCAGGCTTTTCTGGAAAAACGTGCTCCAAACTGGAAAAAGAAAAAAGAGTAGCTGAAGATCCCTTTTAACAATTCTTAAACCGATTTTATACCAAATCAAGGCTGGGAATTATTATTTTTACACAATTTTATTTGTTAAAAATCAAAACTCATGAAGTTCGAAAATTATATATTCACCGGCTATGGCTATGCCACCGGAAAACATCAAATTACCAATAAAGAGCTGGAAGAAGCTGTTAAAAAAGGCTACCTTGATGGTTTTAACGAGGCCCGTATTATGGCCAGCGAAAACTACCAGGCATATAAAGCACAAAACCCTGAAGCTACACCATTTGAATATATGGCATGGGCTAAAATGGGCTTTAATACACGTAATCATGTTACGCCTTTTCCGGTTACTGATGATAAAATTAAAAAATCTGAAAACGGAACACACCTTGCTGTTCAGGCAATAGAAAAGGCTTTGGATGATGCTGGCATTAATCCTGAAGAGATTGATTTTTGGCTGGGAAGTACCGGTACACCACACGAACAGGCTCCGGGGATTGCTTCTACTGTAAAATGTTTTTTTACTAACAGTAATAACCAGGCGCCAACAGCAACCTTAACATCGGCTTGTGTAGGTTTCAACATTAACTTACAACGTGCCATCGAATATTTAAAAACACACCCAAAAGCCAAACATATTGTTGTATTTCATGCCGAAACTTTATCGCACCTGTTAACACGTCGTACAAACTTTGTCAACTTTGTGACCTTTGCCGATGGTGCTGCAGCAGTAGTTTTAAGCCGGTCCGAAAGTGACAAAAAAGAGGGTATTGTTTCCATTGTAAATTACGAAGACCTATGGATGGTCGACCACCTTGGTTCGGATAGTGAATGGAACCTGTATATGACACCACAGGTTGTGCGTATTCGTGCAACTAAAAACATTGTAAAAACGGCCAAGGAGGTTTGTGATAAATCGGGCTGGAAAACCGATGATGTTGATATCCTTGTACCTCATCAAACAGGAAATGCCATTGTGCACCCATCGGCTGAAGCATTAAATATTCCTTTAGAAAAAGTTTACCAGGAGGTTCAGCATAGATTCGGAAATATTTCCGGAGCTTCGGTTCCTTCGGCTTATGCTTTATTAAAAGAAGCAGGTCGCTTATTGCCGGGAAGCAAACTGGTAAGTCCGGTTGCCGGATTAGGAGGTGAATACGGAGCCTTTAGTTATATTGTTCCGGAAAAGACCAATGGAAAAGGAATTAATGTTTCGAACGATTTAAAAGGTAAAACTACACTTTTAACCGGATCGACAGGAGGTTTTGGTCTTGAAATTGCCAAGTCACTTGCCAAACGCGGATCGAACCTGATTCTTCAGTATAATTCAAACGATCAAAAGGCTGAAGCACTTAAAAAAGAGCTTTCAGCATTTAATATAAAAACAGAATTGGTTAAAGCCGACTTCTCAAAGCATGAAGAGGTTGAAAAACTAATTGAATTTGTAAAAGCCAATTATAAAAGCATTGACTATTTAATGCATACCGCAGCTGTTACCGGAGGCTTGTCACGTGCCAGCGAAGTAAACATGGATACCATGCAAAAAGTACTTCAGGTAAATCAGTTCAGTGCCGTGGCATTAACCAAAGGGCTAAAAGATATTGTAAAAGATACCATTCTGTATACCGGTTCAGTTGCTGAAGACGGACAGTTCTCGGGATCTTCATCCTATGTACAGGCTAAAAAAGGCTTGCACGGTTTTGCAGGCAGTTTTGCCGGTGAAGCAAAAAGTATGGGACTTCGAAGCGTTTACTATATGCCAGGAACTGTTGACGGCGGTATGGCAGGTCAGCTGAGCGAAGAGCAAATTAATGCCGCGCTGTTTGCTTCGAACCAAAGCAAAAGAGTAAGTACCGAAGAGATCGCCGAACGAATGGTAAACTCGCTTTATAAATTAAAGGTAGTGCAGGTTACCGATACCTACGAGGGTGCTTTACTGGTTCGGCGTGATACTTATAAATGGGAATAAAGTTATAAGAATGAACTATCAGGATAACATAAATTATTTACATAAGTTACGCGATCTACTGCTTCAGTTTGAAAAACCATTACTGGAAGCAAAAACACGTGATTCTCTTATTCCATACAATACAAACCGCAAAGAACTTTTGCGTTCGGTAGCAAACCTTAAGCACTACCATGTGAACGGTCAAAGCATTATGGACAAAACGCCTTTGGGAGGTATTGCCATTGTTGCACCCGTTAATGCACCTGGCTTTGCTTTATTTGGAATGAGTATGGCAGCGGCACTGCTGGTTAATGGTGCTGATTTCCCTCTAAAAATACACGTCCCTTCGATGTTATTGGAGTATGGTAAAGTTATTAAAGAACTGTTTGACTCCTCTTCTGATTTTTCGTTTGTTGAAGTCGACACAGGTGATACCAACGTCTTTATTGAACAAAACATGGAAGACAATAACATTAAGGTAATTCAGATATACAATGGAATGCAGGCACAACAATACACTGCAAAAGCCATTGAGACTGGTACATCTTTATTATATGAAGGTCGCGGAAACAATCCGGCCATCGTACACCACACTGCCGATCTGGAAAAAGCCGCCAAAGATATTCTGAATATGGCCTATGCTTTATCGGGACAAGCTTCGATATGCTTTAACCGCCTGTTGGTTGACGATCGTATTGACGCTGATCTTTTCAACGACATTTTAAAGAAAACCTGCGACAGCATTAGCTTTGGAGCCGATCCGTTTAGTGATGTTTTGGTGGGTCCAATTCGCTGTTCAAGGATTTTTTACCCAGTTGAAGAACGTATTATTGATGCCATTTCGCAAGGAGCCGTACCTTATAACTATAAAGCTACATGTGCTTCAAACGGTTGGCTTATGCAACCTTCACTGTTCTTTAATACCAACCACGATATGAATCTGGTAAAAGAGGATAATCTGGCCCCGGTAATTTCGGTGGAATATGTAAATGAACATAAACTGGCCGAGTATGCCAGTAATACCGACTATGGTTTTACTGCCAGCGTTTATGGCAAAGCAGACAGAATTAAAAATATTGTAACAGATCTTAATTCCACTCACGGAATTGTTCTGATGAATAATACATTTAACGAATTAATAAGTACCGATTTTGGATATGTTGGACTTTGGGGAGGTTATGGAAAATCATTCTTCCATATTTCCGAAGCCAGCAAATGGGAGATCAGCCAGGAGATTAAACCACTGGTTTCTTATTTTTCAAAAGCAGACTATTAAAATATTGCATTATGGTTGACAGTTATATATTTTCAGGATTAGGACATTCAATTGCCAAATATAAAATTTCCAATAAAGAGATTGAACAGGCTGCCAAAGATGGGTACCTGGATGGTTTCAGCGAAGAGCGTATTATGGCCAGCAGAAACTACCAGCAATTTCGACTGAAGCATCCGAATATTTCACCTTTCGAATACTTTGTGGAGCATAAAATGGGTTTTCGTACCCGCAATTATGTAGTGCCTTTTCCTCCGCGTAAAAAACGTAAATGGGATACCGAAACTTCGCTGGAGCTTGGTGTTAAAGCCATCGACAAAGCCTTGCGCGATGCCAATATTCATCCGGAAGAGATTGGTGCATGGATTGTAAGTACCGTTTCGCCACACGAACAGGCCCCAGGAATTGCAGCGACCATAAAGTCGTATTTTGTAGGTTACGACAATGACACAACGACAATTACGCTTTCGTCTGGATGTTCGGGTTTCAACGTAAACCTGCAGCGAGCTCTGGAGTTTATGGAGTGTAACCCTGAGGTAGATCATGTTGTTGTTTCGCATACCGAAACCATGTCGAGCTTTTTAACCGACATTACTCCATTCGTCCCTTTTGTAACCTTTGGCGATGCTGCTACGGCTGTAATTCTTAGTCGTTCGAAAACAGAAAAGAAAGAGGGTTTACTATCAGTGGTAAACTACCAGGATCCGAAAATGATCGATTTTGTGGGCGTAAGCAAAGAGTGGAATCTGTACATCGACAATTCCGTGGTAAAAGACCGCGCTACAATTAATCTAATGAACGCCTCCAAAGAGGTTATGGATGAATCGAACTGGACCAAGGATGATGTAGATATGCTGGTACCTCATCAGACCGGTGATGCCATTCTAAAACCAGTATCAAAAGCATTGGGTATTCCGCACGAAAAATTATACCAGGAAGTACAGCTTCAGTTTGGTAATGTAAGCGGATTAACGGTTCCTATGGGGCTTTCGCTACTTAAAGAACAAGGAATGATGCGCCCGGGAATTAAGATATTAAGTGCTACTGCCGGTGTGGGTGGTGAGTATGGTTCTTTTACCTATGAGACACCTACAGAAGTTAATATTGAAATTAAACAACCTTACCACTATCGCGATCTGGAAAACAAAACAGTATTATTAACTGGTGGTACAGGTGGTATGGGCGTATATATTGCCCGTCAGCTGGCTGAAAAAGGTTGTAATATTCTACTTCAGTATAATAGTAATACCGAAAAGGCAGAGACGCTAAAAGCGGAACTGGAACAAAAAGATATTAAAGTTGAATTGCTTAAATCGGACTTTTCGAATCCGGCAAGTGTTACCGAATTGGTAAATGCAGTAAAAGCAAACTATAAACATATCGATTATATTGTGCATGCAGCCGGACATCCGGGTAGCTTGCAACGTGCGAGTGATGTAAGTCATGATGAGTTGGTACGGATGACACAGATTAATCAGCTGGCGCCAATCGAAATTACCAAGGGATTAATGAATGTTCTGAACGGAACGGTAATTTGGTTTGGTTCGGTGGCCGAAGAGGCCCAATTTGCAGGTTCATCGGCATATGTTTCGGCCAAGCGCGGACTGCATGGTTTTGCGGCCAGTTTTGCCGGCGAAGCATTTAAAAACAATATTCGCAGTATATATTATATGCCTGGTTTGGTTGATACCGGCATGACCGATTTGCTGGATATGAAACAGAAAATCGGAGCCATGAACCAAATTAAGCAAGCCGCATTAATCGAACCGGAAAAGGCTGCTGAGCGCATTGTGCGTTTACTGTATTTGCCAAAAGTATTGTTCTTAAGAGAAAAATACGAAGGTTTACTATTGGTACGTAAAGACGGTTTCTTTGTGGAAGAGACCAAAGTTGGAATTTAAATAAGCAAGATTTAGATATAAAAAGCCCAATGGATTTAGTTCCATTGGGCTTTCTTTTTTTAGTTTTTCGTATATTATTTCAAATTAGCAGACAATTGACAAGTATTTACAGTACCTCGCAGTGGGACTTTAATTTCATTAAGATAATGAATATAAAATGACAATAAGGGCATAGCCCTTGACGGTAAAAGCACATGGCTAATTATACGCAGCCATGTGTATTTGAGTTGTAATTATACGAAACCCTGTAAGGGTGACCAGTATTGCTCTTTCAATCGTATAATCACGCATGACATTTCAAGACTTAAGCAACTAAACTCTACACACAACAGTATTGGCAGCACCAGTATTAAAAGATACTCCTATACGGCCTAAAGGGTCTGCATTTACCATTGGGTACTACTATTTTTTATCGATAAATGTTTGTACAACTCTGAATCCTATATAATCTGTGGATTTATTTGCTACTATTTTTCCTTTTTCAGAAGAGCTGTAACCTGATTTATATGAGCCGCCCCTGTATACATTAAACCCATCTTCTTGTTTATCATTCTTTAAAACAATCCACTCAGAAACATTACCGAATAAATTGTAAATCCCAATTTTATTCTTGGTACCATCTGAAACCTTCTGTAATTCTGACTTTTTCTTACTTGTGTATTTTTCGTTAAAACTGGCTGCATATTCCCATTCTGCTTCAAGGGGTATTCTATAATCATGATTATATGGCTTTCCTCTAGCTTTTCTCTTCTTATTTTCTTTGTTGGTACGCCAAATACAGTAAAATCTCGCACCTTCAAAAGTCACTCCGATAACAGGATAGTTATTATAGCGTGTGTCAAAAAAGTAATCCTTCCTTGAAGGATCTTTAGTCCAAACTGATTCATCTATTAAAATTGAAAGAATATCTTTATGGGTAACCTTTTTTACAAAGGATTTAACGTTTCCATCTTTAAAAGACTTTGTGTATTTTGTTGCTTCTTTATAGTCAATCCAATATATCGTATCAGCAGGTGTTTTTTTAATATAAGTATAAAAATCACGATACTCCTTATTAGTAATTTCGTTGCTAATTAAAAACGGAGATACAGTTCGTTCTACTGAGTCGCTATCAAACTTTATAAATGTCCCTGAAGGACAGAAAGTCATACCTTTTGGTACTTTATTTTGCGAATAAATCACAAATGAAATTACCAGTACAATGGTCAAAATAAGTACTTTTTTCATATCTGATATTATTTAGGGTTTTATTGATATTACTCTCTTATTTCGCAATTACAACTGCCTCCATACGGTTAACCATAATTTGAACTACATGTTTTGTGTATGACTGAAATTCCTGCTTAAAACCTTTTCGTCAGCTTAGCTACAACCCCTACCCTTCAGTTCTAGACTGAAACTTATTTCACTAATATACAATATTTAAAGCACATAACAATAGCTCGTAAATATCACTGCGCGGCTCAAAACCCTCGTATGGTATATCTAATAAATAAGTGAAGTTTATAGCTTCGCTCAACTAGCAAAAAGTACTATTTATGATTTACTTTAATCTTCTATTACTTTTTGAAAGGTAGTTTTCATACCATTTAATTCGTAGACCATTTTTTCTTTGTCCAGGGTAACAATTTTTGCTTGGCCATTCATCTCTTTAGAGTCTTTTCTTAAAGCCTTTTGAATAATCTTATTCGCTTTTTTATTGTACTCCCAAAAACCCATCACAACGCCACCTTGATAGAAAATTCCGTTTTTATTATAGTCAAGTATAATCTCTCTTGATCCCTCATAATTATTACCATTCATCTTTGTAAGCTTCCACTTGCCTAATACTAAATTCGTATACTCTTGATTATTTGGTAAGCTTAAACGCCTTAATTTACTTGTACCTTCTTCTGAATGCACTAAGGTCATTTCTTTATCATTAAGTGAAAAGCTACATTCTCCGTCTAACGACATTAAGAAATCGGAACTAATAGTTAATATTTTTTTAGCCTGATCAAATTGCCAGGTTCCCTTTTCCTTACTTCCCATTATTATTTTCCCCTCTTCTGCAAAAGTAATTGCCATATTTACTTCATGCGGTTCCCCGGCAAATTCCATTTGATACATCTGCCAAACACCTTCAATATCGTTTACCTGTGCAAAACCTGCACAATGGAATATGATTACTGATAGTATTATGACAATTCCTTTTTTCATACTTCTCTTTTTAGTGATAATTAATTTTTTCATATCTGATATTATTGGGTTCTTATTGATATTTCTCACATGTGCCGCTATTATAACTAAAAGCCCCATACAATAAACTGTAATTTGAACTGCATGTTTTGTGTATAATAAAAAGTCCGAATCAAAACTTTTCCTTCTACTTCCCAATATCCCCAGCCCTTCTGTTCGAGTCTGAAACTTACCACACTAATATACTATATTTAAAGCACATAACAATAATTCATTTTACAATGGTTCTAGAATATCCCTACAAAGGTTCAGAACCCTCATAGGGTATGTTTGACTCTTGTTTACAACTTCAAATTCATAATCTCTTTTCTTGATTTTATGTTTAGTTTTGAATAAATACTACTAACATGTGATTTTACTGTGCTTATACCTATACAGTATTGGTTAGATATTTCTTGATTTGTTGCTCCCTGACGGAGCAATTCAAATATTCTTCTTTCTTGTATACTTAGTTTCTTTAGTTTTTTCTTTTTATAAAAACCATGTTTCCATAAAATATATACTATTGAAGATATCATCAAAACCAATAGAATAATAAGTAATAAAACAATGTTATTCATTGTCCTGGCTGGAATTTGTTTTTTTAGTGATTCGAGATAAGCATTATCCTCATGTTTCCATTTTTTAAAGTAGGCATTATAAAATGCAACATTCGAACTATAATTTGTTTTAAAATTGCTTTTATAAATTGCGTAAAGTGAGACAAGCATAACATCCGATGTATCCGCTATCGATAACAGGTCTTTCTCAAGTTTTTTCTTTATTAGCAGCCTTTTTGCTGCACTACTTTCAGTCAAAGTACTATCCGCTTTATAAGTCAGGTTATTAATATATTGAAATGATATATTGGCTTTTGAATTATTGAATATTACATTCTTAAAAGGAGGAAAAGAAAAAGTGGTTGATATCTTTATTTCTGAAAATCGATTTGCAATTAAAAACAAATGATTTTCATCTTTACCTCCAATAATAAGAGTAGCAGGTGAATCGCCCTTTTTTATTATATGTAGACGATATAGTTTTTTTTCTAATGTCAGAAAATTAATATCGAATTCAAATTAACCAAGGCTGTCGATAACAGTCTCTGCTATAATCATGTCATTTGACATAAAATACATGTCACCATATGTTGGGATATAGGAAAGATAAATTATTGAATCCCAACTATCATCAAAATACAGGTTTCCGGAAATAGTAGCTTCTTTTTTATTCTGTCCACAAACAACACTTTGATTTAGCATAAATGCAAATAGTAGTAATAGTAAAGCCTTTAAATATTGAAAGTTCATAAATTATAATTACACATTTTCTAAAAAAAACTAACTATCTTTTTTAAATCTACTTTGATAAAAGTAAAATTCCATTTTTCGTTACTTCTAATCCGGATGCTGTTTTCGCTTTAACTATATAGTAATAGCTTTCAGATTTTTGAAGTTCACCATTAAGTTTTCCGTCCCAACCTTTGTTTATTTTGTTTGATGAAAAAACCAAATTGCCCCATCTATTGAATATTTTAAAAGCAATAATTTCAGAAATATTGTAAGTTTCTAATCTAAGAATATCGTTATTACCATCTCCATTTGGTGTAAATTCCTTAGGCACAATTATAAAATAATCATTTTCAAAATTGGTCTTAATTATTATTTTGCCATTAGCTTTAATTGAAAAGAATTTTACTTTCCAATCGCCTTGCTGAGGATTTTTTAGACACTTGCTTATGTTACCATTCGTTGTTTCACCTTTATCAAAAGTTGAATTTGCACTTACTGTAAAATTCCCTTGTGTTATTCCTGCTGGATCAACTACTTCAACCTTTAATTTACCAGCATTTATAGTGCTGTTTATCATTAACTCAAATATTGGTGTTTGCTCTTTAATATTAATAATTATTTCTTCTGACTTAGTATCATTATTAAATTCGACTATTCTTTCTTTGAAAGGTGTTTTTATAGAATCCTTTGATATAGGTGTCTTGTTAGACTTAATTTGTCCGAAAACTGTGCATGAGAATAATAAAATGTAAATGAATAAATAAGTGAATCTCTTTTTCATAATTTCAAATTTAATATGTTCAACAATAATGATTGTAAAACTATAATTAAACGTTTCCAAATTGAAAGTTTAGTAGGTTGAAAATAGTATTATCATAGTATGAAAAAAGTCTAAATCTTGTGTTTGTCACTAACTTACTCGCACTCCCTAAATTTACTATAACTCCTTACAATCAACACTTATCAATACATTAATTTGCAATTTGCATCGCATATTATATATAATAATAAAATTCAGACTCAAAATCAATCTTTCTTCTTCCCTTTATCGCCCCACACTGTTTCGGGCCTGCATATTGCACAGCCAAATTATAAAATATTCGTTGTTATACAAACAAAGTTTATGGTAAAATATATGAACAAGCCTTAAACGATAGCCTAAATAATAAAAAGATTCCTAAACAGATAAGTAATACCATCGGCAATAATTGCGGCAATAGCAATACGCTTTAGCCAGCCTTGCTTTTACACTTTAATTAGTAGAAACCAGGTTAGTCACCCACAAGCCCGGGCCTTTGCCAATAGTTTACAAATGTGGGCGAAGGTATCTGCTTGTTTGTTTGGCAGGTCGCAGGTTTGTGAGAAGGTTTACCGAATTCTTCGCATCGTCTCGCACAAATGCGAGTACATAAAAAAAAGTTTCGTGGCTACTCACGCTTCTGCGAGAAGGTTTGGAGAAAACTTTTTTACCGCCTCGCAAGTATGCGAGTAAGCAAAAAGTTTTTCTGTGACACCAAACACTTCTGAAAGTAGTCACCAATATTTCGCCGGAGGACCTCGCACATGTGTGAACTACCACCCAACAGTTTTCGTAACGCCCTGCACTTGTGTAAGTACTCCGTTTCAGCTCTTCAATAATGAAAGCTTAATGAATTATAAAGCCAAATTTGAACCTTTTCTGAAATAATAAAAGTTCGGAACTTTTAACTGTTTTTTCTTATTAGTATCAATTCACATTTCCATAGGGAAGTTTTATGTACAGCAGTCTTAAAAGAAACTACAATATGTATTTGACAAAAACAATAGCAACATATATTCTATATACCATTACTTTTATTGTTTTTTATGCGATACCTGTAAATGCACAAAACACTAATTACAAAACGGGTGTTATTATTGACTCTGTTCAAATAAATAATTATACTAGTGAAAACTACCAACTCTATTTACCAGCAAACTATACTTCGGATACCCTTTGGCCTATAATCTATATTTTCGATCCTGCTGCACGAGGTAGCATTGGTATTCAGCCATTTATTAAAGCAGCCGAAAAATACGGGTATATACTGGTGTGTTCTAACAATTCAAAAAATGCCCCTTACGAAGTCAATATTCAAATAAGCAATCGTCTTTTCACACATGTTACCAATACACTGGCCATTGATTCATCGCGCATATACCTGGCGGGTTTTTCCGGAGGATCGCGATTGGCATACGGATTAGCTGTAGACACAAAAAATATTGCCGGCGTTATTGGCTGTGGCGCTTCAATTCAAAATGGGAACCAGTATTTACCAAATAAATCGCACAACTTTTCGTATGTCGGTATTATCGGCGATCGGGACTTTAATTTCCAGGAAATGCAAGTATTGCAAAAACAGTTAAACAGTAAAAACCGCGCAAACCACCTGGTAATTTACGAAGGCAGACACTACTGGCCTTCTGAAGAAAATATTTTGATTGCCATGGATTGGCTGGAACTGGAAGCTTTTCGCAAAAATCTTAAGCCTGTGGATACTTATATTATTAATAAAATGTATTTGAAATGGATTAAGAGTACTGAAGAAATATCAGCAAAAGAAAATCCGCTTAAATATTTCGATGCTTACATTGATATATTCAGAATATTTACTCCCTTTATTAATACGGATGAACTCTTAGCAAAGATTTCCGCCATAAAGCAATCCAAAGGCTATATAAAACAAAAAAAGAAGGTCGAATTTTATGAGCAAAAGGAGCTCGAATTAAGCGACAGATATATTAAAGAACTCTACCGGCATTTGTACAATCCGCATGACTCGCTATACAAATATTGGAAGCGTGAAATTCAAGCATTACAATCAATGCAAAAAAGTAAAAATAGTCAGAAAAGCAAAATGGCTGGCAGAGTATTATCAAAAATATGGATTTGGAGCTACGAGCCGGCATTGCAATATATAAAAGACAAAGAATACCCGAAAATGATTTTCACCAACCGCATATGGATAATGGTTCGGCCCAAGGACCAATATCCATATTACCATTTGGCAAGGGCCTATGCAGCCACCGGAAAATCAAGATTAGCCATTAAAACCTTAAAAAAAGGGTATAAAACCGGACTAAATAATAAACAATTGCTGGAAGAAACATCAGAGTTTAAAGAACTAAAAAAGTATAAAAAGTTTAATCAACTATTATCCGAAATGGAAGTAAGAGAATAAATTAAGCCAATGTCTTTATAATATCTATATTTGCACAATGGCTAATCATATCCCGATACATACATTTAATGAAAAAAACCATATTATTTCATTTAATAAGATTTGCCTATCGAACGAAAGAATGTTTTATCCAGCCCATCGTCATGATTTTTACGAATTGGTCTTTTTTACAGAAGGAAATGGTACGCACCGGATTGATTTTACAGATTACCCGATAGCACCAAATCGAATTTACTTCCTGTCGCCCGGACAAATACACGAAATGAAATCGCAGGGACGTAAAGGTTATGTAATTGCATTTTCAAAAGAGATATTATACCATATACAAACAATCGAAAACCTGTCGTTTAGCCAGCTGTTTCACCATCCCGAAAACCGGTACTCCATAGACATCTCTTCAGGAAATGAATCGGCCTTTCATACACTCATTTTACTATTGGAAAATGAGACTTCAAGAACAATTGAGAATAAAAATCTGATTCGGAATTATTTATCAGCTCTTCTGATAAGTGCGTTGGAGTACAGTCCATATATAGAAAAGGATAAACTTAAAGACCGAATTATGAAGTTGAGTCTGGAGATAAATAAATCGTTTATTACAGAACGTTCGGGCAGTTACTATGCAAATAAACTGAGTATCTCTTTAAAACACCTTAACGATATAACCAACGAAACACTTGGCAAAACAGTTACTCAATTAATTCATGAGCGAATCATTCTGGAAGCCAAACGTGAAATTGCCTATACCGGTAAAACAATAAAAGAGATTGCTTATGAATTGGATTTTAAAGATCCTGCTTACTTTAACCGATTCTTTAAAAAATTTATGAATATGACTCCTGAGGAATTTCGTAAAAACTCCAAATAGTACAATCATCCCTAATTAAAACACAATTTTAAAATTTCAATTTAAGGTAGTTTTGTCGCCTGATTACAAAACACATTTATTATGGATATGACCATTAATTTGAATAGAAAAACCATTGGTATACTCACCCTGTCATTAGCCGCATTAACTTCATTATCGCCATTTGCAATAGACACCTATGTTCCGGCAATGCCTGTTATGGCAGAATCATTTAGTTCATTGCTTTCTGATATCGAATTATCAATGACGATTTATATTCTGGGTTATGCAATAGGTCAGTTCTTCGGAGGTCCTTTATCCGATAGTTTTGGTCGTAAACCGATTGTATATATTGGTCTTTTGGTATTTATTATATCAAGCTATGCTCTTTCTGTATGCGACTCATTGTTGCAACTCTATGTTTTAAGATTTGTACAGGCATTGGGAGGAGGCTTTTCTGTTGTTGTGGCTATGGCCATTGTTCGCGATCTGTTTTCGGGCAAAGATCTGGCGAAAAGAATATCCTATATCTCCATGTTTATGATGGCTGCTCCTCTCCTTGCCCCGGCGGCAGGAACTCTCCTTCTTAAAATGTTCGGTTGGCGGGCTATTTTCGGCTTCCTAAGCATCTATTCGTTCTTTGTAATAATATTAATGATACTGTTTATTCCGGAAACCAGGCTTAATAAGAGTCGAAAACTAATTATCCTAAAAACAATTTCAGACTATCAGTCTGTGTTTACCAATGCCAAAGCTATGTCGTTTATACTGGCTGCAGCCCTGGGATTTTCGGGAATGTTTACCTTTATAACCGGCTCCTCAAAAATTTATATCGAGCATTTTCAAATTCCCATTGAATTTTTCCCGCTTCTGTTTGGAAGTAATGTATTGCTAATGATTCTTATGAGTGGAATGAATGCCAGGCTGCTTAAATACTTTCATCCAAAGAAAATACTGAATGTTGGATTAATCCTTCAGTTTATTTCCGGCGCCGTACTTTACTTTATTATGCTAAACGAAAATGCGCCTTTTATTCTGGTGTTTATTTTAATCGTTCTCTTTGTGGGTGTATTAGGTATTATTTTTGGTAATGCCAATGCCCTTGTGCTGCAAATGTATCCTAACAGCAGTGGCACTACCACAGCCGTTATAGGTGTTTCTGAATTCGCTATAGCTGCCTTTATGGGCTTACTTCTTCATACGCTACAGGATGATACTATTGTTCCTATAGGTCTGATTATGTTTGCATGTACGTTCACTTCTAATTTAGCGTATAGAATTTTGAATCGTATAGGAAACATATAAACAAAAAAGAGCTAATCGGTTTCGATAAGCTCTCTCTTAATATTTTCAAAGAAAACTATTCTGCATTTTCGGCAAAAGCCTGTTAAAAAATCTCCTTATTGATTACAACTCTCGCAATAAGTCTTTCGTAAGTATTTGTTTTCTAAAAGCTGAAATGTCACCCCTCCTTCTCCAAAGGGATCGAAAAGCGCACAAAATCTGCTACGGTTAACATTTATCGCATTTAACATTATTGTTCTGTAATCCGACCGCTTAATCAGCTTATCATCTATAAGCGTCAGGTTTAAATAGTAAAATAACAGATCTTCATTTACATCGATACTCTTTACTTTTTTATTCAATAACTTTTTCGCCCAGTCGTACTTTGCGTAAGAAGAAAAGTATTGAGCAAGACTTAAGTAATCGGAATCACTTAACGAAAATGCCCGATAATTAGTATAGATGTATTTTAAAGCCTTGTTTTTGTTTTTAAAATCACCAGTCATCATATAATGCTCACACATAACAATATTATAATTTACCAGCATTCTCTTTACCAAACTGTTTTCAATTCCATATTTTTTAAGGCTTAAGATTTCTTTCTTAAAATTTGCAGGATCCACAGCCTGTTCGCCCAACAACCACACTTTAAATTTGAGCGCACATATATTATATTTTATATGTCCGTCATCAGGCAAAAGGTCTTCCAGTTCTTTTAAATCCAGAAAAGCATCATAAACCGCCGTTTCATTCACAAGGTATTTAAATACTGTACTCTTGTTTAATAAAAGGCCGAACTCGTTTTGTTTAGGAATTTCCAATTTGTTAATATAACTGGCTGCTACTTCCTGATTCTTTATTTTTTCAAATAAGGAGTTTTGAATTTCAATTGCTTGTTCAAGATTTTTATCTGAAATCGACTTTTTAAATAAACCAATTAAATCATCAGCTGTTAATTCCCGATATTTATCTTTTTTCTGAAGCTCAAGAACAACAATTGCCTTTCGATGATATTTAAGGATTGGCTCCACTCCTTTTGCATATGTTTTATCAGTAAGCTTTTTCTTGATCTCCTTTTTCGACAAATCTGCTAAACCAGAATACTTTGATAAAGCAATATCATTTAAAAATTCCACCCAATTTTCAGAGGCCTGAATTTCGTTTACAATCGAGGGTTTCTGAAACTGTTGAAGCGCGTTTACAATGCTATTTGCACGTAGCTGCTGAAGTTCAATATTCCGGTCCAAATCTCCCTCAATAGAAGAAAATGCCCGAATACTGATTTTCTTAATATTAAAGTCTGTAAGTTTTAAAGAGTCGTATAAAGGCTTTATATCTTCAATTGAATATTCCGATTTATTTTTTTCGAAAGGAATCTCAAACCTTAACGTTTTATGCTTTAATATATATTTCTCTTGTTCAGAAACAGAAAGATTAAAACTATTATTATAGGTTAACGTATCCAAGTACATTCCCATATCCAGTAAATCCCAACGATAAGTTTTTAAATCGAAGAAATTATTATAATAACACAAGTATTTATTTTTAAGAAACAGAATATTAAACTCTATCTCTTTATCTATAAATCGTTTAGGCACTTTACCGATTTTAATAATTACCTCACCGTTCACCGAAGGTAGCATATTCGCCTCAAGTTCTTTACGATAAACAGGTTTCATAAGCTTTCCACGAATAGCTGATTTTTGAGACACCCGCTTTTTATCGCAACAATACCGGTCTTTTTGAACAATATCAATGGCTATACCATCACCACTCTTTTTAAAGAAAGTATCAAACCACTCCTTGTGTGTTACAATAAAGAACAGTTCATTATCTATATTTCGCTGAATGCCAAATTGAATTTCCTGGGGCTTATTCCTCAAAAGTTCGATACACTCTTTACATTTCTTTTGGTACTTATCACCTGGGTCTTTAATATCGAAGTACTTTTGTGCTGAAACACTGTTGCTAATTAACAAGCCTATTATAAAAAGGCCATAAAACGATCCTATATTTTTTCTATTCATTTTTAAATATTTATTTTCAACGATGCTACATATAACGACTAATCCTACAATTTTTGATTTACTAAATTAAAAATTCTTTAGTGTTAGACAACAAAAAAAATAACATTCGAGCTAGTATAATAAAATGTTACTCCACCTTATCGAAAGGAATTGAAAAACGCATAAAATCTGCTACGGTTAACAATTATAAAAAAACAATTTTGGTTTCCCGAAAATTAATTTTAAAATTCTGCTCAAGGAGTTAATAATTTGAATCAACTAAATTTTTATTGTTCCTAAAATCAGAGGGAGTTAAGTTAGTCTGCGTCTTAAAAACACGGTTAAAACTCGCTTTTGAACTAAATCCAACTGTACTAGCTATACCTTCAATTGACAAATTATTATATTCTGAATCTACTAACATTTTGCATGATTCCTGAATTCTAAATTCATTTACCAAATATTTAAAATTCTTATTTGTGGTATTATTAATCGCTTTTGACAAATAAGATCGATTTGTATTTAATAACTCAGCAAAGTATTCGATCGTGACATCATGATTTCTATACAACTTATCTACTCTTAGAAGCTTAATAAATTTTTCATAAAGTTCTACATCTTCAGTTGCAGTATGTTGTTGCTTATTATTCTGTAATGTTTTATGTGATTCCTTAATTTTAATTAACTGCATATTCTTTTCCACTAACTTGGAGTATGCCTTTTTTTTACGAGAATAAAACAATGAAATTACCACCAAAGAGATAATCGCTATCGCAACTAATAAAATAAGCAACATTAAAATCACATTGTTTTTTTTATTATTAACCAATTGTATATCATGCTCCAATTTTAAAAGTGCAATTTCACGCTCTTTCATACTTGATTCATACTTTTGCATATTATTATGAATCTCTACACTCGAGATGCTATCAGTAAGTTTTTGATTTTTGGACATATAATAAATTACACTATCCTTTTCTCCCATACGCCTATAAAAATCAATAAGAATAGGATACAAACCTGATTTTACTCTATGATAGTCGCATTTTTCAGCAGCTTCTTTTGCTAATTTGGCATATCGTATTGAATTCACTTCATCATTTTCCCTGTTTGCAATTCTCAATAAACCAGAATAGCAAAAGCCATTTCCTATTTCAAACCCTATTTCGGTATTCAGAACAATTGATTTATTAAAATAAACTATTGCCGAATCAATTTTTTGCAGCTGCGAATAACCGCTCCCAATATTGAGGAAATTAATCGCCAAACCATTCTTATCATTTAATATCAAATTTAAGGCTGCAGCAGCTTTATAGCTTTCATTAGAAATTTCATATTTTTTTTGAGAAGAATAATACCTTCCAAAATTATTAAAAACATTTGCTTTAATCCTGTCATCATTTAATTCGTTACTAAGTTCAAGTGCTCTGGTTAAATCACGCAGTATTCGTAAAGAATCATTTATAGGTTGATATAACTCATATGAAAAATTCAATAAATGTGCTTCTACCTTAGTTCTACCTTGCTTTCTTAAAAATGACAGTAGCTTATTATACATTTGTAAAGCCTTATCATATTTACCATTGTTCCGATAATAGAAAATCAAACCATATTTATATTTAATGTAAGTTTTCCATTCTTTATTTAACTTGCAAAACTGTATAGCGTCATCTGCAATTTTCATTGGTAAAAAACAATTCTTTTGGGTATCAACATCATTGATCAATAATTTATAGTAGTATAACTTTTCATCTGAATCCAAAATATTAATAAAAATAGAGTCTGCTAGTAAGTAGTAATGGATATGATTCCCAATATTTACACTATCCATACAAATTTTAGCCATTTTACAGTAAGCAATACCATTAACAAGAGGTGATCCCTTTTTACATTCTATTATTTCATTAAAAACATAAAAAGCCTTTGTGTATTCACCATTCTCTTCATAAACAGTCCCTCTCCACAATTCATTAATACAATAATCATCGGTAATAAATTGAGCATTATTATTTGCATAATTTAAAGTGTCGCACAACTTCATAAAAGAAAAATTTGGCGTATTAGCAGATATTGAAAAGCTCAAAAGAATACTTAATATAAAAGCATATATGTATATATAGTTCGATATTATTTTTAGAGGAGATTTATATCGTTTCATCAATTTTTAACCTGTGTATAATATAAACTTAATTTCTATAACAAAATTATACATTTTATTTAATTAGCAAAACGCATATCACTTTTATTAAGACTGATACAACAAGTATTAAAATGGTAAAAATACTAGTCTCATTTTATAAAATGACCCATATTTCTTTTGATTAGCATTAATTTAATAAGTAAGTTTGATAATATAACATTAAGCATACAATCTGAAATAATTCGTTACCTAACGAATTTTAATATTCACTATAAGTATCAATTATTATTTCTAAAATCAAAAAATCACATAAAGAAGCCTAATACAAAACTGAAACAATATTAAAATTAAACGATAAAAACAATACTAATGAAAAAAACACTTTTTTGTGTCATTGCAATAATTTCAATGGTAAGTGTCAATGCTAAAGTTTGGCGAGTAAATAATACACCAGGAGTAAATGCCGATTTTACCACGTTTAACCAAGCTCAAAATGGAGCTAAAGTTGGTGACACCTTAATGTTTGAAGGTTCAAACACTTACTACGGTAATGAAAAAGACACCCTGCGCAAACCACTAACCATAATTGGTCCGGGTTATTTTATAAATGATAATTATTCGGAAAACGACAATATTTTACCTGCTAAACTGGATAATTTGTACATTGACACTTTGGCAAGCAATTCGGTTGTAATGGGGATGCATATTAATGGTTCTTGTTATGTTAGTGGCAGTAATATAATTATTGAACGAAATTATGCAAATAATATATATTTAGGAAAAGAAAACACAATACAAAATGTCGTTATAGCTAAAAATTTTATTGATTACTTGTTGGCAACCTCAACAAATTACGATATTTCTGCATCAACAAATATTATTATTACTAATAATATTATCGATTACGAGTTACGATTAAACAGTCATAGTACTGCTATAATTACTAATAACTGCATTAATCGTCTGGAGAAAGTCTCAAATTCCACAATCAAAAACAATACCATTGGATACCTTTTTTATTACAACGAATATTGCAATATTGATTATAATTTATTTGGCTATGATTTGCCAGAAAATGGAGTAGGTAATGTTTATCATGAAGATTTCAGCACCGGAGTTTTTATTACAGGCGAAAATTTAAGTTTAGATGGTGCTTACCAACTAAGTAGTAATTCTGTTGCAAAAGGCATAGGAGAAAATGGAGTAGACTGTGGTGCTTTTGGAAGCAGTACACCTTATGTTCTTTCCGGATTTCCACCTATCCCAGTTGTTACTAATGTTGTAATGCCTACAACAGTAACAAACGAGCTTTCTATTCAAATTCAAGCTAAAGCTCAAGAGTAATTTACTATGCGATATATACTTATACTTATTGGCATAGCTGCAACATCATGGTGCAGCGCCCAACAAATTAGTTTTGGAGAGTATTTTTTTGATACCGACCCTGGCTATGGAAACGCTACTGAATTTACGTTTGCCCCTGGTTCTAATATTAACCTTACTCAAAACTTACCTATAACACATTTAAGTAATGGTTATCACACTATTTACTATCGTTTTAAAAATGATGAAAACAAATGGGGAACCACTTCAAACAAGTCATTTTATAAAAGTGGTGGTATTGAAAAGCAAATTAAAAGTGGCGAATATTTTATTGATAGTGATCCTGGATATGGAAAAGCAACTTCATTTTCTTTTACACCTGAACAGGAAATTAATTTTACAGAAAAAATATCTGCCTCAAATTTATCAGATGGATTTCATTCCCTCTATTATCGTTTAAAAGATAACAGTGGTAACTGGGGAACAACATCAATTCATCCATTTTATAAAGATTTATCTCCGCAAATTATTAAACTACATTATCAAATCGATAATAATTCTACAATTACAATAAGTATTCAACCTGGAGTTAATGTACTGGATTTCACATTAAATCATGACATCCAGGATTTAGAATCCGGAGAACATGAAATTAAATTTTGGGTAGAAAACGAAAACGGAATTAACAGTACTATATGGTCCGAAACCTTTGAAAGAACAGAAACGGGTGTTGATGGTGAAAATGTTAACATTCCGGTTAAAACATACCCAAATCCGGCTACGAACTTTCTAAATATTAAAAGCGAGTGTAATGTAATACAGGTAAAAGTATATAATATTAGAGGTACACTGGTATTACAAGATAATTCGGGTAACCATCAGATAGATTTACAAAATATTCCTACAGGAACCTATATAGTTTCTATTAAAACAATGAATGATATAGTTGTAAAAACAATTATAAAAAACTAAAGCAAGCTCACAAATAGTATTGCTAAGCACACTATTAAAAATATTATTAACAATAAAAATATTAAAAAATGAAAAATTTAATTACTCTTTTGGTATTAACATTTAGCATAGTAATAAACATAAATGCCACCGTTTGGCGGGTAAACAGCAGCCTTAATTCAGATGCTAATTTTTCAGAAGTACAACCAGCCATTGATGCCGCTGCTGCAGGCGATATTATTCATATCGAAAGTGGTTCGTACAGTGGATTTACCGTAAACAAACAATTAAGCTTGCAAGGTACTTGCTACGAACGTGCACCTCATGCCGCCATAGCCACCCCGCCGGCACCGGTATTTATTAATGGAGATGTTACCTTTGCACCAGGAGCCTCGGGCAGCAGTATTAGTAGTGTAAATTTGGCTACTAGTAATTCGGAATTTCGCATTAAAACCAATGATATTTTAATTACCCGATGCAAAATACATACATTTTTTTTTATCAGCCGCTATTCTGATGGTGAAACTTCTATAACAAAAACCACGATTAATAATATTGTTGTATCCAATACGGTAATTACATCAAGTATTCAATCGTCTACTAATAGTTACGACACGCTAATTGTTACTAATGTACTTTTTAACAATAGTTATATAGGACAAATTAGCCTCCCAACAGTGTCGTCTTCGAGTTATCTGAGATCTTTTTCTTGCTCCTTTAGCCAATGTATTATTAATTCTTCAATTTTTATTTATAATAGCAATTTCCAAAATTCTATTTTTGAGAATGGTCTTGACGCCTTAAGTAACGTATACTCTAACAATGTTACTAATTGCCTGTTCAAATCAGCTCAGCCTACAAGTTCTAATTATATACTTGGTACAAATAATATTTTTGGTGCTACGGATATTTACGATACAAGTAGTGCTTATTGGAAATTATCGACAACTACAGCAGCCATTGGCGCTGGTATTGGCGGTTACGATATTGGTATTTATGGAGGCAATAACCCATTTATACCCGGAGGCTATTTACAACAACCAACCATAACTAAACTGCTAATGCCGGTTCAGGTATCGGGCAACGTTAATATTGAGGTTGAAGCCAAGGTAATTGAGTAATATGTTGAGATTTTATATTTCTATTATTCTGTGTTGTGTAATGAGTGTTTTTGCAAATGCTCAAATTACACAAATGGAGTATTTTATCGATACCGATCCAGGTTTTGGAAGCGCAATAGCTATACCCATTACTCCCGGAAATGAAGTGAACACCACTTTTTCTCCTAATGTTAGTGGTTTAGCCCAAGGCTTTCATACCCTAGGCCTGCGAACAAAGCTGGCATCGGGTACCTGGAGTGCAACCCGCACACAAAGTATAATTGTTAGCCACTTTGCAGCAGGCGAAGAGCTTTCAGCGATGGAATACTTTATAGATAGCGATCCCGGCATAGGTAGCGCAACAGCTATATCTATTACTCCGGGGCCAACTGTAAATGCGGCATTTCAGCCAGACGTCAGTAGCCTGGCTCAGGGATTTCATACCCTTGGTATTCGAAGCAAAACAGCATCGGGTAATTGGAGTGCAACCCGTACTCAAAGCATCGTTGTCAGCAACTTTACAGCTAACGAAACCATAAGCGAACTGGAGTATTTTATTGATATGGATCCCGGCATAGGTAGCGCAACAGCTATAACAATTACTCCGGGTTCAAACGTAAATGCGGCATTCCAGCCAGATGTCAGTGGCTTATCTCAAGGATTTCACACCTTGGGTATTCGAAGTAAAACGGCATCGGGCAATTGGAGTGCAACACGTACTCAAAGCATCGTTGTCAGTAATTTTACTGCAAACGAAACCATAAGCGAGTTGGAGTATTTTATTGATACCGATCCAGGGTTGGGCAGTGCTACTGCTATAACCATAACACCTGGTTCAACTGTAAATGCAATTTTCCAGGCAAATGTCAGTGGCTTATCTCAAGGGTTTCATACCTTGGGTATTCGAAGTAAAACGGCATCGGGCAGTTGGAGTGCAACACGTACTCAAAGCATCGTTGTCACCAACTTTACAGCTAACGAAACCATAAGCGAACTGGAGTATTTTATTGATACCGACCCTGGTTTAGGCAGTGCTACTGCAATAACCATTACACCGGGCTCAACTGTAAATACTACTTTCCAGGCAAACATCAGTGGCTTATCTCAAGGGTTTCACACCCTGGGTATTCGAAGTAAAACGGCAGCAGGTAATTGGAGTGCAACCCGCACTCAAAGCATAGTTGTCAGTAATTTTACTGCAAACGAAACTATAAGCGAGTTGGAGTATTTTATTGATTCCGACCCAGGTTTAGGCAGTGCTACAGCAATTACCATTACTCCGGGTTCAAACGTAAATGCTACATTCAAGCCAGATGTCAGTGGCTTTGCTCAGGGTTTTCACACCTTGGGTATAAGAAGCAAAACAACATTGGGCAATTGGAGTTCTACAAGAACAGAAAGTTTTTTTGTAATGGCTCCTGTTCAGGCTCAAAAAATTGTTCGTGCTGAATATTATATTGATAGCGACCCCGGTTTTGGAAATGGTACAGAAGTATTAAATACTGAAACCGGCGATCTGAATACATTGATTCCGATCAATATGAATGCATTGAATGTTGGTATGCATAAATTATTTATTAGAGTTCAGGATGAAACGGGCCATTGGTCTGTTACACGTATCGAAGAATTCTGTATAAGTGTAAAAGCAGCCTTTTCAGTTCCTAGTGAAGTTTGCTTAGGAGCCAGCTTTGAACTTATCGACCAAACAACCGGAACTATAACTGCTACAACTTATCAATGGGATTTTGACAGCAATAAAACGATCGATAACACCACAAAAGGAAACGTTAATCACTCCTTTACAGAAATTGGTGATTATTCCATAACGCTAATTGCCGGAGATGCTTCATCATGCTACGATACCATTAGTCATACAGTTTCTGTTCTGAGCAATGAAACACCAACTATTTCCATTATTGCTAACAAAACAGAATTATGTCACGGTGAGGAAGTTGTATTTACCGCATCTACTCAGTTTGAAGGCTCCCTACCATTATATCAATGGTATATTAAGGGAATTGAAGCAGGTATAAGCACTGACAATCTTGTAAATTCAGCTTTAAATGACAAAGATGAAATTTCTTGTACTCTTACCAGCAATTATACTTGCGCTTTAGTAACACAAGCAAGTTCAAACGTCGTTACAATGACCGTTAATCCGGTTTATAATGAAACTGCGACTGCTGCAATTTGTATGGGTGAAACCTATATTTTTGGAACACAAAGTTTAACAACCGCCGGTGAATATACAGAAACATTTACATCGATCTCTGGCTGCGACTCTGTCGTTACCATATCACTTAATGTTAACCCTACTTATAGCGAGCAAGATGCGGCAATAATTTGCCAGGGTGAAACGTTTGTTTTTGGTAAACAAAACTTAACTGATTCCGGAGTTTATACCGAAGTATTTAATTCTGTATCAGGATGCGATTCAATAGTTGAACTTTCCTTAACCGTTAATCCTGTTTTTGCTACTACTGACGAATTAAGTATTTGTGAAAATGAATTACCTTATAATTACTACGGAAATAATATCCCTGTCGGTACTGATAGCGGTGAAAAAACATTTACCTTTTCATCAATTAGTGGCTGCGATTCTGTTGTTAAATTATCATTAAAAGTAAATCCTGTATACAATAATACAGCAACAGCTATAATATGCGAAGGTGAATTATACGAATTTGGGTCACAATCGTTAACCGTAACTGGTAATTATACTGAAACCTTTACATCGGTTAGTGGATGCGATTCTGTTGTTAACCTTACCCTACAGGTAAATCCTATTTATAGTACAAATGATGCTTTAAGCATATGCGAAAATGAACTACCATATAACTATCATGGTAATAATATTGCAGTTGGAACACTAAGCGGAGATATAAATTTTAATTTTATTTCCAGTTCAGGTTGTGACTCAATTGCAACATTATCTCTAAGTGTAAATCCTGTTTATAATGAATCGGCTAATGCTGAAATTTGCCAGGGTGACAACTATATACTAGGTACGCAAACTTTAAGCACATCGGGTACTTATGTTGAAACATTCAATTCACAAAGTGGCTGCGATTCAACGGTTACATTATCATTAACTGTTAATCCGGTATATTCAACGACTAATTATTTGAGTATCTGCGAAAATGAACTGCCATATAGTTATTATAATGAAATAATTCCTATTGGAACAACTAGTGGTGACTTGGTATATAATTACACTTCAATTAGTGGCTGCGATTCTGTTGTGAATCTTTCATTAACAGTTACAACGACATATATCGGAACTGCTTCTGCATCAATATGTACAGGTGACAGCTATAATTTTGGTTCGCAAACCTTAACTACAGCTGGTGAATATACAGAAACCTTTAATTCGGCAATCGGATGCGATTCAACGGTTACTTTAAACTTACAAATAGTTAATAGTTTCGAAGAATCGATTGCAGCCGAAATTTGCCAGGGAGATAACTATATACTGGGTACTCAAACTTTAAGTTCATCGGGTTCCTATGTTGAAACATTCAACTCACAAAGTGGTTGCGATTCAACGGTTACATTAACTTTAACTGTTAATCCGGTATATTCAACGACTGATTATTTAAATATCTGCGAAAATGAATTGCCATATAGCTACCATAATGAAATAATTCCTATTGGAACTACTAGTGATGATATGGTATATAATTACACCTCGATTAGTGGTTGTGATTCAACGGTTACATTGACTTTAACTGTTAATCCGGTATATTCAACGACAAATTATTTAAGTATCTGCGAAAATGAATTACCATATAGCTACTATAATGAAATAATTCCTATTGGAACTACGAGTAGTGATTTAGTATATAATTACACCTCGATTAGTGGCTGCGATTCTGTTGTGAATCTTTCATTAACAGTAACAGCAGCATATATAGGAACTACCTCAGCTTCAATATGTGCAGGTGACAGCTATAACTTTGGTTCACAAACCTTAACCACAGCTGGTGAATATACTGAAACCTTTAATTCAGCAAACGGATGCGATTCAACGGTTACTTTAAACTTACAAATAGTTGATAGTTTTGAAGAATCAATTACTGCTGAAATTTGTCAGGGCGA
>Ga0209692_10001419_pt1 | contig 33085 bp, 47 predicted proteins | sample tdDd472_FD_187129 | JGI IMG/M metagenome (GOLD analysis project Ga0209692, IMG submission 187129) | Marine sediment microbial communities from the Atlantic coast under amendment with organic carbon and nitrate - tdDd47.2 (SPAdes)... | ecosystem: Environmental > Aquatic > Marine > Coastal >...
CTGGTGCAGGTCTGCGAGCGCGAGATCAACCGGTTCAACTCCCGCACCGACCGGAACGGCCTGGTCGCCAAGGGCCGGAGCTACGACGAGATCTTCGCCGAGGGCTACTCGACCGCCCCGATCCGGCGTCTGACCGAGGCCGACGCGGCGATGCGCCGGCTGTGGATGCTGTCCGCCGAGGGCGTGCGCTGCCATCGCGAGAATGGGCATATCGAGCTGTACGGCAACCGCTACTGGAGCGAGTGCCTGCTGCGGCTGCGCGGCAAGAAGGTCGCCGTCCGGTTTGATCCCGACAAGCTGCAGCAGCCGCTGCACGTCTATCGGCTCGACGGTGCCTATGTCGGCGCCGCCGAGTGTATCGCCGACGTCGGCCATGCCGACCGCGATGCGGCGCGGCAGACCGCTCGGGCAACCGCCGCCAAGCGCCGTGCAACGCGCGACCTGATCGAGGCCGAGGGCATCCTGGATGCCGGCCGCATCGCCCGCGAGCAGGCAAAGGTGCCTGCGGCGCCGGTCCCCGTTTCCAAGGTGATCCGCCCACACCGCTTCGACGGCACGGCCGCCGTAAAGGTCGAACCGCGCGGTCTGGCCGACACCGATCCGAACGCACTGCCCGAGAACCTGGCCGGCAACGTGCTGGCCTACGCGGCAGCCAAGAACCGCAGCCGTCTGTGACGCCTGCGTGAAGTGGCCGGCGGGCGCGGCAACGCCCACCGGCCGGTAACGATGGAGGTAGAAAGGTGAACGATATCAGGACCACCCCCATTCCGGAAGGCGGCGCGTCGCTCGTGTCGGCCACTCCGGAGGACGCCCGCCGCCAGGCGGTGCGGGCGGCGATGGACGCCGACGGCCTGTCGCAGGTCGCGGCCGGCAAGGAGATCGGCTTCTCCGGTCCCGCCCTGAACCAGTGGCTGCAGGGCAAGTACAAGGGCGACAACGCCACCTTCGACCGCGCAGTCGACCAGTGGCTGGCCGCTCGCGATCGGCGGCTGCAGACCGCCATGCAGATCCCGGAGGCGCCCGCGTTCTTCGAAGGGCCGACCGCCCGGGACATCCTGGTGATGCTGGCCCTGGCCCACGCCGACGGCGACATCGTGACCATCACGGGCGGCCCCGGCGTCGGCAAGACGAAGTGCGCCAGGTCCTACCGCGACAGCAACCGCTCGGTCTGGCTGGCCACCATGGCTCCGCACTGCTCCTCGGTGGTGCCGGCGCTGCAGGAGATCGCCGAGGCGGTCGGCATCAAGGACATGAGCTACACCGGTGCGCGGGCGCTGTACCGGGCGATCCTGAAGCGGGTCGACGAGACGAACGGCCTGCTGATCGTCGACGAGTCGCAGCACATGAACGTGAAGTGCTTCGACGAGATCCGCTCGATCCACGACGCCACCGGCATCGGCATCGCCTTCATCGGCAACGAGACGGTCTCCGGCCGGATGGCCGGCGGCGGTCGCGCCGGCGACCACGCCCAGGTCTACAGCCGGGTCGGCGGCCGGCGCTACATCCCGCGGCCGGTGAAGGGCGACGTCCGCGCCCAGGTCGACGCCTGGGGTATCGACTGCGCGGACTGCATCGGCTTCCTGGAGGAGGTCGCCGCCAAGCCGGGCGCGCTCCGGTTGGTGACGAAGGTCCTGCGCCGGGCGGTCCTGCATGCGGGATCCGTCGAGGCGGTCACCGTCGAGCACCTGCGGTCGGCCTGGATGAACCTGGGGGCCGAGCGATGATCGGCGCCAAGATCCGGGCCGTGGTCGAGCGCTGGGCGGAAGCCCTGCACGAGGGCCGCGAGATCCCGATGGACGTCTACGAGCACGGCTGCGCCGAGCTGCTGGACGCCGCCACCATGGCCGACGCGCTGGAGCGCCGCCGGATCCCGACGAAGCTCCGCGTGGTCGGCTCCGACGACGCCACCGACCCGCTGGTGTCGCTCGACGCCTGGCGTCGGCGTCTCCCGGCCAAGCCGCAGTACCGGCCGGCCGGCCCCACCGGAGGGTCGGCGGCATGAGCGGCGTCGAGTTCGAGCCCGGCTTCCCGCCGACCGACACCGTCCTGCGGTGGGTCGACCCGGACGGCACCGCAGTCGAGGCGATCGCCGAGACGTTCCGGGAGAGCGCCGGGTTCCGCATCTACAACCTGCGGACTCCCTGCGGCGAACTGATCACTGCCGTCATGGACGTGAACCCCGACACCGGCGTGCTGAGCATGGTCGCCACCCGCGGCACCGGTCAGTCGATCCGCGTCACCCCGGAGACCCGCGATGCGTAGGCGCCGCGGCCTCCTGCACCTGATCCGCCAGCAGCTGCGCTGGTGGTTCCCCCGCTTCTCAACCCACCTTCCGAGGAGGTTTCAGTGACCGCCACGAACGCCGCGACCATGGCTCCGGCCGAGATCCCGCCGGGCTTCATGGAGAACGACAAGGGCCACATGGTCCGGGTCGAGCAGATCGCCCCGCACGAGCTGCTGGAGGACCAGCTGGTCAAGAAGATCTTCGCCTACGCCTTCGAGCTGTCGGCGCAGATCGGCCGGTTCAAGGGCCACACCTTCGACGACTGCGCGACCTTCCTGGACCTGCTGGCCGAGCACCACGGCATCACCAAGCGTGGCCTGAAGGGCAAGGGCAACGTCTCGTTCACCACCTTCGACGGCCGAGCGCGGGTGCAGATCCAGGTCCAGGATCAGCTCACCTTCGGACCGGGGCTGCAGGTCGCCAAGACGGCGATCGACGAGTGCCTGCGCGCCTGGTCGGCCGACGCCAGGTCCGAGCTGCAGGCGGTGATCACCGAGACCTTCCGCACGGACAAGGAAGGGCAGGTCAGCCGCACCGCCGTGTTCTCCCTGTTGCGCATGCCGATCGACGACCAGAAGTGGCAGAAAGCCATGAATGTGCTGCGGGAGAGCATCCGGACCCAAGGCAGCAAGACGTACATCCGGATCCAGTACCGGCGCGACAGCGACGGCGGCTGGAACAGCCTGTCGCTCGACCTGGCCTCGGCCGAGGTGCCCGAGGGCATGGTCGCCACGCATTTGCCGGCCGCCGAGCCGGTGGGTGGTGCGTGATGACCCGCCGGACCCGGGAAGTGGCAACGATCGACATCTACGAGCCGGCGGCGCCGGCCGAGGTCCCGGTCGTCCACATCCGGTGCTGGTACGGGGTGCCCGACCTGTGGGTCTACCGGGACACCTGCAATCGTGTGCGGACCGTCGACCGGGTCCGCGGCCTGCCGCAGCCGCTCCCCGAGGGGGAGCTGCTCGGCTGGCCGCCGGTCGGCCCGGTCCTCGCCGCGCAGGGGGTGTGAGATGGCCCGCCTGGACGACGCCCTGCTGGATCTGGACGCGGCGGTGCGGGGCATCCTGCCGTACCGCCCGCGCCAGCAGCAGGACGCCGTCCGGCGGGCGATCGCCCGTGTCATTCAATCCGCCCGGGCCGAGGCCGCAGGCGAGTTCGTCGACCCCCGCCAGCAGCTGCAGGCCGCGCTCGATCGCGCCGCTGCCGAGCTGGGCTGGTCCGAAACCATCGTGATCGTGAACGCCGCCGGCCGCCGCCACGCCGGCCCGACGACGAGGGCGAGCTGATGCGCTTTGGCCGTACCGATACATTCGTTGAGTTTCAGGATACGCGCAGGAAGCGCCTGGCGCTGGCGCGGAAGCACCGCCTCGAGCGCGAGCGACTGCCGTTGTTCGCCAAACAGATTGCCGAGCAACAGCCTGACGCCGACACGGTGATGGCCGAGCGTGCGGAACGCTGGGTCCGATGGCAACAGGAGCGGCGCGACACACGGGCCGCGAACTGGCGGCGTGCCCGCGCGAAGCTGTTCACTTACGGCGACAACATTCGGGCGGTCCTGCGTCGCCTATGGAACGAGGCCCCCTATCCGGCCGCGCCGGAGTACCTGGCCGACATGCTCCACCGCTATGACACCGGCCGCCTCGATCCCGACAACCCGCCGTGGATCTACCGCGGCCCCGGCCTGTCGCCGAACCTCGGCGAGGCGATGGCCTGCATCCGCCGCGAGGCACGCGCGCGAGCGGGCTTGCTGCCATTGGAGGTCGCATGAGCGCCGCCGAGAAGACGGCCGGAGCCGGAATCAGCCCGGGCCGCCGGGCACGCCTGGCCAAGGTCCACATCGCCAAGAAGCAGCTGCAACTCGACGACGCCACCTACGGCGCCACGCTGGCACGGTTGTTCAAGGGGATCACGAGCGCGGCGGATCTCACCGATCGCCAGCTCGACGAGCTGCTGGAGCACTTCAAGAGCCAGGGCTTCAAGGCCCCGAAAACGCCCCCGAAACGTGCCGGCAACCGCCCGATGGCCGACGGCCCGGAGGCCAAGAAGCTGCGCGCCCTGTGGCTGTCGCTCTACCACCTCGGCGTGGTCCGCGACCCGTCCGAGACGGCGCTGGCGGCCTACGTCAAGCGCACCACCCGCGTCGCCGCCCTGCAGTGGCTGAAGGGCGACAAGGGCATGCAGGCGATCGAGGGCCTCAAGAAGATGGCCGAGCGCGCCGGCGTCGACTGGTCGCGCGAGGCGATCGAGGCGCCCGGCTGGCTCGGCGTGCTGCCGATGCACGCCTACGAGCCGTTCGCCGTTGTCACCGCGCAGTGGGCGCGCCTGGTCGAGCTGGGCCGCACGATCGAGCATCCGCAACAGAGCTGTTGGCAGTTCGCACAGGCGTGCGGGCTCCCGGCGTCGCCGCACGTCTACAAGCCCGAGGATTGGCATCGCCTGATTGAGGCTTACGGGCGGATGATCCGCAATGCGCAGGGCAAGGCATCGTCATGACCCGGCGGATCCTAAGCATCGACGTCGCCCGCGTGGTCTGCTCGGTTTGGCCGGTCACCATGGACGAGCTGCGCGGGCCGCTGACCCACCGGAGGATCGCCGAGGCACGGCACGCCGCGTACTGGCTCGCCAGCCGCGCCACCGGCCGCTCGATGCCGGTCCTCGGCCGTGCTTTCCGCCGGGACCACACTACGATCTGGCACGGCATTCGGGCCGTCGACAGCGGTCGCTGGGACCAGGTCCCGGGCTTTCGCGATCGACTGATCAAGGCTGAGGGGCTTGTCGCGCTGCTGAAGCCTGTGCATGGGCCGGACGTCACCGAGGGCTGGCCGAATCCCGTCTCGGTCGCGGCGACCTTCCAAAGCGTCGAGGTGCTCGGGTGAGCGAGCGCGACAAGATCCTGGAGCGAATCCGGAAGCTGAAGGCGCTGGCCGAGCGCGGCGGCACCCCGGAGGAGGCCGAGGCAGCTGCTGCCAAGATCCGCCAGCTGATCGCCGACTACGGGCTAGACCAGGCCGACGTGGACGCGGCCGAGATCTCGGTAGCGGCCGTCGAGCTGGGGCGATCCAAGCGCCAGATCGTCGACCAGCTCGCCAAGTGCGTCGCCTACGCCTGCGGGTGCACCTCAATCATGCAGTACACCCGAGAAGGGCTGCTGGTGATCTACGTCGGCCCGGATCCGGCGCCGGTGATCGCGACCTATCTGCACGAGGTCTGCTATCGCTCCGTCGAGGAAGCGGCCAAGGCGTTCCGGCGGACGGACGAATACCGGCGCCGGCGCAAGCCGAACACCCGCGCCGCCGCCGTCAAGGCGTTCAAAGCGGCCATGATCGAGCGTCTCGGCCGCAAGCTGGTCGCGCTCGGCTGGCTGAAGATCGACCAGCTGAAGCGCTTGCAGCTCGCCTATGAGCGTCGGGCCAACACCACCCTGCGCTCGACTGGCCCCATGAAAGCCCCTTCGAGGTCGCAGCGTTGGGCCGATGCGCGTCAGGCCGGCGACGAGGCCGGGCGCCAGATCGATATCCATCGGCCGGTCAACGGCGGCTCCGACGTCAGGCTGATTGGCCAGGCTGAATGACCGACCAGGCGCCCCCGCTCCCGAAGCTGCTGGCCGACGTCGCCGAGGCGCTCGGCACGGCGGCGGCGCTGCGGCTGGCGCGGGACCATGGCGGCCGAATCCTGGCGGTCCCGAAGCGCCCCACGGACGCTTTCGTCGCCAAGGTCGGCCAGGAACTGGCGGCCTGGCTCTGCGAGAACCACGGCCCCGGGCACGTCGATGTGCCGCTCGGCCCGACGGGCGATCGCGCCGAGCGAGCTGCCCGGATGCACACGGCGATCGTGCAGGGCGAAGGCAGCGCCTCCGACCTGGCGCGGCGGTTCGGTGTTGCGGCCCGGACCGTGAAACGTCATCGTGCGAATGCCCGCGTAGGCGACACCGACCTGCCGCTGCTGGCCCCCCTGAAATCCGACACCTGACCCCGACGGGGTGACATCTGTCACCGCTGATACGGCACCGCGCATCGTCCACGCTTCATACGTGAGCGGGGCACGTCCCCGCGTCCTACGTTGAGGGACAGGCGATGGATGCCAAGCTGCCCGAGCCGGGCATTCCCGAGCACTGGAACTGGCCGAACTTCACGCCCGCCGAGCTGCGGTGCAAGCACACCGGAATCTTCGCCATGCAGCCGGCCTTCCTGGACCGGCTGCAGGAGCTGCGCACCGAGCTGGGCTTCCCCTTCGTGATCACGTCCGGTTACCGGGCGCCGACGCACCCGGTCGAGGCGGCGAAGAAGTGGCCGGGCGCGCACGCCTATGGCCGGGCGGTCGACATCGCCACGGCCTCGGCCGTCCGGTCCCTGCGGATCGTCGAGCGAGCCCGTGCCTTCGGCTTCACCGGCATCGGCGTGAGCATGCCGGTCGGCCAGCTCGGTCACCGCTTCATCCATCTCGACGACATGCAGCCGGACGAGTTCCACGCCGTCCGGCCGAACTTCTGGTCCTACTGAGGAGACCGCAAGTGAGCCAATCCGACACCCCCTACGAGGGCCTTCCGGTCGCCGGCTACCGGCCGCAGACCGAGCGAAGCGTCGGGGCCGTCAACGGCATGAAGGCCACCGAGGAGGCGATCCTTCGCGTGCTCGACAAGCTCGGCGAGGACGAGTCCATCGACCAGCGCTGGCTGGCGATCGGCCGCACGCAGATCGAGCAGGGCTTCATGGCCGTGAACCGGTCGATCTTCAAGCCGGAGCGCGTCGCGCTGCCGGGCGAGCACCACGGAACCTACGGAGGTCGCCCGTGAACAAGGTCAAGCTCCACTGGATTCCCGAGCGCAAGTTCCTGGCCGGCGGCATCGCCGGCATCCTCACCTGGCTGGTCACGCTCGCCGCGGCCTATGCCGGCGTGGACCTGCCGGCCGAGACGATCGGACCGCTGATCGTGTCGGCGGCGAGCGCCGCCTACTACCTGATCCCGCCGTCGGCGCAGGACATCGCGCGGCGGATCGACGGTGACCTGAAGACGACCTTCCGCGTCCCGGACGTTCGTGGCACGGCCACCAAGCTGGCGCTCGCCTTCCTGCTGCTGGGCGGGCTCACCGTCGGCGGGCCGATCGGCTGCGCCACCTACGAGGCGACCAAGGCCGAAGCGGCGACGCCGGCGCAGCGGCTGTACGCGCTGCAGGCCGACTACAACACCGCCCTGCAGGGAGCGGTCGCCTATGCCGAGAGTCCCCTGGCCGACCCGGGCGTGGTCGACGCGCTGGCCCGGCTCGACACGGTCGCGGTCGCCGCTCTCCACCGCGCCCAGGCGGCCCTTAAGACGGGCGACAGCGCGGCCGTCTCGGCGGCGATCGGCGCGACCCAGGCCGCCATCTACGAGCTGACCATGTACCTCGCCCAGCACGGAGGCGGAGCATGAACCAGGACACCCTGACGCTGATCCTGCAGGGGGTCCAGATCGCCTCCGCCGCCGCCGAGGGTGCGCCGCGGGCGATCGCCGCCGTCGACATGATGAAGCGCATCAAGGCCGAGGGTCGCGACCCGACCGCCGCCGAGTGGGCGGAGATCAACGAGACGACCGACGCCCTGCACGACCGCCTGCAGGCCGCCGCCGGTCGCGGAGACAGCGGTGCCTGATCTGCTCGACGCCGTGCAGGCCAGGGTCGACGATTTCCGCGAGGACGCGATCCGCCAGGCCCTGGCCGCCGGCACCCCGGCAGCCGCCGAGTCCGCGACCCACTGCGCGGAATGCGGCGAAGAGATCCCGGAGGCCCGCCGCCAGGCGGTCCCCGGCGTGAGCACCTGTATCGAGTGCCGGAGCAAGATGGAGCGCCGCCGCCGTGACATTTGATCTCGACACCCTCCTTCGGGCGGCACAGCTGCTCAACCTCGTGATCATCCCCGCGACGGCCTGGCTGGTGAGCCGGCTTCGCAAGGGGCTGGTTTCCGACGCGGAGCTGGCCAAGGAGCTGAAGACGCGCGACCAGGCCACGCTCGACATCGACCATCGCGTCGCCGCGATCGAGCACCGCCTGGAGCACATGCCCGACGGCGACGATCTGTCCGAGCTGCGCGAGGCGCTGGCGGGGCTGTCGTCCGACATCCGCAACTGGGGTCGGGAGACCGACGTCATCCGCACGACGCTGACCCGGATCGAGGACTTCCTGCTGAACAAGAATGGAGGACCGCGGTGAGCTACAGCGAACTGCTGGAGGCGGACCGGCGCCTGTTCATCCTTCGGCTGCTGGTCGACGTCGGCGGGTCTGCGAACGACAGCGTGATCCAGGACGGCCTCAAGGCCGGCGGGCATCGCCGTGGGGTGACGCGCGAGGTGGTGCGCGCTGAGCTGCGGTTCCTGGAGGGGGCCGGCTGTGCCGACCTGGAGTGGTTCAACACCGACGTCCTGGTGGCATCGATCACCCGTCGCGGCGTGGACGTCGCGAGCGGCGACGTGCAGGTTGACGGCATCAAGCGTCCGTCGATCGGGCGATAGGCCATGGCACGCCCGAGCCGCATCGACCGGCTGCCAGCCGAGGTTCGCGAACTGATCGGCGGCCTTCGCCGCCAGGGCCGCACGATCGACGAGATCCTGGCCAAGCTGCAGGAGCTGGACCTCGGCGACGATATGCCGTCGCGGTCGGGTCTCGGGAGGCACGTCAAGGAGATCGACGCGATCGCCGAAGAGATCCAGCGGTCGCGGACCATCGCCGAGGCGATCGTCCAGCGTTATGGCGACGAGCCGACGGCGAAGACGAGCCGGCTCAACATGGAGCTGATGCACAGCCTCATCAACCGCATGATGTTCAACGACGAGGGCAAGCTGGTCACGCTGGACGCCAAGGAGGCGATGTTCCTGGCGACGTCCATGCAGAAGCTTGCCGCGGCCGAGAAGTCGGACCTCGATCGCGAGGCGAAGCGGCGCAAGGAGTTCGCCGACAAGGCTGCCGAGGTGCTCGACCAGGCCGAGGCCGAGATCTCGGGAGCTGCCGCGACCGGCCGGATCGTCGACCCCATGGAGGCCCTGCGGAAGGTCCGCGAGGACATCTACGGGATCATCGGATGACCGGCCCCGCGGTACCGCTCTATCCGTTCCAGCAGCGCTGGTTCCTGGACCGGTCGCGCTTCAAGATCGGGATGTTCGCCCGGCAGACCGGCAAGACGTTCACCAGCACACTGGAACTGGTCGACGACTGCTACGAAGCCGAGGCCCAGGGCGGCCGGCGCCGGTGGGTGATCCTGTCTCGTGGCGAGCGCCAGGCCAAGGAGGCCATGGACGAGGGCGTGAAGTTGCACGCCAAGGCTTACGACGCCTACCTGGACGAGCTGGAGTACGAGTGGGGCGACGGCGACAACCGTTACAAGGCCCTTGAAGTCATCCTGAAGGGCGGCTCACGGATCACGGCACTGCCCGCCAATCCGGACACGGCCCGCGGCTTCAGCGCCAATGTGTTCCTCGACGAGTTCGCCTTCCACCAGGACAGCCGCGCGATCTGGAAGGCGCTGTTCCCGGTGATCTCGGCGGGTCACAAGATCCGCGTGGTCAGCACCCCGAACGGCAAGGGCAACAAGTTCTTCGAGCTGATGACGGCCAAGGACAGCGCCTGGTCGAAGCACGAGGTGGACATCTACCGCGCCGTCGCCGACGGCCTGCCCCGCGACATCGAGGAGCTGCGCGCCGGCATCGCCGACGAGGACGCCTGGGCGCAGGAGTACGAGCTGCAGTGGCTCGACGAGGCGAGCGCCTGGCTGCCCTACGAGCTTATCTCCAGCGTCGAGGATTCCGACGCCGGCATCCCCGACCTCTATCAGGGCGGCCCCTGCTACATCGGCAACGACATCGCGATCCGCAGCGACCTGTGGGTGGCTTGGGTCATGGAGGAGGTCGGTGACGTCCTGTGGACCCGGGAGATCCGGACCCTACGCCGGGCCAAGTTCGCCGAGCAGGACGCCGTCATGGACGAGCTGTTCGGCAAGTACCGGGTCGCCCGGCTCTGCATGGATCAGACCGGCATGGGCGAGAAGCCCGTCGAGGACGCCAAGCGCCGCTACGGCGAGTACCGGGTCGAGGGAATCCAGTTCTCGCTCGGCAACAAGCTGATCCTGGCGACCGCGGGGAAGCAGGCGTTCGAGGACCGCAAGGTACGGATTCCGCTCGGCGACAAGGTGCTGCGGGCCGACCTGCACAAGCTGCAGAAGGTGACCGGTCCGACTGGAGCGCCACGCTTCGTGGCCGAGAGCGACAGCTCGGGCCACGCCGACCGCGCCTGGTCCTGCTTCCTCGCGATCAACGGTACCGATCGCGAGTTCATGCCGCCGGCCGGTGAGACCGTCGAGGCCGAGCCCGACACGTACAAGCCGCAGGCCATGGGCGATCGTCCGGCCGCACGGCTTCTTGCGCGGAACATGCGCCCCCTGTTCACCCGGAGGTGACGATGGAGATGCTCAAAGCGCTCGGCCGATCTCTTGGCCTCCTAGGGCCCGATCTCGACCTGGCTCCGTTGGTCCAACATCGGCTGCGCGACGACTGGCCGATGATCACTGTCAACCACCCGGCAGGCCGGCTGCCCGAGCGGAACGCTCAACACCTGTTCGCCCGGAGGTGACGATGGAGATCCTTCAAGCTCTCGGCCGACTGGTCGGGCTGGCCGCGCCGGCCGCCGAGGCGACCGTCGTGCGGGAAGCGGTCGGCTCGACCGTGGATCCCGACGAGGACGAGTGGCGCCGCCTGACCGGCGACGGCCGCCGCGACCTGGCGCCGATGACCCAGCGCCGCATGCGCGACCTGGCCGTCTACCTGTGGGAGACGAACCTGCTGGCCAACCGGCTGGTCGAGCTGCCGATCGCCTACCTGCTGGCCGAGGGCGTGACACTCGAGTCCGACGACAAGGACGCCAAGAAGTGGCTCGACGCGTTCTGGCAGGACCCGATCAACTGCATGGACCTGTCGCTGCCCCGCAAGATGCGGGCGCTGTCGTTGCTCGGCGAGCAGTGCTGGCCGGCGTTCGTCAACGAGTTCAACGGCCACGTCCGCCTGGGCACGCTCGACCCGTCGCAGATCGAGACGGTGGTGTTCGACCCCGACAACTCCGAGCAGCCGATCGGCGTGGTGACGGTGCGCAACCGCAAGGGGGTGCAGCGCCGCTACCGGGTGATCGTGATCGGTCCCGAGGAGGTGTTCAGCCGCCGGACCCGCGAGATCCGGCAGACCTTCACCGACGGCGAGTGCTTCTATTTCCGGATCAACGACCTCGGCCGGCGCGGGCGGTCCGACCTGCTGGCGCAGATCGACTGGCTCGACTCCTATGAGCAGTTCCTGTTCGGCGAGATCGACCGCGCGCAGTTCCTGCGGGCGTTCATGTGGGACGTCACCCTGAAGGGGGCGACCAAGGAAGAGGTGGAAGCCCGCGCCCGCTCGATCACGGCGCCCCGGCCGGGCAGTACTCGGGTCCACAACGACAGCGAAGTGTGGGGCGCCGTCACCCCGGACCTTAAGGCCAGCGACGGCGACACCTCGGCCCGGGTGTTCCGCACCCACATCCTGGGCGGTGCCACCCTGCCCGAGCACTGGTACGGCGCAGGTGGCGACGTCAACCGGGCGACCGCGTCCGAGATGGGCGACCCGACGTACAAGATGCTGGCGATGCGGCAGCGGGTCTGGAGCCACATCCTCGAACAGGTGGGGGCCTACGTCGTGTGGCGCCGCCTGGATCCGACCGGCGAGTCGGCTCCGGACCCGGCGGATCCCGACACCGCCCTGCAGGTTCGGGCGGTCTTCCCCGAGCTGGTCAGCCACGACGTGTCCAAGTACGCCGCGGCCATGGGCCAGGTGGTGGTGGCGGTTGCCATGGCGATCGACCGCGGGCTGATGGACGAGGAGCTGGGGCTGCGCCACGTCCAGACGATCAGCACCATGCTCGGGGTCGAGTTCGACGTCGCCGCGGCGCTGAAGGCCGCCCGGGCGGCGGTCGACAAGCGGCGCGAGGAGGACCGGTTCACGGATCCGCCGGAGGAGCCGGCCGACGCCGCGGATCCCCAGGACGGCGGAGATCCCGCCGCGCTGCCGCCGGCCGCCGCGAAGTAGCCGGCCATGCCGGACGATCGCCGCCCGACCGACGGGGAGCGCAACCGGGCCTTTCGGAAGGAGGCGACCAGGCAGCGCCGCCGGATGACGGCGATGCAGCGCGACCTGGCCAAGGAGATCACCCGGCTGCTGAAGGTTGCCGAGGCGGACATCGCCGGGCGCCTGGCCGCCGCAGCGTCGTCCTACGACGAAGCGACACTGCCGTCCCTGCAGGCGTCGATCCGCGCGGCGCTCGACGAGCTGGAGCGCGGGGTCGTGCCCGGCCTGGTGCGCGGCGCCGGCGACGCCTGGCAGATCGGGGTCGACCAGGTCGACCTCCCGATCGACGCGGGCCTGTCCGCCGGCGGCCGGCCGGCCGCGTCGATCCGGGCGGTCCTGCCGAGCCTCGACACCCAGCAGCTCCGGGCTACCCGGGTGTTCCTGACCGACCGCGGTCGGGACATCACGGTCACCATGGCGAACCGGATCAACGCCGAGCTGGGGCTGACGATCATCGGCGCGCAGTCGCCGAGTGCCGTGGTCCCCAAGGTCGCCGGGATCCTGGACAGCGGCCGGTCGCGTGCAATCACGCTGGTCCGAACCGAGCTGGGGCGGGTGTACGCCAAGGCCGGCCAGGAGCGCATGGCGCAGGCCAAGGAGGTGCTGCCCGGGATGAAGAAGCAGTGGCGACGCAGCGGCAAGCTGCACGCCCGGCCGGAGCACGTCGCCGCCGACGGGCAGGTCCAGGACGTCGACAAGCCGTTCATCATTGCCGGCGTGCAGCTGATGTATCCGCGCGACCCGGCAGGCCCGGCCGAGCACACCATCAACTGCGGGTGCGACAGCCTGCCGTTCATGGAGCACTGGGAGGTGAAGAACCCCGACCGACAGCCGTTCACCGAGCGCGAGCTGGCCGGCAGCCGGTTCGCTCGGGACCTTGATTCCGCGGTGCCATCGGGTGTCGCCAAGGAGCCGGCCTTTTAAACGCCGCCGTTCAAGAGCGTTTAAATCGCCGCCCGAGCCCCCCCTCAAATGCCGCCGGCCGGATCAGGCGAGCCCGTAGGAAGCCCCAGGACGGCCAAGACAGGGTCCCGGGGCGTCGACGGGAGCCAAAAATCTCTTAAACGCCTTTAAACGGGCTCGCAGGCGGATTGCGGGGCCATCCGATCCGATCCGGCAGAGCCCCTCTTGCCCGCCACCCCCGAAACCACCATGCTGGGGGTCCCTTCGGCACCCGGTCGGCCGCCAGACGGCCCGGACCAGGTGCCCGGCACCCGCCCTGAAGGGTGCGATCGCTCCCCGTTTAAACGGCTGCCGTGGTGACGTTTGTCACCATGTTTTGCCCCTGCGGCCTCCGTCACGCTGACCTCGGTTTCGAACACCGAGGGAAGCCTCATGGCCAAAGCACCGAAGAATACCGGGAGGGCGGGAGCCGACGACAAGTCTGCTGCCCCCCGCACGACGGCCCCCGCTACCGAGAGCGAGGGCTCCGCGGCGACCGCCGGGGCGGCCGATACCGCCTCGGCGGCGCCTGCCGCGGATACGACTGCGGGCTCCGACGCCGGCGACCGCATCGCCGGCGACACGGTGAACGCGGCTCAGAGCAGCGACGGCCGGATCCACCAGAGCTTCGGTGGTGCGGCCTCGCGGTTCGACGACGTCATGGCGGCGATGGACGGCCTGCTCTGGCAGTTGCAGGAGCTGGCCGCCTCGAACGTGCCGCTCGACCCGGCTGAGCGCGAAGCCTTGGTCATCCAGTCGGCCGAGCTGCAGACGGTCCTCCGCAAGCACTTCGCCGCCGCCCACGACCAGGCCGGCCATGACGATGACGCCGCCGACGGCCCGACGAAGGGCCAGGCAGCCGCGGCGGTCGGTGTGACCGAGGACCAGGTGCTCGACTTCGCCTGGAACGGCACGGCCCTGACCGTCGTCACGACGGCTGGCCAGAAGCTCCGGTGGAAGCCGTGAGCGGCCGGCGCGCTCTCCTGGCCGGCACGGCGATCGCCACGGCCGCCACGCTGTCGGTCCTGCGCGAGGCGCAGGCAGATCGCGCCTGGCCGAGCCTGCCGCCGCTCGGCCTGATCGGCGAGGCGTCGATCCGCGAGGCGTTCACGGGCGACTTCCAGCAGCTGGAGGAGCTGCTGCGCGGCGAGCTGCGCAAGCTCTTCAAGATGCAGGGCGACGACGATCCGTGGCCCTGGGTTCGCGCCGTGTTCGAGGACGCAGTGGTGGTCGAGCGCGACGGCAAGTTCTGGCGCTACCCCTACCAGGCCGACGGCACGGCGGTCACGCTGTCGAGTCCGACCGAGGTGGTGCAGCGGTACCTCCCGGTCGAAGGCGAGGCGATGCGCGAGGCCCAGGCGGTCGGCGTGTTCCTGGAGGCCGAGGCCGCCGCCGGCGGGCGGTGGCTGGTCCGAGTGATCCGCGCCGGCCTGTCCGGCAACGGCAACTTCTACTCCGACGCCGTGCTGCGCGAGGCGGTCGGTCTGTTCGAGGGTGCCCGCGTCTTCGTCAAGTCGGACGAGGAGCACATCAAGGGCAAGGGCAAGGACGTCCGCAACCTGGTCGGCCGGCTGGTGGAGGCGAAGTTCGTTCCCGGCCCCAAGCTCGACCAGGGCGAGGTTCAGGCGACGCTGGAGCTGATCGAGCCCGAGGGCGACGTCGGCACCAAGCTGCGCGAGGCACATGCCCGGGGGATGGCAGGACTGTTCGGCCTGTCGATCGATGCCATCGGGCCGGCCCGCACCAAGAAGCAGAACGGGCGCAGCGTCCGGGTGGTGGAAGCCCTCCGGAAGGTCGCGTCCGTCGACCTGATCGTCGAGCCGGGAGCCGGCGGCGAAATCATCAACCTGATCGAGGCGCAAGGAGACGACGCCATGTGGCGCACCCGACTTATCGAGTCGATCCGCAAGGCCAAGCCGAAGCTGCTGGCCGGCAAGAAGCTCGACGACCTGACCGACGACGACCTGGAGACCCTGCTGCGTGAGGCGCTGGCCGGCGACCAGACCGCCGGCGACGATCCGGCGCCCGGTGTCGCCGACGCCGCCCTGCGCGAGGCGATGGCCGAGCTGGCCCGCATGAACGATGTGCGCGAGCACCTGCGCGAGGCGCTCGACGCCGCCAAGCTGCCGAAGGCGGCGAAGGACAAGCTGCGCAAGCGGTTCAAGGGCATGGAGCGCTTCACCGAGGCCGAGGTCGACGAGGCGATCGAGGAGGAGCGCAGCTACCTCGCCTCGTTCACCGAGTCCGGCACGGTGCTCGATCTCGGCGAGGGTCGGGTCGAGCCCGGCGAGGGCCGCGATGTGAGGGTCCGGCAGATGCTGGACGCCTTCTTCGACCCGGACAACCGCGAGGTCCGGTCGATCCGCGAGTGCTATATCGAGATCACCGGCGACCGCCGGGTCACCGGCTACCTGCGTGAGTGCGACCAGGCGCAGCTGCGCGAGGCGCTGGGGTCCGACACCTGGCCGGACGTGCTGGGCGACAGCATCCGGCGTCGGATGGTCACCGACTATCAGGTCGCGAATCAGTATGACGTCTGGCGCCGGGTGTGCACGACCGTGCCCCTGGCCGACTTCCGGACGAACGAGCGCACCCGCTGGGGCGGCTACGGTGACCTGCCGATCGTCGCCGAGCGCGACCCCTACCTGGCGCTGGAGAGCCCGACCGACGAGAAGGCCACCTACGCGCCGGCCAAGCGCGGCGGCGTGGAGACCGTCACGATCGAGATGATCAAGAACGACGACGTCGGGACGGTGCAGCGCATCCCGACGAAGATGTCGCGGGCGGCCAAGCGGACGTTGTCAAAGTTCGTGCTCGACTTCATCCGCACGAACCCGGTCATCTACGACGGCAAGACGCTGTTCCACGCCGATCACGGCAACCTCGGCTCGACCGCTCTCGGCAGTGCGTCGCTCGCCGCCGCCCGGCTGGCGATGCTCAAGCAAGGCGAGCTGAACACCAATGATCGGCTCGGGATCATGGCCAAGTCGCTGCTGTTCCCCTCCGACTTGGAGGAGACCGCGGCTGACCTGTTCCGACGGTCGACCAACAACGACAAGACGTTCGTCCAGTCGCTGGTCCTGGATCTGATCCCGGTCTGGTACTGGGACGACGCCACGGATTGGTCGCTCTGCGCCGATCCGGTCGAGTGCCCGACGATCGAAGTCGGGTTCCTTGACGGTTCGGAAGAGCCGGACATCTTCGTCCAGGACTCGCCGACGTCCGGGTCGCTCTTCAGCCACGACCAGATCACCTACAAGATCCGCCACATCTACGGCGGCGGGGTCCTGGACTATCGCGGCATGTTCAAGGCGGTGGTCGCGGGCTGATCGGCTTCAATCTGAGCCGATCGGCCGCCGCATAGGTCAAGGCGCCGGTCGGCTCTCACCACGAGGAAGAGAGCATGACCACCAAGAACATCCCGGTCTCGACGCCCGGCGTCCTGATGGTTCCCGTCCAGCTGTCGGGCCAGTACACCGCGACCCTCGCCGCCATCTCCCGCATGAAGCTGCCGTTCCCGGCCAAGCTGATGGCTGTGTCGGCTGCGGCCCGGGCGTCGGGCGGCACCGCCCCGACGCTTACCGTCGACCTCCAGGCCGGCGGCGTCTCGGTGCTGTCGGCGCCGATCGACGTCACCGCGGGCGCGACGGCCGAGGGCGCGATCGCCACCGACCGCCTGGCCGACGAGGCCGAGCTGACCATCGACCTGGCGATCGGCGGCGGCACCCCGACCTGGGACGACATCACGGTCCTGCTGACCCTGGTCCGGATCTGAGGCCGGGCAACCGGCGATCGCCATGGCGCTGACCGACTTCCAGACGCTCGTGGACGCGATGGTCCGCGACGACGACAGCCGCATCACGCAGGACGAGCGTGATGCGGCGATCGTCTCAGCCGTCTCTCGGTATTCCGAGGACCGGCCGCGGCGGCATGTCGTCGACGTCGTGGCGGCGGGCGGTCAGCTGCTGGACCTGCCGCCGGACTGGGAGGCCGACTTCAGCCACCTGGTGGCGCTGGAGTACCCGGTCGGTTCGGTACCGCCGACCTACCTGCCGGCCGACCAGTGGGGCCTGTACGAGGCGCCCGGCGCGATCAAGATCATGAGCGCCATCCGGTTCGGCGCCGGCGACCAGGTCCGCTGCACCCACACCGTCCGGCATGTGGTCGACGGTGTCTCCGACACGGTGCCACTCGGCTACCGGGAGCCGGTCTGCGCCTATGCGGCGTCGCTGCTGCTGGACCAGCTCGCTGCCCTGACGGTCAACGTCACCGACGCTTCGATCAGCGCGGACGCGATCGCGCACCGGACCAAGAGCCAGGAGTACGCCGCCCGCGCCCGGGTCCAGCGCCAGCGCTACCTGGATGCGCTCGGCCTGTCCGCCACCAAGAACGCCGCGCATGGCGTCGTGGTCGACCTGGACCTCACCGACAGCCGCGGCCGGGACCGCCTGACGCACCCGGGGAGGTTCCGGTGACCGACGCGTTCACCGTCCGCGCGGATCTCGGCGACGCGGCCGAGCTGGCCCGTGCCTTCGCGCGGTCGCCGGAAATGGTCACCGAGGAGCTGACCGTCGGCACCCGAGAGGCGAGCCTGCTGCTGGAGCGCGAGATCCGCGACCACACGCCGGTCGGGGTCGGCGGCGGCGGCGGGCTGCGAGGATCCTGGTCCGCCCGCGAGCCGCGCGTGCTGGCCGACAACGTGATCGGCGAGGTCGGCACGCCGTCGCCCCACGCGCTCGCCGTCGAGCTGGGAACGAAGCCGCACTTCCCGCCGGTGCAGCCGCTGGCGGACTGGGCGCAGTACAAGCTCGGTCTCTCGCCGGCCGAGGCCCGCGGCGTCGGCTTCGTGATCGCCCGCAAGATCGCCCAGCGCGGCACCGAGGGCGCGCACATGGTGACCAAGGGCATCGCCTCGGCCGAGCGGTCGATCCAGACGATCTTCGCGCGAGCCCGCGAACGGATCGCCGAGCGGCTGCGGAGGGGCAAGTGACGATCGGCACCATCCGCGCGGCGATCGTCGCCAAGGTTTCGGCCGTCCCCGACGTCGGCCGCGTCCACGCTTACGAGCGGTACCTCGCGACCATGAACAAGCTGCGCGAGCTGTACGCCGACGGCCCGCGGATCCGCGGCTGGCTGGTGACCCGGGTCTCCACGCGGGAGCTGCCCGACACCACCAACACGGTACGCAACATCCACCGGTGGTCGGTCCGCGGTTACCACTCCCTCGACGACGATGCCGGAACCGAACTCGAGTTCTCGAACCTGGTCGAGCAGGTGCGCGCTGCATTCCGGTGGGACGAGACCCTCGGCGACGTGTGCGAGACCACCGCCGTGGACGGCCGGTCCGGGCTCCAGCTCGACGACTTCGGGCCGGTGATGTTCGCCGGCGTGCTCTGTCACGGTGCCCGCCTGTCGATCGACACGCAGGAGATCGTCGCGGCCGACCCGGGCCAGCTCGACGACTTCATTACCGGCAACGTGCGGTGGGACCTGGCTCCGACCGACGGCGTCGTGGACGCCGAGGACATGTTCACCCTGGAGGCACCATGAGCAAGCTGTTCGTCCGGCCGGCGGCCGGGCTCAAGGTCCGGCACGCCACGCACCGGCGGCACATCCACGCCGGCGGCGAGGCCGTCGAGGACGCGACCTACTACCGGCGCCGGATCAACACCGGCGACCTGGTCCTGGTCCCGGAGGAGAGCGCCGCCGAGTCGGTCGCACTCGCCGAGCTTGTCGGTGCGATCGAGCGCCTCGATCGGGATGGCCCCGGGCATTTCACCGCCGACGGCAAGCCGTCGCTCAAACACCTGGCCGACGAGCTCGGCCGGCGCGTGACCCGCGAGGAGGTCGATCAGGCCCTCGCCGTCCTGGAAGGGAAGTAAGCCATGGCGATCAGCTTCAACGAAGTGCCCATGAACATCCGGGTCCCGTTCGTCTACGTCGAGTTCGACCCGAGCCGGGCGGTCAGCGGGCCGGCCCTGATGCCGTTCAAGACGCTGGTGATCGGCCAGCGCCTGGCGGCCGGCACGGTCGCCGCGGGCGTGCCGACCCGGGTCACCAACGCGACCCAGGCCGCGACCTACTTCGGCGCCGGGTCGATGATCGCCTCCATGCTCGCCACGCTGTTCAAGAACAACAGCCTGACCGAGACCTGGGCGATCGCGCTCGACGACAACGGCGCCGGCGTCGCCGCGGCCGGCTCCCTGCTGGTCGGCGGTGCCGTGGCGGCCGGGACCGTGAACCTGTACATCGCCGGCCGGCGGGTCCAGGTCGGCGTGTCAGCCGCCGACACCCTGGCAGACGTCGCGACCAACATCGCCGACGCGATCGCGGCCGACACCTCGCTGCCGGTGACGGCCGCGGTGGACGGGGTGACGGCCGAGAAGGTGAACCTGACCGCCCGCCACAAGGGCGAGGTCGGGAACACCCTCGACGTCCGGCTCAACTACTACGACGGCGAGGCGCTGCCGACCGGTCTCACGGTCACCGTCACCGCGCTCGCCGGCGGCACCACGAACCCGGACGTCTCGGTCGTCTGGCCGGCGATCGGCGACGAGCAGTACAACACCATGGTGGTGCCCTACACCGACGCCGCGAACCTGGCGTCGGTCGAAGGCGAGCTGCTGAACCGGTGGGGGCCGCTCAAGCAGAACGAGGGCATCGCCTGGACCGCGGCGAACGGCAGCCACGCCGCGCTGGGCACCCTCGGCGACAGCCGCAACTCCCAGCACCTGGCGATCATGAACGCGTCCGGCAGCCCGAGCCCGGTCTACGACTGGGCGGCGGCGATCGCGGCGGTCGACAGCTACCACACCAACATCGACCCGGCCCGGCCGCTGCAGACCCTGGAGCTGAAGGGCGTCCTGGCGCCGAAGCCGATCGACCGGTTCACCCTCGAAGAGAACAACCTGCTGCTCTACGACGGGATCTCGACGCACATGGTCGACGCCGGCGGCCTGGTCCGGGTGCAGCGGGCGATCACGACCTACAAGGTCAACGCGCAGGGGGCGGAGGACATCGCCTACCTGAACGTCAACACGATCCGGACGCTCGCGTATCTCCGCTACGACTTCCGCAACTACATCCTGCGGAAGTACCCGCGCCACAAGCTCGCCAACGACGGCACCCGGTTCGGCCCGGGCCAGGCGATCATCACGCCGAAGCTCGGCAAGGCCGAGGCCATCGCCCGGTTCCGGGTGTGGGAGGAGCGCGGCCTGGTCGAAGGCATCGACCAGTTCAAGTCCGAGCTGATCTGCGAGCGCAACGCCGCCGATCCCGACCGTCTCGACTGGCGCCTGCCGCCGGACCTGGTGAACCAGTTCCGCGTCGCCGGCGTCCAGATCCAGTTCCTGCTGTAACCCGGAGGACCCGATGGCCAACCCGAACCGGCGCGCCGGCACGATCTTCTTCAAGGTCGACGGCGCGCAGTACGACGCCAAGGGGGCGTTCACCTACGACCTCGGCGCCCCGAAGCGCGACGCGATCGTCGGGCACGACGCCGTGCACGGCTACAAGGAGCTGCCGAAGGTCCCGTACATCCAGGGCGAGATCACCGACCGCGGCGACATCGATGTCCGCAAGTTCCACGAGCTGGACGGCGTGACCGTCACCCTGGAGCTGGCGAACGGCAAGACGATCGTGCTCCGCGACGCCTGGTACGCCGGCGACGGCACCGGCTCGACCGAGGACGCGAACCTGGCCGTCCGCTTCGAGGGCCTGTCGGCCGAGGAGATGAGCTGATGGACGCGGTCAAGGTCCCGCTCACCAAGCCGATCCAGGCGCACGGCGAGACGCTCAAGGAGCTGACCCTCAACGAGCCGACGCTGGAGGTCCTGGAGGACGTCGAGATCGCGATCGGCGGCGGCGCCGACGGCCGCGGCGAGGTCAAGCTCAAGCTCGGCACCATCACCAAGGTGGTGGCCGGCATGGCCGGCATCCCGCCGTCCAGCGCCAAGCAGATCTCGGCCGCCGACCTGCCGGCGCTCGGCAAGGCGGTCATGGGTTTTATGCCCGCGTTCCTCGCAACTGGCGGGAACTGATGTTCGAGGTCGCCTACACGTTCCACACCCAGCCGTCCGAGCTGCGGGCGATGCGCGTGGGCGACCTCCTGCGCTGGCACGACGGGGCGCGCTACATCCACAAGCAGCGGCAGGGCTGACCGGTGCAGGAGTTCAACCTCAAGCTCGTCTTCCAGGTGCTCGACCGGGCGACCGCCCCGATGCGGCGCATCGGCGAGGCGGTCGGCCGGATCGGCCGGTCGACCGGCCTGGACAGGGTGGGCGCCGCGACCCGGGAGCTGGGCGTCGGCCTGGCGCGGGTCGGGCGCGAGGCGGTCCGGTTCGGCAGCATCGCGGCCACCGCGATCGGCGCCGTCGGTGGCGGGTTGTTCGCCCTGGTCAAGCGGTCGGCCGGGGCGGCGGACGAGCTGGCGAAGACGGCCGACAAGCTCGGGGTCGGCATCGGTGCGCTCCAGCGCCTTGAGTACCACGCGGGCTTGTCCGGCGTGGCGACCGAGCAGCTGCGGGACAGCATCCGGTTCCTGCTGAACGCTGCCGGCGAGACGGCCCAGGGCATCGGCGCTGCCGGCGACACCTTCGACCGGCTCGGCATCCGGGTGACCGACACCTCCGGCAAGATGAAGTCGGCCGAGCAGCTGATGTATGAGGTCGCCGACGCGATCGCCAAGGTCGAGGACCCGACCCTGCGGGTGACGATCGCCCAGGACCTGTTCGGTCGCTCCGGCGCCGGCATGATCAACATGCTCAAGGGCGGCAGTGCTGCGATGCGCGAGGCCGGCCGGGAGGCCGAGCAGCTCGGCATCCTCACGGAACGGCAGGCCCGGGACAGCGAGGCGTTCAACGACAACCTGGCACGACTGACCAGGGTTCTCGGTCACTTCGCCGACATGCTCGCCGGCGACCTGCTGCCCTACATGAACGACTTCGTGGTCTGGCTGCGCGCCGTCGTGGTCGAGATCCGCCCGGACGTGGTCGACGCGCTGACAGCGGCCTTCGTGGACGTCGGCATCGCGGTCCGGTGGGTGGTGTCGGCGTGGAAGTCGGTCACCGGCGCGATCGGCACCTGGCTGGCGCTCGCCGCCGCGGTGTCGCCGATGATCGCCCGCATCGTCGGCCAGGCGCTCGGCTTCATCCGGACCTTCGGCCTGACGCGGACGATCATCTCCCTGGTGGCGAGCGCGCTCGGCATCAAGCTGCTGGCCGCGATCGCCGGGCTGTTCGCCCCGCTCGCCAAGCTCGCCTGGTCGCTGGGCGTGGTCGCCGTGCGGATGACCATGCTGGCCGCTGCCGGCGTCAAGGCGCTGGTCACCGGCCTGGTGTCGATGCTGCCGACGCTCGGCAGCGTGATCGCCGCCACCTGGGCCTGGACCGCCGCCCTGCTGGCCAATCCCCTGACCTGGGTGATCGCGGCCGTGATCGCGGCGGTCGCCGCCCTCGCCGGTGCCGCCTACCTGCTCTACCGCCATTGGGACCAGGTGGTCGCCTGGTTCACCGACATGTGGGCCGGCGTCCAGGCGGTGTTCGACCGGGCCGTCGCGTGGATCCGCGACACCTGGCAGAGCTTCGATCCGGCGGCGATCGTCGGCGAGTGGATCGCCGGCCTGGTCGCCGCTTTCAGCGGCACCGACTGGACGGCCGTCGCCAGCGGCTGGGTCGACGGGCTGGCCGATGGCTTCGGCGCGGCCTGGCGCCGGTTCCGCGAGCTGGTGTCGGCAGGCCTGGCCGGGCTCGGCGAGATCCTGTCGGCGGTCGACTGGACGGCGATCGCCGGCGGCTGGATCTTCGGCCTGGTCTACGGCGTGGTCACCCGGTGGGACCAGATCGCCGAGGCGTTCCGCTCGGCCCTTCCGGGTGTCCTGGAGGCGCTGGCGAGCCTGGACCTGACCGCCGCCGGCGTCGCCCTGGTGGCAGGCCTAGCGGCCGGTGTGGCGACGCGCTGGGAGACCTTCAAGGCGTGGCTGACCGAGGCGGTGGCCACCGTCGCCGGCCTGGTCACGGATGCCGGCCTCGGCGACGTCGGCCGGGCCTGGATCGACCAGCTGGCCGCCGGCCTCGCCGAAGGGTGGGAGCGGCTGCGCGCCTGGCTGGCCGATCGGGTCGAGGAGCTGCTCGACGTCCTGCCGGATTGGGTCCGCGAGAAGATCGGCCTCGACGGACTGCGCGCGCCGAGCCCGGCGCCGGTGCCGTCGGCCGCCGCGGTGCCGAGCGCGCTCGGGTCGAGCCGGGCCGAGGTCGGCGGCACTGTCCGCGTGCAGTTCGACAACGCGCCGGCGGGGATGCGTGTGCGGGAAGTGGCGGCCGAGCCGGGCGGCGTCGAGATCGCCGTCGATACCGGCTACGCCTTCGCTTCGCCCTGACGCCAGATGAGGGCGACGATGATCACACCGATCCCGAGCGCGACGGTCCAGCCGGTCGAGAGGTGGAACACGCTCGACCAGATCGCGGCGGCTGCGACCGCGGCGACCAGGCAGGTGGCAAGCGACGGAAGGGGCTTGGTGTCCATCCTCTACAGGTGGGGGCACCATGTGGCGTGATCAACTTCGCCCGGCCCGGTTCCGGAACGCAGCGTTCTTCGTCGAGCAGCACTCGGCCGAGGCCGGCGGTCGCCGCGTCGCCCTGCATCAGTACCCGGGGCGCGACCTGCCGTCGGCCGAGGACCTCGGCCGCAAGGCCCAGGAGTTCACCGTCAACGCCTATGTGATCGGCGACGACTACATGGCGGCGCGCGACGCGCTGGTCGACGCCTGCAACGAGGCCGGCTCCGGCGAGCTGGTGCACCCGTACCTCGGGTCGAAGTCGGTCATGTGCACCGGCTGCCGCCTGTCGGAGAGCACGTCCGAGGGCCGGATGGCCCGCCTGCAGCTGGCCTTCGTCGAGGCCGGCGACCGGTCGTACCCGACGTCGTCGCCGAACACGGCCGCGAACGTCGAGAAGTCCGCGCTCGCCGCCAAGGCGCAGACCGCGGCCAGCTTCACCTCCGGCTTCTCGGTACGCGGCCTGCCGCAGTTCGTGGCCGATGCTGCCGCCGGCATCGTCTCCGGCCTGGCCGCCGAGCTGGCCGGCCTCGCCGGGCTGCAGGCGACACCGGAGACCCTGTCGGCGATCGGGCGCCTGGCCGGCGACGCCCCAGACCTGGTCCGCGACCCGTCGAGCCTGGCGAGCGTGATCCCGGCGGCGATCGCCGGCGTCGCCGGCAGCGCGGCGGACCCGGCCGACGGCATCGTCGCCACCCGCGGCCTGACCGCCTTCGGGGGGACGCTCGGCGCGGTTCCCGGCGTCACCGCGACCCGCCAGCGCCAGGCCTCGAACCAGGCGGGCCTGGTCGACCTGGTCCGGCGGTCGGCGATCGTCGAGGCCGTGCGCCTGGTGCCGGATGTGCAGCTGGCTGGCCGCCAGGATGCACTCGAGCTGCGCGACCAGCTGGCCGACGACCTCGACCTGGTGATCGACGCCGCGAGCGAGGCCGGCGACGATGCGGCCTACGACGCCTTCGGCGGTGTCCGCACCGCCCTGGTCCAGCATCTGAACGCCCGGGCGCCGGCGCTCGCCGAGGTCGCCTCGGTCGTGCCGGCGGCGACCGAGCCCGCCCTGGTCACCGCGTACCGTCTCTATGGCGACGCCGGCCGCGAGGCCGAGATCGTCGCCCGCAACAGGCTGCGCCATCCGGGCTTCGTGCCGGGCGGCCGGGCGGTGGAGGCGCTGGCCGATGCCTGACGTCAACCTGACCCTCGGCTCCGGCATCTACGGCGGGTGGACCACGGTTCGCGTGGTCCGCAGCCTGGAGGCGCTCGCGGGCTCCTTCGAGATCTCGCTGACCGAGCGGGAACCGGGGGCCGTCCGCCCGCGGACCTTCACGACGGGCGAGCAGTGCACCGTCCAGCTCGACGGCGAAACGGTGATCACCGGCTATGTCGACGACGTGGCGCCGAGCTACGACGCCGAGCAGCACACCATCCGGATCGCCGGCCGGGACAGGACGGCCGACCTGGTCGACTGCTCGGCCATCCACAAGCCCGGCGAGTGGCGCGCCCAGACCCTCGACGTGATCGTGGCCGAGCTGGCGCGGCCGTTCGGCATCTCGGTCCGCATCCTGACCGACACCGGCAAGCCGTTCGCCCGCTTCGCCATCGAGCAAGGCGAGACGGTGTTCGAGGCGATCGACCGGCTCTGCCGGATGCGCGGCGTCCTGGCGACCAGCACGCCGGGCGGCACCCTGGTGGTGATGCGCGCGACCGGCGGCGCCCGGGTGCCGGTCACCCTGGAGAAGGGCGTCAACGTGATCTCGGCAGCTGGTCGGGCATCGCAGCGCGAGCGGTTCTCTCAGTACATCGTCAAGGGCCAGCACCCGGGCGACGATCTCTGGCCGACCGAGATGGCGGCCCACCTTCGCGGCACGGCGACGGACGCCGGCGTCGGCCGGTACCGCCCGCTGCTGGTGATCGCCGAGGACCTCACCACCACCAGCTCGGCCGGCGATCGCGCGGCCTGGGAGGCGAACGTGCGGTCGGCCCGGTCGCGGCGGCCGTCCTACACAGTGCAGGGCTGGCGGACCGCCGACGGCGGGCCGCTCTGGGCTCCCGGTCAGACCGTGCGGGTAGTCGACGACTGGATCGGGCTCGACCGCGACATGCTGGTGACCGGCGTGCAGCTCGATCGCTCAGACGCCGGCACCACCACCACGCTCGACCTGGCGATCCCCGGCGCCTTCGACCGGATCGTGGAACCCGAGGGGCCTGCCGGATGGCTGTGACCCGCTCCGACCTGGCGCGCCTGGTCGCACCGCTGAAGCGCCGCATCATGCTGGCCGCCGGCCGCGCCGTGCTGCGGCTGATCGACGACGCGTCCAAGATCCAGCGCGTCCAGATGGAGGCGCTGGAGGGCGAGATCCACGACCAGGTCGAGCGCTTCCAGCACTATGGCTTCAGCTCCCGGCCGCACCCGGGCGGCGAGACGGTGTTCGTCGCCGTCGGCGGTATCCGGGGGCACAGCATCGCCGTGGCCGACGACGACGGCCGCTACCGGCCTCGCGACCTGGAGACCGGCGAGGTCTGCCTCTACACCGACGAGGACCAGCTCGACGGCGGTCACCGGGTCACCTTCAAGCGCGGCCAGGTGATCGAGATCCTCGCCGGCCAGGAGGTGCGGATCATCGTCGGTGGCGGCTCGACCCAGCTGGTCCTGACCCCCGAAAGCGTCCGGCTCTACACGCCCGACTTCGAGGCCCTGGAGGCAGCCCCATGACGCGCGGCGTGGCGGTCAACGCGCTCGACGCTGCCGGCGGCGTCCAGCAGACCCAGGCCAACACCTGGTTCCGGGTCCAGGCGCAGCCGATCGTGGTGATCGGCGACCTGGTCGCCGGCCATGGCGACCCGCCGCACTCGCCACCGCCGCCGATGGTCACCGGTGCGGCCTGGTTCCGCGTCGGCGGCATTCCGGTCTGCCGGCAGGGCGATACCGCCGCCTGCGGGCACGCCACCTCCGGCCGATCCTGGTTCCGGGTGGGCTGAGATGGACGCGCTCCTCGCCTTCGACGGGACCTTGCTGCAGGGCGACCTATCGGTTGCCGGCGCCGACCTGGCGACCGACGACGGCCTGGCCACGGCGATCGTGGTCAGCCTGTTCACCGACCGCCGGGCCGAGCCGGACGATCGGCTGCCCGCAGGCGCCGACGATCGCCGCGGCTGGTGGGGCGACCACCTGGCCGACCGCGACGGCGACCGGATCGGGTCGCGCCTCTGGCTGCTCAGCCGGGAGAAGCAGCTCACCGACGTGCTGGTCCGGGCCGAGGAGTACGCCAACGAGGCGCTGGCCTGGCTGGTCGAGGACAAGGTCGCGAGCGCCGTCGACGTCACCGCCGAGGTGGTCCGCGATGGGATGCTCGGCCTGCTGGTCCGGGTGACCAGGCCGGCCGGCGAAGTCGCCGAGTACCGCTACAACCACGTTTGGGGGGCCTCCTGATGCCGTTCGCCCGGCCGACCCTGGCGCAGATCGCCGAGCGCATCGCCTCCGACCTGGAGAGCCGGCTGCCGGGCGCCGACGCGCGCTTGCGGCGCTCGGTGCTATCCGTCATCGGCCGCACCGAGGCGGGGGCGGTTCACGGGCTCTACGGCTACGGCGACTTCATCGCCCGCCAGGTGTTCCCGGACACCGCCGAGAGCGAGTTCCTGGACCGCTGGGCGGCGGTGTGGGGCATCACCCGCAAGCCGGCCTGGCCGGCGTCCGGCACCGTGACGGCGACCGGTACCGACGGCGCCGTGATCCCGGCCGGCTCGGCCCTGCAGCGGGGCGATGGCCGCCGCTACCTCACCTCGGCCGACGCAACGATCGTCGCCGGCACCGCGGACCTGACCGTCACGGCCGAGGAAGCCGGCGCGGACGGCAACGCCGCGGTCGGCACCAAGCTGACCTTCGTGTCGCCGATCGCCGACATCGAGGGCACGGCGACCGTCGCCGGCGACGGGCTGATCCAGGGCAGCGACCAGGAGGGCGACGCCACCGTGCTGGCCCGCACCCTCGGACGCATCCAGGAACCGCCGCACGGGGGAGCCGCGCACGACTACGTGGCCTGGGCGCTCGACCGCGACGCCCACGGGATCGACGTCACCCGGGCCTGGGAGCGGGCCGGCGAGTACGGCCCGGGCTCGGTGACGGTCCGGCTGGTGATGGACGACACCTATCCCGACGGCATCCCGGCCCAGGCCGATCTCGACGCGGTCGCCGCCTACATCGCGACCGTCAAGCCGAAGACGGCGAAAGTCTACGTGGTGGCGCCGGTCTCGACCCCGATCGCCTTCACGATCGCCGGTCTCGACCCGGCGACCCAGGCGGTCCGCGACGCGATCGAGGCCGAGCTGCGCGACCTGATCGACCGCGAGGCCGCACCCGGCCAGACCCTGCTGGTGAGCCACGTCCGCGAGGCGATCTCGGTCGCCGCCGGCGAGGCCGACCACCGCCTGGTGCTGCCGGCGGCCGACGTGGTCCTGGCACCTGGCGCGATCGCCGCCTTCGGCAGCCTGAGCTGGAGCTGACCGATGCGGGCGACCGGAACCGACTACCTCCGCCAGCTGCAGGCCCTGTTGCCTGTCGGCGGCGCGTGGACGCGCGAGCCGGGGGCCGTGCTCACCGAGCTGCTGGACGGCAAGGCGGTCGAGCTGGCCCGGGTCCACAACCGCCTGGTCGACCTGGTCGACGAGGCCGACCCGCAGACCACCCTGGAACTGCTGCCGGACTGGGAGCGCGTCGTCGGGCTGCCGGACTGTTGCCTCGGCATCGCCGACACCATCGACGCCCGGCGCGCCCTGGTACTCGGCCGCCTGACCGCCCGCGGCGGGCAGTCGGACGCCTACTTCCGGTCGATCTGCGCCGCCGCCGGCTGGACGATCGAGACGGCCGACTACAGCCACTTCGTCGCCGGCGAGGCCGAGGCCGGTGACATGCTGCTGGAGGGCGACGGCGAGGAGTTCGAGGCCGGTGGCAGCATCGCCGGCGACAGCCTCGGGCTGTTCGACTGGTGGCACGCCTGGCGCGTGTCGGGCGACCCGTCCGAGAGCACCTGGTTCGAGGCCGACGCCAGCGTCGCCGGCGACGCGATCGACTGGTCCGACAACCCGGTGGTGCGGTGCCTGATCGAGCGGTTCAAGCCCGCGCACACCCGTGCCGTCTACGCCTGGACGCCGCGCGACGACGCCACCCTGTTCCCGGCCGAAGTGACGGTCACCGACTACGACTTCGTCGCCGGCGACGGCGAGGCCGGCATGCCGCTCGGCTACCGGCGCACCGTCACCTTCCGCCACGACGCCGACCCTCTGGTCTCAATCGAGTGAGGACCCGACCATGCACTACGTCGACCATGCCACCGCCGACCTGACCGACCCGCTGAAGCCGCAGTTCCGGCCGCGCGACGACGTGAATGGCTTCGTCGGCACGCGGGTGACGGCCGACTGGCTGAACGACACCTGCAACAACCTGATGAAGGCGGTGACCGCCGCCGGCATCGTGCCGACCAAGCTGCGCGAGGAGGACCTGGTCGACGCGATCGTTCGGCTTGCCGCCGGCCGCGATGCGACCCGGTCCAAGCTCGACAAGGACGTGGCCGGCGGCGCCGCCGAGATCGTCCTGACCGATGCCGAGGCCGGCTCGCCCATGACGATCCTGGCCGGCGCCCGCACCGGCGACCTGCTGCTGAGCTGGCCGGACAGCTACGTTGGTCCGCGCTGGGTCTACAACGGCACCACTGGCGGCTTCGCCATCACCGCGCGGGTGTCGACCCAGCCCGCCGGCGAGGCGATCGAGCTGCCGGTCGACCAGTGGTCGCTGGTGACCCTCGACGGCACGTCGCTGGCGGTGCTGCTCTCGACCGCGGGCACGGGCGCAGAGGTTCCGACCGGCCAGGCGATCGAGCAAGGCCTCCACACCATCTGGGTTCCGGCGTCCGCGATGACGCCGCGACCGGCCAACAGCCCCGGAATCGGGGTGTTCACCTCGGCAGGCACTTCAGCGACCTATCCTTACCTAGCCTTCGATCCCGCGAGTGACGAGGCGGTCGACTTCACGGTTGCGATGCCGAAGTCCTGGAATAGGGGGCCGATCAAGGTCGAACTGGTGTGGTTCCACCCGGCAACCGCCGGCCCGTTCGCTATCCAGTTCATCATTGCGTCTGCCGTTATCGGCAATGGTGACACCCTCGACGCGGCACTCGGGGTGGGGATTGGCATCAACGATGCGGGTGGCACTGCTGACACGCTCTATATCAGCCCGGTAACCGCGGACGTGGTCGCACCTGGTGTGGCGGAAGTCGGTGACGCCCTGCACCTCTTCCTGCGCCGCGATCCAAACGACGGATCTGACACCCTCCCGGTCGATGCCAACGTCCTCGGTCTGCGCGTGCTCTACAACATCTCCGCCGCCACGGACGCCTGATCATGCTGATGCTCACCCAGCTCGGGGGCTTCGGCCCAAGCATCTACATCGACGACACGCCCGGCGAGATCAGCTTCACGACGCCAGGCAGCGGGATGTTCGTGGTGCCACCCGGCGTGCATCTCCTGGAGGAGGAGGTGCTCGGTGGTGGTGCCGGCGCACCGAACGCCGGCGCCACCTACAGCGCGGGCGGTGCTGGTGGTGGCGGTGCACGGCGGGTCCGAGCCGTGGTCCCGGGTCAGCAGATCCCCTACGTCGTTGGCGACGGCGGGCTTGGCGGTACTGCAAACCAGAGCGGCGGCACCTCGTCGATCGGCGACATGGAGATGTACGCCACCGGCGGCCAGCCGGGCGGCCTGGGCGGCCAGGGCTATGGCGGCGACGTCAATGGCACCGGCGGCAATGCCGGCGGTGTCGACGGCGGGGGCGGGAACGCGTCGGTTCTCGGCGGCGGTGGTGGTGCCGGTGCGCACTCGCTCGACGGCAACCTGGCCGGCGGGTCGGGTGCCGGTGGGGGCGGCAACGGCGGCAACTATGTGCCGACCTCCGCGAACGAGAACGGTTACGCACCCGGCGGCGGCGGTGCCGGTTACCGCAGTGGTTACAACCCGCCCAGGAACGGCGCAGCGGGACGGGTCAAGTTCCGCTGGGGCGCCGGCATCTAAACCGAGGAGACGGCGATGGCCCTCTACGACCTGTTCCACGACACCACCGGTGCCCTCATCCGCGAGGCGGTGGCGCACGGCACCCCTCCCGGCGACCCGGTCGGCAAGGGCTGGAGGTGGCAGCCGCACGACAAGCCGGCCCCCGGGCTCGCGCAGACCGTCGTGTGGGACCCGGCGACCCGGGCCTGGGTGCTCGCCGCCGTCGATCCGGCGACGGCCGCGGAGCGGTTCGACGCCCTGGCGGCCGAGCTGACCGCCAGGGTCAAGGCGGATGCCGAGGCGGCCAGCATGGCCTGGCTGAGCCCCGGCACGGCCAAGGCGCAGAAGTACCTGTCCAAGCGCGAGGAGGCCGCCGCCTGGACGGCCGCCAGCTCGCCGCGCGACCTCGCTCTCTACCCGTTCGCGCTCCGCGAGGCCGCGGCCCTGGCCGGGCTCGACCCCGCGAGCGAGGTCGACCTCGCCACCGTGACCGAGGCCCAGGTGCAGGCCGTGATCGATACCTACACCGCCACCGCGGCCGCCTTCGTGGCGATCGGCTCGACGATCGAGGCCATGGAACAGAAGGCGGTCGCGGACATCGCCGCTGCCCGGGTCGCGGAGGACGAGGCCGCGATGCGTGCCGCTGCCCTGGTGGCCTGGCCGGCGCCGAGCTGATCTTGAAGAACGTTGAAGGGGCCTTTCACCGGGTGTGAAGGCCCCTTCAAGGACTGCCCCGCAGTCGGGCGGGGGCGGGCTGCTGGAACAGCCCGAGCCGCGGGATAGAGCCCCGCACCGACAACCCGGCGGCCGGGACACACCCGGCGGTCGGTCCCGCCCTCCCCGCGCGGGGAACGGCGAGCGTAGGAAGGCACAGCGATGGAGTCGACTCCGCGTTTGTTCGACAACGAGGTCGAGCCGCTGCAGGGGCTCGCGCCCTGGCTCGGCGGCAAGCGCGCCCTGGCCCGCCGGATCATCCGGGAGATCCTCCGCATCCCGCACCGATGCTACGCCGAACCGTTCGTCGGCATGGCCGGCGTATTCATGCGCCGGCCGCAACGGGCGACGGCGGAGGTGATCAACGACGCATCGGACGACGTCGTGAACCTGTTCCGGATCGTCCAGCGGCACCCGTCGGCGCTCGCCGACGAGCTGGCCGGCCGGATGATGAGCCGCTCGGAGTTCGAGCGCATGGCACGGCTCGAGTCCGAGCACCTGACGGACATCGAGCGGGCGGCCCGATTCCTGTTCCTCCAGTACGCCGGCTTCGGCGGGAAGGTGAGCGGCCGGACGTTCGGTGTGGATCCCGGCTCACCGGCCCGCTTCCAGCCGGCCCGCGTCATGCAGCTGCTGCGCCGCGTGCACCGGCGGCTGGAGGGTGTCGTGATCGAGCACCTCGACGCCGGTGCGTTCCTGACCCGCTACGATCGGCCCTACACGCTCTTCTACTTGGATCCGCCGTACATCGGTTGCGAGGACGACTACGGCGCCGAGCTGTTCTCGGCGGTCGACCACCGGCGCATCGCCGACCACCTGGCTGGCCTCAAGGGAGCGTTCGTGCTGAGCATCAACGACTGCGACGAGGCACGCCGGCTGTTCGGGCCGCTGGGCTCCCTGATCGAGGTGGAGCTTTCCTATACGATCAACCCCGAGGCCGCGGCGGTGCGGCGTCGGGAGCTGATCGTGACGAACCGTTGAGGACGCCTCGCGCTGGTGGTTGGAGGCTGATAGCTTTGCGCCGCAACGTGCAGGAATCGATTTGCTCAAAAACCAAGTGTCCAGCACTCCAAAATCATGTGTCCGGCTTCAGCGATCGATGAAGTCGACGATCACCTCCCCCCACCCGACCTGTACCCGCCGGATGCGGGCGATCAGCATGGTGACGAGGCTGCCGGAGACGAGAGCGCCGGCGTCGTCGATCTCCCCCCGGAGGATCTTCGCCTGCCGGCCGTCGAAGGCGTAGAGGCGGAGATCATCGAGCGAGCCCGCCTGGTTCTCCAGTTCGATGGTGCCCTTCTGGGCGTCGGCCTGTCCGAAGATTTGCCCGGTCCTGCCGATCAGCGACCGGGTGTAGGACCCTGGAGAGTTCACCAGCGCGGCATAGTGCGGGCTGTCCGCCGACAGACCCGTGTCCCCATCCCGGACGTTGTACCCTTCGTCCCCGTCGCAGT
>Ga0209692_10001423_pt1 | contig 32980 bp, 38 predicted proteins | sample tdDd472_FD_187129 | JGI IMG/M metagenome (GOLD analysis project Ga0209692, IMG submission 187129) | Marine sediment microbial communities from the Atlantic coast under amendment with organic carbon and nitrate - tdDd47.2 (SPAdes)... | ecosystem: Environmental > Aquatic > Marine > Coastal >...
GCGGCCCCGATCGCCCGGGATATTCTGATCGAAGTGCAGAAGCGCAACCCTGGCCGTCCGCCGACGCAGATGCAGGAGGCCAAGCTGTGAGCCGCCGTCGCCTCAATGAATTCGACCTGACCCTGGGTCAGAAGCTGCTCCAGATGAACTGGATGTTCATCATCTTGCTGGGGGTTACGGTGGCGATTGGCGTTGGCATGCTTTATTCGGCGGCCGGCGGAGATTTCAACCCCTGGGCGTCGCGGCAAATGATCCGATTCGGCGTCGGGGTGGCGATCATGATCGTGGTCGCCTTGGTCGACGTGCGCATATGGATGAAGCTGGCCTATCCATTTTATATTGTCGCCTTGATCCTCTTGGTCCTGGTTGAATTGAAGGGGTCCATCGGGATGGGCGCCCAACGGTGGATCAACCTCGGGTTCGTCCAGCTGCAGCCCTCCGAGGTCATGAAAGTCGCCTTGATTCTGGCGCTGGCCCGTTATTTTCATGGGGCCAATCTGGAAGATGTCGGGCGGATTCCCTATCTTATCGTGCCGTTAATTATGGTTGGCGCTCCAGCGGTCCTGGTGTTGCGGCAGCCGGATTTGGGAACGGCCTTGATGTTGATTGCATCCTCGGGGGCGATCTTCTTTCTTGCCGGTGTCCGCATGTGGAAGTTCGGGGTCGTTTTGGCCATGGCCTTGGCGGCGATCCCCATCGGGTGGCAGTTTCTCCATACCTACCAAAAAAACCGGGTTCTGACCTTCCTCGATCCGGAACGCGATCCGTTGGGGGCGGGCTACCACATTACCCAATCGAAAATCGCTTTCGGCTCCGGTGGGGTTTTCGGCAAAGGCTTCATGCTGGGCTCGCAAAGCCACCTCAACTTCCTGCCTGAAAAGCATACCGATTTCATTTTCACCATGCTGGCCGAAGAGATGGGGCTTCTCGGCGGGCTTGGGTTGCTCGGGCTCTATTTCCTTATTCTGATTTACGGCTATGCGATTTCGGTTCAGAGCCAGAACCATTTCGGCCGCCTGGTCGGTCTTGGCATCGCCTCGACCTTCTTCCTCTACGTCTTTATCAATATCGCCATGGTAATGGGCTTGGTGCCGGTCGTCGGCGTACCTTTGCCGCTGATTTCCTATGGCGGAACAGCGATGCTGACCTTGATGTTCAGCTTTGGCTTACTGCTCTCGGTGTCCATTCACCGGGAGGTGTCCATCGCCCGGCGCGGTGGCGAGGAAGACGTTTAGAAATCTTCTAATATCCATAGTGTTTGTACGGTCTTGCCTTTGGGAAAAAGTTTCTCTAAAAATAGTTTGAAGCCAAACTAATAAATCCTGCCGGGGGTGAGATGAACGTTCGGGGTGAAACGATGAATGCTGCCGACGCCATTTTAGGCGAGGGGGCGGCGCGTGCGGGCCGTGAGGCGACGGCGTTGCTGTTCGGCCATCAATCGGTCAGTTACGGGAAGCTCGAAGCGCGGGTTAATCAATTCGGCAACGCCTTGCTGGATGCCGGGATCGTCCCGGGCGACCGGGTGCTGTTCATGCTCAAGGACACCCCCGATTTCGTTGCGGCGTATCTTGCTACTTTGAAAGTCGGTGGTGTCGCCATCGCTTTCAATATCCGCGCCTCGGAAAAGGATTTGGCCTTCGTCATCGAGGACAGCCAATGCAAGGTCATGTTCATCGATGCCGAGTTCGTCGGCACCTACCGTCCGGTTCGCAAGGCCCTGGCGCAGGAGCCGCTGGCGGTTGTCGCCGGGGCGGCGAGCGGCGAATACAAAACCATTGAAACCTTCATCTACGGCCAGTCGACGACCCTGGACTCCGTCCCGCTGCCGCCGGACGCCATGGCCTTTTGGATTTACACCTCCGGGACCACCGGAAAGCCCAAAGCGACGGTTCATTTGCAAAGCCACGTCTTGATCGGCGAGCGGCATTTGGTCGATAACCTGGGGGTTAAGCCGGGAGATAAGATTTTCATCACGTCGAAAATTTTCTTCGCCTATTCGCTCGGGCACGGCCTGATCGGCGGGCTGCGAGCCGGGGCGACCCTCATTTTGTTCGACGGCTGGCCGGACGCGGAAGCGGTCACCCGCGTGGTCGAACACTTTGAGCCCGATCTGATGTTCAGCGTGCCGACCTTCTATCGCAATCTTTTAAGCGGTGGATATGCGGAAAAATCCGTGTTCAAGTCGGTCCGAATTTACGTTTCGGCGGGTGAGGCGTTGCCGGCCAGTTTGTGGCAGCGCTGGAAAGACGTAACGGATCGGGAAATTTACGAAGGCATCGGCGCTTCCGAGGCGACCTTCCTGTTTATTGCGGCGCGGCCGGGAGCGGTCAGGCCGGGGACCTGCGGCAAGAAACAGCCTTGGGCCGACCTAAAATTATTGGCCGACGACGGCTCTGAAATCACCGAGCCGGGCCGCGAAGGCATCCTTTGGGTGCGGATGGACAGCAATATGTCCGAATACTGGGGGCGGCCCGACAAGACGGCGGAGTCGCTGAACGACGGTTGGTATTGCACCGACGATATGTTCTCGTTCGACGCCGAGGGGTTCTGGTCGCATCACGGACGGGGCGACGACATGCTGAAGATTTCCGGTCAGTGGGTTAGCCCGATTGAAATCGAAGACGTCGCATTGACCGTTCCGGGGGTCTCCGAAGCGGCGGTGGTCGGCGCGCCCAACGCCGATGGGTTGGTCCGGCTGGCGATGTTCGTCGTCGCCAAAGAGCAGGAGGCCGATCAGGAAAAATTGACCGCCGCCGTCCAAGACGCGATCAAGGAGCGGTTGTCGATCTACAAATGCCCACGGGTGGTGCGCTACGCATCGGTCCTGCCGCGTACCGACACAGGGAAACTCAAGCGGTTTGAGCTGCGCGCCATGGCCGCCGAGGCCACCGGCGCATAACCCCACTTTCCCCTTGCGAAGCCAAGCGCCGCGCCGTATAACGCCCGGCACGTCAAATCGACGGGCGCATAGCTCAGTTGGTAGAGCAGCTGACTCTTAATCAGCGGGTCCAAGGTTCGAGTCCTTGTGCGCCCACCAATAAAGCCTCTGGAAAATATATATTTTCTAGGGGCTTTTCTCTTTTAAGAGACCTATAGCCGCGCGCGAGTTTTTGCACAGTTTAGCGCTTGTTTCTGCACAGCGTTTAAGGTGATCAAAGGTTGAAAACGTAGGTGGGCGGGACGATACGACCGTTTGGCCGCACTCCCGCCCGTGGGCTTCAGACTATGGCGCACCTTCCTACGACACGTCCCGCCCCGAAGGTCACAGATGAAAGGCTCTACCTTTGGGCGTTTCGGGATCGCTCCCTACATTCCGGGATGCCACTGCCGGAACCTCATTCGCGTTGACCAAATCCTAGCAAGACGGGCGTTACGCCAACAATGTAAAACGTGATCGAGAGACGGTGTTCAATCCCACAGATTGACAATCGCTATCTCGGACGTTGTATCGAGCGCCGGAAGTTCAATCTCAATTCCCGCTTTAAACACCGGCCCCTTTTCGGCGAGGCCGTAGTTCGCATCAAGCACCGCTTCCGTGGTCGCAGGGGCCGTGCTCCCATAGTGCCGCCAGCAAATCCAATCCAGCACGTCGCCGTCTTTGGTTACGTATGTGACCACTGTCGCCTCTTTGTCTTTCAGGGAGTTTTGGCGTCAATGCTGCACAAATATCCGCTTTCGTTGATGGTATGAACAACGCGGTTAATGAGCCACTCACCATCAATGCCCTGGCGAAGGCCGGAAAGGCTTAGATTAGCCTCGGCCACGGCCTCCGGTTTCCCGACTATCGTTAACGAGATAGAGGCCCTGCCGCGCCTCAACTGTTCCAGTTTGCCAACGGCGGCGTCCTTGGCTTGCGCGGCGTCCGGGAAAGTCTGGCGGATGGTGAATACAGGAGAGCCTTCACCGGCTTGTTCAGAAACCAGTTGAGCCGAACTTTTGTTGTGCCAACGTGCGACGACTGCCGGGAATTCGCTTCTTTCGTTCAAGTTCATACGCCAAGTCACAACATTCTTTTTTTCCAAAACAAGGGTTGTGAGAGACTTACCGGAAACGGCTTTGGCTTCGCCAGCTTTCATCAACAAGAGTTGACCTCCCGCCGGTTTGGCGACGGCATCGTGCTGAATAGCCAGACGTGTCAGGAAATGCATATCGCTTTCCGTGGTTTGGTCAAGATGCTCAAAAGAAACATCCGCCAAAGTCTCTGAAACTCCGGGTTCCAGGCCGTGTTCCGCCGCAATGGCGGCAACCAGGGAACCGAAAGTTACGTCGTCCCAACTGCGCTCCTTCGGGATTTTAAGGGAACCCTTCATATTGGCGGCTTTGGCGACGATGCTTAAAACCGAAGGCGGGCCTTCGACGCCAACATCATCAACGGTGTAGACACCCTTTCTGGCAAGGCCGGTTTCTTTGTATCCGATGAAAACCTCCAGCTCTGCGCCGGTTAACTCGGTAAGGTTGATCTTGCCGTCTCGATCATCCAGGCGGATTTCCACGAGATCACTGCGAAGCCCGGCTTCATCCACGATACGGAGGGACAAGAGGTCCTTTTCAAGACGCTCCGTAATGTCTTTTTTGTTCGCCAGAATGCGAAAGGTCGGTGTCATGATCGTTTCCTCTACCGCTTGCCGCTTACCGCAAGCACCGCGTCCATGTACTCGCAGTTATTGGCCTGGGCGAAGCGGAGGGCTTCTTTGTGAAGTTCCATCCGGCCCAGATCAGCGGAGTAACCCTTGGGTATTTCCAACTGGGAGGCGTGATCGCCCTGGTACGGGTCGGCAGCGTCCCCGGAAATCTCGCTGAAATTCACAAGCTGCGGCGTATTGCGAACGTAGCTCTGGAACCACTCGACGCCGGGGCGTTTGACGATTTCACCACCCTCGGAAAAGCTGAACTCATCGGCTCCGCTCAAGTTCTCCATGAAAGCAATCACGCCTTCCTTATCGCGCGGCAGAATGCGGCCTTCGTCAATCATCTCTTCGACAAAGGACAGGGCGTCCCGGCTTGCCAGTTGCGCTTCCAACTCGGAGATCCGCGCCATGGCGTCCAGATCCTCGCCTTCGGAAAAGTTGAGATCGGCGGCAAGGGTAATGGTTCCGCTTTCATCGCCGGACAGGGAAACCGGTTTCAAACCGGGAACCGCCGGAGCTGCCGCGCCAAGGAAACCGACGTGTTTCAGGTAGTAGCTACCGGGCTTTGGATTGCTCGGCGTCTTGGGGGAGAACAAACAAATGGAAATCTTTTTGAACCGTCCAACCTCAACCATTTCCGAGAACTGCGGTTCCACTTGCTGTGCATTGGCGAGTAGCTTTCCGTCCTCCACTTCAAGGCTGGAAACCCAACCATAGGCCGGATGGTTCGATTGCGGATGGCCGACGACAACCGGAGCCTCGAAAACCTTGGGATCGTAGTTTGCGGCCACTGCGCTAACGTCTGCTGCACTAAAGGAGACGAAGCCGCCGTCCATGGGCAAGAAAGTCCCATCCTTGAAGACTTCCAGGCGTTCAAGGGTGGTGGTGTTTTGCTGCCTGTTTTTACCAAACATAGCGCACCTCACGCCAAGTTCTGGAACAGGTATCCGGCGGCGATGCCGGTTTGAACGGGCTGGCGCTCGTAGGTCGCGCCGACAACCCATGACTTGGTGGGATTGTCGTAGTAGGGAACCTCGACCATGGGGTTGCCTTCTAGGGTGTAGGTGTAGCCGTAGGACGGTTCTTCCATGCCTTGAGGCGTCTGCGGCGAGTAGCTCAGGATACCGACGTTGCCCCAAACGTCCTGGAACGGATCGTCTTTGTCCGGCGACATGGTGCTGCCGGTGCTGATTGCCTTGCCGACGCCCAAATGTTCCAGGTCAAAGAGGTTCGCCAGCATCTGCGCCGTAATGCTTTCCGCGCTTGTGTACTTGAACCGCTCGACGATGGCCGGATGGTTTTTGAGCGCCGTAAAGACCGGCGAACCGATGACCATCACGTTGGGATCGACGCCAGCCGACTGGCGAACCGCTTCCTTGGCGACGTCCATATCGTTGATCGGATCACTGTTCGGGTCGGACCACATGTCCGCGCCCGCCAAGGTGATCTTTTGATCGTTGGAATACTTGCTGGCGTCCTTGGCCAGTTCGGCCTGTTCGTTTTCGAGAAGAAGCCGCAGGGAGTGCATAACCAGGTTGGTTCCGCGCATGGCGAGGTTGATGCCGGGAACCTTTTGGGCTTCCTGCTGATACTCGCGCGGGATCGGCACTTCCAGGCTGTCTTCCACCAACGCGAAAGGTTCGCCCTCGTAGCCGAAACCGATACGGCTGGTTTTAGCGCCGGGGGCGCGGCGGGCGTTGTAGAGGTAAAAGGCCGATTTATCGAACTTGAGGGTTTTGCCGCCGCGTGTCGTCACCGCAACGCGGGGAAAGAGCAAGTGCCCTACGAATTTCTGGTTCTTGTAGCCTTGCGCATGGGAGGTAAGGACCGGGTCGATCACGCGGGCCTGTTGGGAGTTCATATCCATGATTGACGGTTCCTTCGGAAATTAGCGCAGAAGCGCTTTGATGAGTTGATCGGCTCCGCTTGCGGCCCCCACGGCCTCGGCGAATACGTACTCGCCACCGACTGCGGGGTTGACGACGGCGCGGCCCTGGGTATCGGCAACCAGATCGTCGCCGGGGGAGATCGGCCCGCCGGACTGGACCATGACGAAGCCCATGACCGATAGGGCGAGGGGCTCCCCGTCGTTGGCGTTGGTGTCCGATATGCCGAAAACCTTTTCGCCGAGTGTGGTCGCCTGGGCTCCGGCGAAGGTCACCGCCCGCCGCGCCGCAATAGCGCCCGAGGCTTCAACGGTGTCCGATAAAATCACATTGCTTTCCATGGTTTGGGTTCCTTAGTTTCTCGAAAATGCGCCGCGCCGATTTCCGGCGTTTCTAACGCAGTTGAAATGTTTTCAGGTGGGTTGGGTGCCGGAAGTCGAAACATCCCCCGTTAGACCCCCGTTAGAATTCCGGGAAACGGTACTTCGCTGGCCGTTGACGCCGTACAATCTCAAAATCTGGTAAACTCGGTTTTCGGAAATCTCGTGATCCAGCGCGATATCGCGGATCAAATTGCCAGCCATATAGGCGGATACGATTGCCTCATCCCGCTTCCGCATGGTGGTAGGACGGTACTTGCAGGGAATATCGAGACGTTCGCCGCCAAAATGCTCTTGAACTGTTTTGGCGGCCTCTTCACCAAGACCCAGCAGGACGTGATCGTCAGGCAACGGGCGGGTTGGGACTGGGATGTAGAGAGTTGCGCCGGGAAAGGTATCGACCAGCAATCGAGCGATTTTCTCCCCGACTGCGTTGGCGATATAGCGAATATCGATAATGTCGCCGTACTCGAAAGTCATTGCCTTTCCTTTAGATCGTGGTTAGCGTTCTCCTGAAGTTTACATCTTGATTTTTCGGCCATAAGGTGAAGTCTTCACCTTATTCCCCCGCCCACATCCCTCCATAGTTTCGTCCTGCGACGCCTAAGCTCACGGTATCCCCGTAGGCGTCCTTGGTTGGGGTTTCTCCCAGGCGGATTTTGGACAGTCCGCCTGGGGAACCTTAAAAAGTTGACGAAAGACTCCGCTCGGGCGTAGACTCATGTCCGGGCCTGAAAAACCCATTCTCTAGGCGGCATACACCGCCGGACGGTTCTTCCGTCGAAGGTGTTTTTTTGTGTCTGGATTAGTCCAGGCTACGGCCCAATGATTTGGCCGGGAGACTGTGGCGTATGTCCAGGGCGAAAGCCTAAAGGCCATGGTGCCGTCCTAGAGCGGTTTTTTCACTCCCGGCTTCTTGCGGTGGTCGCAAGTAGCATTGCCTTGAAAAAGCAACCTCTAGGAGCCCCTATGTTAAAGAAAACATATCTGACAATATCTTCTTCCTCGACAAAGGAAGCGCTGCAACAAGCCGTGTGCATCTTGGATGCCATGAAAGCGATCCACTTAACGCCGGAAACACCTCCAACGGTGTTGGAAGGCCACAACATTCTAACGGCGCTTGTTTCCAATGCGGTCCAAGAAGCGGTGCAAGACTTTCCTTCGGTAGAAGCGATTAATTCGCCATGGGTTAAAATCGCTCCTGAAACGCTGTCTGATGAGGAAAGGAAAGTACGGAACAAGGAACTGTTAAAAGCGTTCAACCGCGGCGATACGATTTCTCAATTGTGCGCCTATTTCAACATCTCCTCTCCAGCGATTTACAAAATCCTCCGCAAACTGGAGGGTAAAGGGCATGAAGTAAGAAATTTGGAGCCCAAGAGAGGCCAAACCCGTAGTCGCGAAACAAAAGAGAGAAACGACGAGATCAAAAAAGACTATCTCAATGGCATGACTTACTACGAGATCGCCATCAAACATAAGATCGCGCAGTCCAGTATAACGGGAATTCTCGACACCCTGAGGCGAGAAGGCGAGGACATTCCTTTCCGTATGCCCTCCAAAACCAAAACCGACCCTTCTAAGAGCAGCGGGAAGGAGTGATGGTTATGTACAGTTTTTATATGTCCGATTACGAGCCCGCGCCCCAAGAGGTTGTGCGCGACGTTGCCCGCATGATGGGAATGCTCGCCACCCTCGTTGGCAAGGGCGGTACAGAATATTTCAATGACGACGACAACCACGGCCTGTCCGTTCTGTTATCGGGTTTCGATCACCTTTTGAATGAAGCCGCCGACGAGACGACGGACACCATTCAGAGCCTCAAAAACGATCCGGGAATTCAATACCGTGAAGTGGCGATGACCCACGCTACGAAAATCGTCGAAGAACAACAGAGTGGAAAAACCGCCACTACCGCCGTTCAACCCGAAGAAACGGCGGTGCGAACTGCGGGCACTTACCCCAAGGTTCCCGAACTGACCGCCAAGCAACAAATGGTCGCCAGCACCTATCGGCACGGCTACGACGTGAAGGAGATCGCCAAGGCGGTCAACCTCAAGGCCGCATCTGTTGAGAACATGATCCAGCAACTCAAGGAACAAGGCGTCCTGGACGCGCCGCCGGAAGGCGACGAACTGTCCCAGGCCGTCAACGGCTAAAACGGCCCGGCGAATGGGGCGGCGGCTTAACAGCTTCGCTCCATTTGCTTTTCCCGAATAGGAGGTTCCCATGCAAGGATCAAACGACGACGGTTTGACGCTCACAGTCCAAGTCCCGGCGGACGATTGGGCCTATGTGCAGCGCCGCACCAAATATCTTGAGGCGGTGTTGCTGCAAGTTCTCAAGGACGAAACCCGGTTCAAGGAATGGTTCGACGCCAGTGAGATCGCCGAAATGCGGCTCCCTGGATTACCCGCTTCCAAGTCGGGGATCGCGCGGATCGCCAAGGCGCATAACTGGCGGCGCTATGAAGTCAAAGGCCGTGGCGGCAAGCGCTACCTATACCACTATGCCAGTTTCCCGGCCCGAGCCTTCGACAATCTGGTAGGACGGATCACCGGCTTTTCCATGCCGGAAGAAGACACGGAGCCAGTCCCCGAAATCCAACCCGCGCCGCCGGTCGAAACACCCAAACCGGACAACGCCGCGCCGCCCTGGGTATTGCCCTTCATGCGGCTACTGAGGAATGAAGCGCAGGGGAATTTCGATGCCGCGTGGCAGTCCCTTCCGGCCCATCTGCCAGAGGGCGTTTTCCTCCCATCGGCGGACGATGCTGCGGCCACCCTTTTGAGGCTTGGATTGGCTTAGGCTATTTTCACAATGTAACGGGAAGGCGGGACGTTTCCTGCCTTCCAAATGGAGGTTTCACAATGTCGGTTGATCTGGATATGTCGCAATTCATCGCAGATTTAGGCTATGACCTTGCCGCATTGTTCCTCGAAAGTTTTTCGGGCGAGAGCCTGTACGTTCCAAAACACATAAAAAACCTAAAACCGGACCATCCACTGATCGCAATGCTTGGCTGGGACAAAGCCTATTCGATTTCCGCATATATGGGCGGGATGGATATCAACGTGCCAGAGCAACTGAAAAAGAAGGAAATGTCCGAACGCGATAAAAGGATCGTCGAAGCGAAGGCTTTAGGAGCCAGCGTTCAGAATATAGCGTTAGAATATGGCCTCACAGAGAAAAGGATTTACCAAATCCTCTCCGCATCTGGGCGTTCCATTCGCAAGCCACACAAGAGAAATGTCAGGCGAGATAGGCAAATTGTGAAGGCTTATAAAAACGGAGAAACCATCGCAGATATAGCGCTTCATTCTCAGCTTTCCGTGCAACATATCTGTCAAGTTTTGCTTGATGCAGGTTGCGTGTGCGCAAAACTGTGAGTTGAAAAACCGGCTGTTTCTCCTCCTTTTTTCAGGGCTTTTTTTGTTTACAGTTTTTCGGGGTTAAGAAGCGGCGAAAATCCCGTCTAATACACTGTTATTATTGTGCTATTTCTCTTCTGCAAACGGCATACGTCACTTTTGAACAAGGCTCAACTTAGGCCGTTTTTGGACTTGGTTCAATTTGCCTTGGCGAAGGTTCATTTTTCATAACCCTTTGATACACAAGTGCTTATAAGTGTACCGATCCTGTCTCAAAATTGACGCTTGTTTTTGCACAAATGCACTTTTCTAATCATTAGAAAACGGGCCTATTTTTTGGCCATTTTTCGTCAAAACCCCTTGCTTTCTGCGCCTTTCATACCTGTGCAGAAACTCCCGTTAAACCTATGCAGAATGTGTCACCCCCCTATAGACCGTGTGTTTGCAGATTTCCGGTTTGGTGTTTACACTTTTGGCGCTTTTTCTCCGAATATTTGCGGGCCATTTCGGCTGTTTCGTGGCCGGTAATTGCAGCAACGATTGGCCACTCGCAGCCAAGCTCGTGAAGAATGGTTGCTGCCGTATAACGAAGACCATGTGTGGTGCAATCTTCCGTCAGTCCGGCAGCTCGATAGGCCGCTCGCATCGTATGGCGGAAGTGATCGACCTTGAAGGACTCGCCTCGTGTCGTTGTTAGAAGCATTGCGTGTTTGTGTTTCTTGAAATGCGCTTCAAGCGCGGTCCTCAGGCTCTGCGATAAGGGAATATCTTTTCTCCTGGGCCACTGAAATGCTGCCATCCTGCTTGATATGGAAGCGGGCCATGGCAATGAGGTCTTGCCCCCGTTGTCCAGTGTTGAGGCCCAATTCAAAGGCTGTGCGTTCAACGGTGAGGGTTGGCTGTACTTGGCGGTCGTGATCGATCTCTATTCCCGCCGCGTCATCGGTTGGTCGGCCAGTCGACGAATGAAAAAGAACTTGGTCATCGAGGCTTTGAACGAAGCCATCGCCCTTCGCAAGCCGCCCGAAGGCGTGATCTTCCATTCGGACCGCGGCGCGCAATACTGCTCGAACGAGTTCCGAAGAGTGCTCGCTAAGCATAAGCTCAAACAATCCATGTCCGGCAAGGGAAACTGCGACAACAACGCCGCTGTGGAAATTTTCTTCAAGACCCTGAAGGCGGAAATGATCTGGAAAATCGCCTTCCAAACACGGGAACAGGCCAGAAAGGAATTGTTCAAATACATAAACGGATTTTACAATGCCCGTCGACGCCATTCATACCTGAACGGCCTTAGCCCGATCAAATTTGAACGACGGGCCGCCTAAATCAGGAAGACACACTCCACTTTTTCACGACAGCTCTAAAACGGTGGTGACAAGAAAAAATAGAGGAGGCTTTATGAAGCTGGAAGAGTTCGTAAAGCAGACTTTGCTGGATATCACGAATGGAGTTGCGTCCGCACAAAAGGAAACTCCGCTGTGGATCGCACCTGGACGTGTCGAAGGGGAAAAAGTTTCTACGCCTCAGCATGTTGAATTTGAGGTAGTTGTGACTGTGAGTAAGGAAGGCGGTGGAAGCATTGATGTCTGGTCGATTGCTGAAGTAAAGGCAGGTGCAAGCTCGGAGCATACCAACAAAATTTCATTTAAGGTCCCGGTTTATTTTCAGGCACCCAAGTCTTTTGAATAGGACGCCAAATGAGGCGAAAACTCGACCCGTTCCTTGAGTTTCAGCATGATGTGATCGAAGCCATTGTTGATGCGCTTGATGGACAGACAGTTTGCTAGGAAAAATATGATCGACAAAACCTCCAGTCCCGTTGGCGAGCTACTTCTTTATGAAACGGAAGACGGACACACTCGGGTAGAGTGCCGGTTTGTCGATGAGAATCTTTGGCTGTCGCAAGCCCTTATAGCTGAGCTTTATTCCGTTTCGGTGAAAACGGCGAATGAGCACCTTGTGAATATTTATGCAGAGGGTGAGCTGGCCCCAGAGGCAACTATCCGGAAATTCCGGATAGTTCGACAGGAAGGCTCCCGGCAGGTTACCCGCAATATCGATCACTATAATCTCGATGCCATTTTAGCCGTTGGATATCGGGTTCGCTCCCCTCGGGGCGTTCAGTTCAGGCGTTGGGCGACTGATCGGTTGAGCGAGTACCTGGTCAAGGGCTTCACCATGGATGACGAGCGCCTGAAGAACCCGCCGGGGGCTCTGTCGGAGGTGCCGGACTATTTTGAAGAGCTGCTGGAGCGTATTCGTGACATTCGGGCCAGTGAGGCGCGAATGTATTTGCGGGTGCGTGAAATCTTCGCCCTGGCTGCCGATTACAGGCCGGACGCTGATGATGCCGTCACTTTCTTCAAAACCATGCAGAACAAGCTTCATTTTGCCGTGACGGGGAAAACGGCCGCCGAGTTGATCGCGGCCCGCGCCGATCACCGTCTGCCGTCGATGGGCCTGACAAATTACAAAGGCAAAAGCGTCCGGAAAGCCGATGTGGCGGTGGCCAAGAACTATCTTCAGGAAGGAGAAATTTCGGAGCTGAATCGGATCGTCACCATGTGGCTCGATTATGCCGAGGACCAATCACAGCGGCGCAAGCAAATCCTGATGAAGGACTGGGAGGAAAAACTCGACGGCTTCCTGGCCTTCAATGAACGCGATGTTTTGCCGAATGCGGGAAGGGTTAGCCACAAAGCGGCCAAACGCCATGCCGAGGCAGAATATGACGCTTTTGCCGAAAAACGGCGGGCTTTGAAGGAAAGAGAGGGCCTGGAAGCGTCGGCCAAAGTGCTGGAGGAAACGGCCAAGCTCATTGACGGCAAGACGAAAGCCGGAAGGTCTCCGGGTAAAAAATAAACCGATCCAGTCAGATTGAAGTCTGAAGTTTCAAGATGAAAAAGAGGAGCAAAGAGAATATTTCAAGAATTCGAAAAGGATGAATCCTCTTAATCAGCGGGTCCAAGGTTCGGGTCCTTGTGCGCCCACCAATTCGGAACGGAGCTGGACACCATGCCGGTGTCCGACTTTGTCGCTTTTAGGGCGGGGCTTGAGTAACCTGGCTATTGGTTTTCAATATCCTTCAGGATCATCTCCTGGGTTTCGGCCAAGGATGAAGCAATAAACTCGACGAACGGCTCTAGGTTGCCGTCATCGGCCTTTTTGAGCGCCTCAAGGTATGCCCGCCGTTTTTCGTTTTTGACGATGGCTGGCGGATAACCGGCCTTTATCAAGATCAGGTTCATCAGAATTCTGGCGCCACGGCCATTCCCGTCGTCAAAGGGGTGGATGCGGACCATATTGTAGTGCGCAACCGCTGCAATGCCGATGGGGTGGAGATGGCCATCCTGTTCGGTAATCCACCGGCAAAGTTTTTCCATTTCACTCGCTACGTGGACGGGGTCGACATATCGGTGAATGGTTCCGTCCGCCTGAAGGACGTGATTGGCTTCCCGTTTGTATTCTCCGGGACGCGCCTTTTTCTCAACTTTTTGGCCTTGCTCATTAATCGCCGGAGTGCTTTTCACGCCGTTAAGAAGAAGCCCGTTGATTTCTTTGATAAGGCCTTCGGAAATAGGTCGCTGATTGCTGATCACCTCGTAGAGAAAATCGATCGCTTCTGCATGATTGGACGCATCGACAAAGTCCTTGAGGGGCTTGCCTTCGACGGTCAGGCCTTCCTTAAGATAGAAGATCGTATCTCCGAGGGTCAGCGTGCTTCCCTCGATGGCGTTTGAATCGTATGTCCAGGTGAACTTGAGCTTTTCTTGTATGGTTGGCCAGACGCTTGTGTGTTTGTTCTTGAGCGTTTCGATTTGTGAGCGCTGAGTATCGATGTGCCGCATCAAGGAGAGGAGCGCCGAAGTTTCATTTATTCTGTAAGATGCCGGAGTTTGATCGGAATTCATGCTCATTTGTCCGGCGTTTTCTCTTTATTTTCCATGGGCTTAAATAGAAGGCATCTGGGATGAGTATAGACGTTTTATCAAAATCCGCAATTGAATGAGCGATGATGGAGCTTATGCGGATGGCGTGATAGCCACTACGTATCGAGAGGAGTCACAAGCACCGCTCTATTCAGCCGCCTCGTTGTCCGCGTCGGAGCGGGGGTCGATTTCGAAGGCCATGGCGGTGGTGCGGGGCACCAGACCGAAGTCGACGGTGTCTTCTTCGTCGGGCTGGGCGCGTTGGGTAATCCGGTAGAGGGCGAAAAGGCCGAGGATCAATGTGACGACGGCGGCGTGGATGAACAGTCCGCCGGGGCCGAAGTAGTTCATATAAATGGTGGCGATAAAGGGCCCGGCCGCCGCGCCGCATCCATAGGTTAGGAGCAGTGAGGCGCTGGCCGGGACGAAATCTTTGACCTCCATGTGATCGTTGGCATGGGCGATGGCGATGCCGTAGAGCGGCAGGAGCAAGCCGCCGGCGGCGATGCCGACGATATAGAGACCGGTTTCCGAGGTGATGACGCCGGCTCCCATGACGATGCCGACGGCGGTCATGACCAAAGAGCACCCGGCGATGACATAACGGCGGTCGATCTTATCGGAAAGGCGCCCAAACGGCCATTGGGTCGCCATGCCGCCGAGGATCATTACGGCCATGAAGATGGCGACGTTGGAGGTGGAAAGCCCCATCTGCTGAGCGAAGACAGCGCCCAACCCCCAGAAAGCGCCGGTGCCGAGCCCGGATCCCAAGCATCCGACGACGCCGACGGGGGATTTTTTATAAAGCTTACGGAATTTCATCCATTCCGGTTCGATGACGACCGGCGTGGCGCTTGTCGTCAAAGCCACCGGGACGAGGGCCACGGAAATAACGACCGAAACCAGAACGAAGAGGTCGTAGCCTGCCACCGGTGCGATATTCAGGAAGACCTGTCCGAAGGCGGTGGCTCCGAGGATGGTGATGAAATAGGTGGCGAGGACGCGGCCGCGGTTGAGATTGTTGGAGCGTTCGTTGAGCCAGCTTTCGGTGACCAGACAGAGACCGGCGAAACAAGCGCCGGTAAGGAAACGGAAAACCACCCAGCTATAGGGATCGATGAAGACAGCATGACAAAGCGCCGCCGCCGAGGCCAAAGAGGCCAAGGCTGAAAAGGTGCGGATGTGGCCGACCCGGTTGACCAGCCGGGGGGCATAGATGCTGCCGCCGACGAACCCGGCGTAGTAGCTCGACATGATGAGGCCGGTCATCAGGGTGGAGAAGTCTTCAAGACCGGCGCGTAACCCGAGTAAAGACGCTTGAAGCCCGAGGCCTAAATTGATGGCCGCCGCTCCCAACAGGAGGGCGGAAATGCTCATAAGAACGGTCATGCTTATTGACTGACATTATTCGGCGAACGGTGGCAAGGTTATTTTTGGATCGGTCTCCGTCCGGTAGCGGAATTAAACGTCTTGCCGGAGACCCTCTAGATCGACAATGGCTGTCATGTTTCCGCTGTGATTGACGATGCCGGAAAGACAGTGATGCTGGGCGATCTGGTCCATTTGGGGCAGTGGCTGGATTTCTTTTTCAGCAATGGTGACGATATCGGTGACGGCGTCGACCAAGATACCGAAAACGTCTTCGCCGCTTGAGACGAAAAGCACCACATGCTTTGGCGTGATATCGGTTTCACCTTGCGAGAAGATAAGGCGGAGATCGTAAATGGAGTAAACATTCCCGCGCAACTCGATGACCCCAAGCGAATGAGGGGGCTCGTTTGGCATGGGGCGTGGCGTTTTCCAGCCTTTGATTTCCTTTACGGCATTGATATCGATGCCATATGTGTCGCCATCAACTTCGAATGTAATCAGTTGCATGGGATTTCGATTTTCCTTTTTGCGCTAGTGGTGCGAACAAAACGGAAGAGTCCTTTCCGTTTTGTGTCTTGCGCACCACGGCTCTTATAAATCTCGTGGTTTTCGACCCCTGACGAATGGGAACCATTCGTCAGACTCAAACCACTAGAAGGGCTAGCGTCCCTGGCGTTGCTGTAGATTCTTGCTGCGTTTGAACGCTTGATCCAAATCCTTTTGCCGCCGCGCGTCTTTCTTGGCGACAAGGAGAATGGCGCCTGTGAATACAAAGGCGACCAAGAGAAATAGCAGTAACGATTCGTTGTCGACCATAGCCAGCGCGATAATTCCTTAGTAGGACCAACTTATGGCCCAAGGCTGGCGACGCATTAAAGTAGGTTAGGTTGATGCTTTCTTTTTGCCTGAAGGATTTCCAGCGCTTCGAGTTTTGAATCCGTTGCGATCGGCAGTTCGTTGGTGTCGATGTGGGCGCTGTCGAAGGCGCAGATTTCCAACAGAGCGCGCGGCCTGATAATGCGCACCGAACCTGTTGCGTAATCGATCATGCCGTCCCGGCGCAACTTTCGTAACGTCCGGTTGACGTGGACCACGCTTAGGCCCAACAAGTCGGCGAGAAGTTCCTGGGTAATCGGGAAATCGAAAGACCGGTTGACCGATTGGTCGATAACCTGCAAACGCTTCCAAAGCTCCAGTAATAAATGTGCCGTGCGTTCATAGGCGTTCCGCCGCCCGAGGCTGACGAGATGCTCGGCAAGCATTGCCTCTTCGCGGGCCGTCGACCATGTAATGGCCATGGCGAGCCTCGGAAGGACGCCGAACAGATCGGCGACCGCTTGAGCGGGAACGGTGGAAACCTGGCAGTCGTTGAGGGCGAAGACCGAATGGTCGGCGATCCCGAAAAGTCCGGCCCTCAATCCCATGAAATCGCCGGGGAGGACAACGTTAAGAATTTGCCTCCGCCCGTCGGGAAGGAGTTTGAAACGGCAGGCCCAGCCCGATTTCAGGAGGTAAACGCTGGTGTCGGCCGAACTGGTGTGAACGATCTCTTCGCCGGCGTATACCGTTGCCGGATCGCTCCCCGCACTAATCAACCACTGCCGTTCCTCCGGCGTGAGTTTCATGAAAATCGAAAGCTTTTTGATGAGTGGAGTATCTTCTTTTTTTGTCATTGTTCCTTCACACGGCTGAATAATAACCACAACCCTTTTGTCGCCAATGCGACCGAGGGCGCCGTCTTGCAGCCTGCTTTTTCGAAACGTTCTCCCTTGCTGCTTGCAACTTTACGCCGATCCCGCCGGTCTGAACAGCCTTACCTGTCTTCAAGGGGATGTAAGGGGTTGATTTGACGGGGGCACGGAGGACGCTTCCAGTCCGAGAAAGCTGGTTTTGCTGCACTGCGGGACGGAATCGGGACGGAAAAACGCCGTCTTTTTCAGATTGGCGAATTCGATGTTTTGAGGATCGAAGCCCAGAACAGTTGCACTGCGGGTAGCAAGCCCCCAACCAATCCCTTTCCCTCCCAAACGCTCAACGAGGGGGAAAGTCGAATAGATGTGGTGCATGTCTTCGCAACGTGTTCGCTTTACTGCTCAGATGAGGATTTCTTTTTCTTCCGAGTTGCGTTGAACGCAGCCATTTGCCCCAAGAGGTTTCTTACAAAAGGCGTTTCTTGATCGTGATGCATATGGAGATCTATCGCTGCCCAGATTAGCCCAAGCGACAATTGTGTTTCGCGGATAAGGGATTTTTCAGGCTCGATAAATCCGGGTGGCAAACCCTTGTCAGAAGCGTAGAGAAGCTTGTTCCTCGCATCAGCAACCTTTTCCACTTCTGCCTTCAGTTCTCTAAGGTTGGGCAATTCGCCCAGCGGAATATGCTTGTCAATGTCCTGCCCTGTATTTTGGTGTGCTCGAAAGATACTTAGATGCAGCTCCCTGTATTCGAAGTTGCCCCCTATTGGAATGCGCAAAACGAGGCCGCTTTCACTCGAATTCACGGCAATTGCCAAATCTGCTTCCTTTGCGATCCTGCTGAGGCGCTGTACAAGAAGCGACACCAGCGCTTTGCTGGGATGGTCGTGCAAGTTTACCTTTTTAGCGCAATCTTTATGGTCATGCATTTTGGCTGCTGAAATGAACGATGCTACCGCCTCTTCGGTCGCGTGCATGGCACAAAATGATGCAACAGGATGGGATGTCTCGAAAATTTCATCTGCCCATTGTAGAAATCGTATTGCATTGTGCGCGCAGAATTTCGAGCGTCCTTCAAGGTGTTCGATTTTACCTATAATCCATCGCGCGGCGTCATGATCCAATAGTGTTTTAATGGCATCCATCATCGCCCCCTATCGTTGTTGGCCTCGAAGAACCAACAGCATCACCTTATCAACGACCGTCCGAAATAGCAGATACTCATGCCCGATGACTCAATCCGCCGCCGCCCAGGGGACAGTATCAGGCTGTCCTTCCACCCGCCCCTCAATCAAACGGTTCGCGTATTTCCCATTGAAGCCGGACATGTTGAGCAAAACCAGTTCCACGTACCATTGCGCCAAGTTCCAGGCCTCGTACTCCTTGAGTGAACAAATTCCCGCAAGATTCGGTTTCGGATGCACCAAATCGTTGCGCACCGCAACCAGTGCTGCCGGGCCATCGAAAATTTTATCCTGGCCTGCGTTTTTCTGAACCGCGTAAAGAACTTCATTCAGCGTATCAAGGCCATTTGGCAATTCCGCCGGTATCGAATATTTATTAACAAGCTCCCTGATACACTCTGCGGCGGCCCCCACGCTTTTCTTGTTAAAACCGTGGGCATCGGCAAGCCGCTCCAACCCCGCCTGCGACAAGATTACACCACCAGCATTATCGCCATTGTTCCTGTTGCTGCGCAGATACCAGTCCAGGGCTATGCGGGTGCGCGTGACATAGTCGTAATTACTGTGATTGAGGCACCGCCAGAAACCGGGAAACACTTCGGCCAAGGTTTCCGAGCAATCCGTATCGAACCACGTTGGCGTCCATCCCCACGGGTCAACTGGAGGTGATCCCCACTGCTTCCATACGGCTTCGCCGTTGCTGTTGAAGCCAACCGGCAGGATCGGAGCGCAATACACGCCACGGGCGAAAGACAGAAATTGCCGAATGCACTTCATGGCGTTCTCGGCGTCTTCGATGGAAAAAGCCTTGCCGTCTAAGTGCTTGATTGTCCCATGATGGGTAACGCCATAGCCACCCCGCTCTTTCAGGTCCTTAACTATTTCCTTCAAGTCGGGGACGGCCGTGATTGCAATGCGCCAGTCGTCGACCGCAAGTTCAACAGTGTCATCAATCTCGAATTTGGGAAAATTGAGGACTTCGAAGGTAACGGATTGCAGCTGTTGCCCATCCTGTTTGACGACCGTGCAGGGCTGGGTGTTCGGCGTAAAGGCAAACTTAACAATACCTTCCAACAATCTTGAGGAAGGTCGGGGACTGAAAATTACGTTGAGACAGATACCCTGGTCAAGAAGGGTGGCCTCGGAATAACAAGGCCCCCAAAGGCCGTATAGTTTGACCCGGGCTTCACATTCAAACACCAACGACGGCTTCGGCAATAGGCGCAAATGAACCTGCGCCACGGTTTGTACGGGTTGGTCCTGCACCATGATCTCGATATTCACATCCCCAAGGGGGATCGGGGCGTTGACGTTGCTCATACCGCCACCATACCAGCGTCGACAGCCGCAATTGCATTGAACGCATGACGAACATCCCTATAGCCCTCGCCACGGTCTTTCAAGTTCGGACGAACAATCAGTTCAAGGTGTTCCCGTGGCGACATAGTATTACGGTGCATTTAATACCCGCCTCGCAAGGACGATTACCCCTCCACCCGTTCCCCACCCCCGGACAGCGCATCCTTCACCGTCTCCGGCGCGGCGGCGATGACTTTTAAAAGATTGCGGGCGGCCTGATCGGGTTCGGTGCGGTGTTGTTCCCAATCGCGCAGCGTACCGATGGGGATGTGAAACGCCCGCGCAAAGGCTTCCTGGGTCAGGTTCAGGGCGCGCCGGATGCGCTTGGCGTCGGCGACGGGTTCGAATTCCGCCAACTCCGCCTGGGTCAGGACCGGGTTGTCCGCATCGTCCGTGGCGGCGCGCGCAATGGCGTCGTCCGTCAGGCCGTCCAGGCGCGCCTTTTCAGGCTTAGACAGGCGCGGCGGCTTGTCAAAATTGGCTACGGTTTTTGTGGTAGTACTGCCGCTCATGGCTGGTTGCCTTTCTCGCCGAAATGATCCGGGTCACGTCTTCGCCGTCGACGGTCCGTCTTTCGTGGGTGATGACGACATAGACCCCGTTTTCGATTTGCCCGATGACCTGCCAGCAGTCCTCGCCGTCCCGGCGCTGATAACGCTCCAACCGGTTGGGGTCGCCGAACACATACAGGGCGTAATCGAAACGCACCCCGTGCTTGGCGAGGTTCGAGGCCGCCTTGCCGTCGTCCCATTCAAAGTTCATTGTACGGAATTTCCGTAGTTTTGCAAGTTATCCTCATCCCGGCAATCCGGCCTCGATGGAGCAAATGATGGAAAAATCCCGGATGAAGCAAAAATCAGAGGACATATTCTCGTCTCATGGCGCGGGCGAGATCATAAGCGGCCTGTATCCGGCACCACGTTTCCGCGCCGCCGCCTCTCAATTTTACAATGTTCGGCTTTTCCTTACCTGTCTTCGATTTTACCGGTAAATGGAAAGAGTTTCTCCCTACGATTGATGTTAGGCGAATCCGGCAACCTATCTTATGTTAATGAACTCTCCGCGCAATAGGGCCATCTATTGGCACCGAAAGCTCGGTGGCTGAACCCCCGGTGGATGCACCCCACTTGCCTATACTCGGCTGCTGGGCTTTCTCGAATGAGAACAGTAAAGCCCGAGATTACGGGCGAGGAGCCTAATATTTTAATCAGAGAACCGGTCCTGAAAGACGGACTGTCGGTGCACCAATTGGTGGAGCGGTGTCCTCCGCTCGACCTGAACTCCCAATATGCCTACAACTTGATGGGTGGTTATTTCGCGAAAACCTGCGCTGTTGCCGAAGTCGATGGCAAGATCGTCGGCTTTTTGCTGGGATTTATTCCGCCCGATAAACAGGATCGATTTTTCGTTTGGCAGGTCGCGGTTGATAAAGAACACCGCCGGGGCGGCACCGCCCAAAAACTGCTGTACGATATTTTATCTCGGCCTGCCTGTGCTCAAGTCCGGTTTGTCGAAGCGACGGCAACCCCTTCAAACGAGGCTTCGAAAAAATTCTTTTCGAACTTCGCGACGCGCACTCAAGGGCGCATCGAGTTTTCCCCGTTTCTGTCGCGGGAGGATTTGGGTGGTGAACACGAGGAAGAGCTTTTGATCACCATTGGCCCCTTCACCCCCTTACACACAACAAAAAACGAGTAGATGATCATGAGAATCATTGAACAAGTAGAATCAGACGTTCGTGGATATGTCCGGTCTTTCCCGGCTGTATTCGATGTCGCCAAAGGCGCGCTTATTTTTGACGAGCAGGAGAACCGCTACATCGATTTTTTCGCCGGCGCGGGAACCCTCAACTACGGTCATAACGACCCGCACATCAAGCAGGCTCTGATCGATTACCTGGAGCATGACGGGATCGTGCATGCCCTCGATAAAGCGACGACGGCCAAATGCGCCTTTTTGCAAAAGATGGTCGACACCATCTTCAAGCCGCGCAATCTCGAATACAAAATCCAATTTACCGGGCCGACCGGGACCAATGCCGTTGAAACGTCAATGAAGTTGGCCCGCATGGTCAAACGGCGCTCCAACATCGTGGCGTTCACCAACGGCTATCACGGTCTCACCATGGGGTCTCTGGCGGTGACGGGGAACTCGTTTTACCGCGACGAATCCTACGGTCTGCGGGCCAATACCGACTTTATGCCTTACGACGGATATTTCGGTCCCGATGTCGATACATTGGCTTACTTCCGTAAGTTTCTCGAAGACAACTCGAGCGGCGTCGATTTGCCGGCGGCGGTGATCGTCGAGACCGTTCAGGGCGAAGGCGGCATCAATGTCGCCAGCGACGAATGGCTCCAGGGCTTGGAAAGCCTGTGCCGCGAGTTCGATATGCTGCTGATCGTCGACGACATTCAGATGGGCAATGGCCGCACGGGGCCGTTCTTCAGCTTCGAGCGTTCCGGCATCACGCCCGACATGGTGACCGTCTCCAAATCGATCGGCGCCGGCTTGCCCTTGTCCTTGCTGTTGATGCGTCCGGAATTGGACCAATGGCAACCGGGCGAACACACCGGGACTTTCCGGGGGAACAACCTCGCTTTCGTCGCGGCGACTCAGGCGTTGACCTATTGGGACAACAGCGATTTCCAGAAGGCGATCGTTTACAAGGGCGAGCTGATCGAAACCGAACTTAGGAAATTCGCCGAAAAATACGAAAGCGAAAATATCGAAGTCCGCGGCGTTGGCATGGCCTGGGGTATGGACTTCCATGAGGAAGGACGAGGCGATGAAGTCTCGGCCGCAGCGTTCGAGCGTGGATTGATCATTGAAACCGCGGGGGCCGATGCCAGCGTCTTGAAGTTCCTGCCGCCGTTGATCATCGAAGAAGAACTGCTCAAGGAAGGACTGGAAATCGTCGATAAGGCTATCGGCGATATCGTCGAGCGGCGTGCTCAGATGCGTTCGGGGGGCTTTCAATGATCGTTCGCACGCTGGATGAAATCATCGGAACCGAGCGTGACGTCAAGGCGGAAAACGGCAACTGGGTCAGCCGCCGTTTCCTCCTGCGCAAGGACGGCATGGGGTTCTCGTTCCATGAAACGATCATCTATGCCGGTACCGAAACCTACATTTGGTACAAGAACCATTTGGAGGCGGTTTATTGCGTTGCGGGCAAGGGTGAGATTGAAGACCTGGGGACCGGTGAAATCCATCCGATTTCCGACGGCACCATGTATGCCCTCAACACCCATGAGAAGCACTATCTCCGGGCGACCGAGGATATGCGGTTGGTCTGCGTTTTCAACCCGCCGATCACCGGGACCGAGGTGCACGACCGGGAAGGAACCTATCCGATCGTTGAGGATGACTCTTGAACGGTAATTCGCACGCATTCTGCTGAATGAAAGCAAAAATCGGGGCCGCAGTGAGGATGTTACTGTGGCCCCGCTCCTTTTTTGTACGAACGACATTGCTATCGTTGAGGACGGAGACTTATGAAGTTGAACCCCGGCCATATTGTTCAAGTCGAAATGCAAACGGACTTTAGGGTCACGCAGCAGGCCGATGTGGCGCAAAGCAACCTGCGCGATCTTCATGGCGACCATACCTACTTTGACGACGGAGAAATCGTCGTCTACTGGAGTGGGGCTGCCAATCAGAATGGCGAAACCAGGGAGCTTGTGGCGACCCAAGTCGCAACCCGGGACGACTTCAAAGCCAATCTTTTTATCCCGCATCCGGCACTAATTTTGCCGGTATCGGTCGTGGTCGGCTAGTTCGAACCGGTCTTAGAAAATTCCGAAACGCCGGGTCTCCATGGCGGCTTCGACCCGGTCCGTCGCCAGTTGTTCAGCCGCTTCTCGGGCCGATATGCCGTCCTTCCTCGACCGTTCGAGCACCTCTTTGGTGTTCTCCCGTATTTTTTCTTCAATCGCCTTAAAAGCGCCCTGAGCGGTTTGCCCCTGATATTCCATCGCCGCGCAGATGACGCCGCCCGCATTGGCGATGAAGTCGGGAACGTTGACGACGCCGCGGGATTCGAGTTCCTTTTCCGCATCGCGTGTAATCGGAATATTGGCGCCCTGGAGGATTAATTTGGCCTTGAAGTCGCCGATGGTGTCCCGTGACAAAACGTCTGGCCGGGCGGCCGGAATCCATATGTCCGTTTCGATAAAGTTGACGGCGGGGCCGTCCATTTTTTCCCCACCCGAAAAATCGGCGACCGCTCCGCCTTGCGATTTATGGGCCGTAAGGGCGCTGATGTCGATGCCCTCCGGATTGTAGAGCGTTCCGTGGCTGTCGGAGACGGCGACGATTTTTGCGCCTTTTTCGGAGAGGAAACGGGCGGCGTGGATGCCGACCGAACCGAAGCCCTGAATGGAGACCCGCGCTCCCTCAAGTTTGAAATCGCAATATTCTACGGCAACCTCGGCCGCCACGGACAAGCCGAAGCCGGTTGCGCCCAGTTCGTCGAGCGGAATGCCGCCCAAGGCTTTTGGCAGTCCGGCGGCCCGGTTGATTTCGTCTTTCACCCAGCCCATGCACAGTTCGTCGGTGCCCATGTCGGGGCCGAAGATATAGTCGGTTTCGCCACGCAACGCCTTGGCGAAGGCCCGGACCATTTTTTCCTTACGGTCTCTGGAGGCGTGGGGATCGCCGATCATCACGGACTTGCCTCCGCCATGGTTTAGGCCAGCCGAAGCATTTTTGAGGGTCATCGCCCGGGCTAAACGGAAGCATTCCTCAAGTGTGACGTCCGGAGCGATGCGCAAGCCGCCGATGGCCGGTCCCGCCGCCACATTGTCGACGACCAGAATCCCTTTGACGTCCGCCTCCGGCACCTGCACATGGATGACCTTTACCGGCCCCAGTTTGTCGCCGAGTTGGAATGGCTCGCTCATCGCACTCTCCAGTTTAATAAGCCTATGAAACTACTTTAGAATTTATGATCTGAGGGCCGTACGTCAATAGTTTAAAAAGCCGAACTAACTTTCGTGCCCGAGGATCGTCGTCGTCGTGTCGAGTACGCGATCTGCTGGTAACGTGACGACGACTGTCGTGCCTTCGCCGACGGTGCTGTAAAGGTCGAGCGACCCACCATGGAGCTCAACAAGAACCTGCGTGATGTAGAGGCCCAGGCCGTTGCCTTCCTGGGGAGAGTTGTGCATGTCGCCCGATTGGAAAAACGGCCTCATGACCAGGGCGAGGTCTTCCGCGGCGATGCCTTGTCCCGTATCGGAGAAGGTAAGATTGGCTTCCCCGGTTTTGGAGATTTTAGCGCTGAATCGGATTTTGCCGCCGGGCGGGGTGAATTTAACGCTGTTGGTCAGGATATTGAGGGCGATCTGCTTCAGCCGGAGCCCATCGCCTTTGACTCGCGGAAAGTCTTCCGGGATATCGATTTCCAGCGTCAGGTTCCCTTCCTTCAGCCGTTGATCGAGAATGATCCGGCACGACTCGATGACCTCTTCGAGCGCCACGGGTTCGTCGGAAAAATCGACCTTTCCCGCTTCAATTTTTGAAATGTCGAGGATATCGCTCAAAATGCTGAGAAGATGATTGCCGGATTTGTAAATATCGGATGCGTAGTTGCGATAGTTTTCATTCTCGACCGCGCCCAGCAACTCGTTCCTGATAATGTCGGAAAAGCCGATAATCGCGTTCAGGGGTGTGCGCAATTCATGGCTCATGTTGGCCAAAAACGTGGTCTTCGCCCGGTTGGCCAGTTCGGCCTCTTCCTTGGCGGCGATTAAGGTGTTCTCGAGCCGTTTATCGGCGGTGATATCGCGCGCCGCGCCGACCATCTTGACGACCTTGCCGTCTTTCGACTTTTCGAAGCCGCAATCCATGTGGAGCCAACATAGCTCGCTGGCGTTCATGTCCCGGATAAACCGGAATTCCATTTGTATGGTGTCGCCGGTTCGCAAGCCGTGGATGATGGTTTCCCTGAACTTGACCTTGTCCGGTTCGAAAACCCGGCTGAAGAACCATCTTGGCGTCGGGCGGTCCAGGGACGGGTCGCTTCCCAACAGTTTTACGCCTTCCTCGTCGGTAATGATTTCGTCCGTCTGTGTGTCCCATTCCCAATGAACGATCCCGGCGATTTTTTGGGCCCGTTCCAGCCGATGCGCACTGGCTTTCAAGGCTTTTTCCGCTTCAACGCGAGGGGTGATATCGTGAACGATGGCGCCGAAGTATTTTTTGCCGCCTTGCGTCCAGGTGCCCAACGAGATTTCTATGGGGAATTCGCTGCCGTTTTTTCTCAGTCCGACGATTTCGATGGATTGACCGAGAAGTTGCGGCGCTTCTCCCTTGACGACGGCTCGAAACGTTTCTTCGCAAGTGTCGCGATGCCGTAGAGGGATCAATTCCTTGGCCGGGTGACCGATTATTTCTTCCTGGCTGTAGCCGAAAAACCGCTCCGCCGCCGGGTTCCACGAAATAACCGCCCCGTCTTGGTCGACGGCGATGATCATGGCGAGAACCGAAGAGTCGGTGATCGAGCGGAACCGGTCTTCGCTGCCTCTCAGGTCGAAACTCTGCTGGAAAATGGTGCCGATATACTTATTAAGCTGACGGATCAACGGCTGAAACACCATGACCCAGGAAACCAGGATGGTGATCAAAATCGCAACGAAGCTGAGGGTTTGGTATATGCTTAGATTTTCAAACCGCGATTTGTTTTCGTATTCGTAACGGGCGACGATTTTGTTGAGATCGCCGAGCAACCGGTCGCTATCGAACGAAAAAAAAGCTTCTTTGTGCGTTCTCAGATCGTCCGCCGATAGGTCGGGCCACAAGAGAGGGCGGACCAGCACCAAAAAGGCTTTGACGTCCCGGTCGACGAACAGCTCCGGTCCAAAGTACATGGCTTTCAGCATGTCCGATTGGGGCGGGCGGGTGCCGACGATTGTATTGCCTTCAATCAGCGCCTTGTGGGCCGTTTCAAATTGGTCGACCGCGCGGGACAATTTTGAGCGCAAAGCTTCGGCTTGTTCGAGATCGACGGCATTGGCGGGTTCCAACCGGGAAGCCAAGAGGGAAATTCGTTGGGTCAGCATCCGCTGACGGCCGGCGACGTTGATCTCCGTCGCGCTGCTATGCTGAGCAATGATAAAGTATTCTTGAATGACGTAACTGGCGAGGGAAAGACCGGCCAGTAGAATCAGGACAATCCTGAAGCGGCCGCCGATATTTCCTAGTCCTGATCTTTTCGACATCGGTCCTCAATAACGAAGTTCTGCGGCTTATCCGCATTGTTCGTTCAGCCCTGCATTAGTCTGCTTTTGTTGATTTGTATACTGCGACTGTTTTCGGCTGCAGCCGAACTGTACTCACCTATGGTCGCAAAAGGAACTAAAAATGACCCGGCAATTAACCTTGGTTGATTTCAGCTAAGGCCTGCTCAATCGCGCCGGTGAAGATGTCGCCCAAATCCGCGCATTTCTTTGCGCCGACGCCATGGACCGTTGAAAAGGCATCCAGAGTTACAGGGGCCTTCTTTGCCATGTCGATGAGAGACCGGTCCGAAAAAATGACAAAGGCCGGAACGTTTCTTTCCTGGGCGAGCGATAACCGGAGGTCCTTGAGCTTAAGGAGAAGATCGAATTCCCTGGGCTGGAGCGGAACTTGATTTGCTCCGTTTTTCTTCTGGCTGGCTTTTTTCTTTCGCGCACCGTGTTTGACCGTGTCCACGCGGTATTGGAAAGTCTCTTCTCCATCCAGCAAACCGTGGCCCTTGTCTGTCAACGTAAGGCTTCCGTGCCCTGCGATGTCGAGGTCGAGAAAGCGTGCGGCGATCAGTTGCCGGGCGATGGACCGCCAGCCTTCCCGGCTGATTTCCGCGTGGTGGCCGTAAGTGTCCAACCGGTCATGACGGTGGGTGCGGATTTTCTCCGTGTCGCTCCCCCGAAGGACGTCGATCAAATGAGCTGCCCCAAACACCTGTCCCGTATCGACGCAGGCAGCGAGAAAGGCTTGACCGGCGTCCGTGCCGTCGGCCATTTCCGGCGGATCGAGACAGCAATCGCAGTTGCCGCAGTCCGAGGTTTCCTCGCCGAAGTAGGATAAAAGCGCCTGTCTCCGGCATTCCGGCGATTCGCAATAGGCAATCAAGGCGTCCAGCCGCTTGTGCTCTCTGCGTTTGTGATCGGGGGCGCTGCTTTCCTGCTCGATGAACATCCGGCGCATGCGCAAATCGTCCAGGCCGTAGAGCATATGGGCCGTCGCTGGCTGTCCATCCCGTCCGGCCCGGCCGATTTCCTGGTAATAGGCTTCGACCGAACCGGGCATGTCGGTATGGATGACGAAACGGACGTCCGGTTTGTCGATGCCCATGCCGAAGGCAATGGTCGCAACGATGACGACGCCGGGTTCGGTCATGAAAATATCCTGATTCTGGCTGCGCAGGTTTTGTTCCATCCCGGCATGATAGGGGAGGGCGCGAATACCGTTCTCGGTCAGAAAAGCGGCGGTTTTCTCCGTTTTGTCGCGGGAAAGGCAATAGACGATTCCGCTTTCTCCTGAATGTTCCGCCACGGCATCAAGGAGTTGTTTTTTCCAATCCCGGCGCATTTCCACGTTGAGCCGGATGTTCGGCCGGTCGAAACCCGAGACGAACGAATTTCCTTTGCCGCCGAAGAGCTTTTGGGCGATGTCTTCGCGCGTTGCCGCGTCGGCGGTGGCGGTCAGTGCGGCGATGGGAATATCCGGAAAATGCGTTCTTAGGTTTTGCAGCGCTTCGTATTCAGGCCGAAAGGCGGGCCCCCACTTGGAAACGCAATGGGCTTCATCGACGGCGATCAGGGAGACCGGCAATTTGGCGAGGGCCGCCAGCATGCGGTCGGTCATCAAGCGTTCCGGCGAAATATAGAGCAGGCGCACCTCGCCTGCCGCGACGCGCCGCCAGGTCGCAACGTTATCGGGCCGGGTGCGCGACGAGTTGATGGTTTCCGCCGCAACGCCGGCCAATTTGAGGGCCGCCACCTGATCTTCCATCAGGGCGACGAGAGGCGAGACGACAATCGTCAGCCCGCCTTTGACCAAAGCGGGAACCTGAAAGCACAGCGATTTTCCCGCACCGGTCGGCATGACGGCGAGCACATTGTTTCCCGTCAGGAGTGAGGCGATGATTTCTTCTTGTCCGGTCCGGAAGCTATCGAATCCGAACACTTCTTTTAAGGTGTCGAGCGGCATTATCCGTTTCTTTTAGCCGCCTGGACGGCGTTTTCAAGAGATTGCAGGAAGGCGGATCGGTCGAGTTTTGAAAACGGGGCGTTGCCGCCGGTTATTTCGCCGGTATCCCTCAAGTCCTTCATCAGATCGCGCATGGCCAAGGCCATGCCGATGCCGTCTTCGGTGAACGGTTTGCCGTTCATATTAATCACGGCGGCGCCCTTTTTCAGGCAACGCGCGGCAAGGGGAATGTCGGCGGTGACGGCAATGTCGCGATCGGTTATCTGTTCGGCAATCCAATCGTCGGCGGCGTCGGGACCTTCGGGGACCACAATCTTTTTGATCCAGGGCGCGTCGGGCAGTCGCATCCATTGATTGGACACGATATGGACCGTAAGTTTGTGCCGTCCGGCGACCTTTAGCACCTCGTCTTTGACGGGGCAGGCGTCGGCGTCCACGTATATTTCGACCATTGGGTGGGGTTCGTCCTTGATTGGAATCGTCAGTGCCGCCAGTTTAAGGGACGGCAACGGTCAGGGAAAGGGGACATGCGACTTCCACCGGTGACATTGGCGGCGCTTTGGATGGGCGGGGCACTGTTTTCGTTCATGGCCATGGCCGTGTCCGGTCGCGAACTGGCGGGTCAACTCAGTACGTTTCAAATTCTGTTCTTTCGCTCCCTGGTCGGCGTTGTCGTGATTGGCGCTTTGGCGTGGCGCGCCGGATTGGACGCCATCCGCCCGCATAGCTTCGGCGTTCATCTGGTCCGCAATACGGCGCATTTTATCGGTCAACTTGGATGGTTTTACGGGATTGCCTTCATCCCGCTTGCGGAAGTGTTCGCCATTGAGTTTACCACGCCGGTCTGGACGGGGATCTTGGCGGTTTTCCTCCTCGGCGAGAAACTGACCCGGCCTCGGGTGCTGGCGATTGGGCTGGGCTTCATCGGCATCTTGGTCATTCTGCGCCCGGGCTTTGAAATCGTCAGTCTGGCGGCGTTGGCCGTGCTGATCGGGGCTTTGGGCTACGCGACGTCGCATACGCTGACCAAGCGGCTCACGCGGGACAATGCGGCTTTGGGCATCCTTTTTTATATGACCCTGATTCAGCTACCCATGGGCTTCGTTCCCTCGTTATTCGATTGGGCGTGGCCCGTGGGGCTTCACGGCTGGTTCTGGGTTTCCGTCGTTGGCGTAACCGCCATGAGCGCCCATTTTTGCATGGTTAAGGCGTTCGCACAGGCCGATGCGACGGTGGTCGTGCCCATGGACTTCCTGCGTTTGCCGTTGATCGCCCTAGTGGGGTTCCTCTTTTATGCCGAAGCCATCGATTGGTGGCTGCTCGTGGGTGGCGGTTTTATCCTTGTGGGAAACCTGATCAATATCAGAGCCGAGAAGGCGAAGGCGGGAAAAGGGTGAGCGGGGGTATTGTTCGCATGCCAACCGGTTGATTTGACCGGTCTAAAAGGCTTAAGTGTCGCAAGTTCAATTTTCTGCCGGAGTGACCCCGCAAATGAAGTTTTTTGTCGATACCGCCGACGTTGATGAAATCCGCAACCTCAATGATTTGGGCTTGGTGGATGGAGTGACGACCAACCCGTCTCTGGTCGCCAAGTCGGGACGCGACTTTACCGAAGTCGTCAAAGAAATTTGCTCGTTCGTCGATGGGCCGGTCAGCGCGGAAGTCACGGCGACCGAGTTTGACGGCATGATGGCCGAGGCGAAGGAGCTGGTTAAAATTGCCGACAATGTCGCCATCAAGGTTCCTTTGACCGAAGCGGGGATCAAAACCTGCAAGGCCCTATCCGACGATGGCGTTCAGGTCAACGTGACACTCTGCTTCTCGGCGGCCCAGGCGATCCTGGCGGCCAAAGCGGGCGCTGCGTTTATTTCACCCTTCGTCGGTCGGCTGGACGATATCGGCCAAGATGGACTATCATTGATTGAAGAAATCGTTCAAATTTATGGGGCGTATGATTTCGGAACCGAGGTGCTGGTCGCCTCCGTTCGCCATCCGATCCACGTGGTCGAGTCGGCTAAGATGGGGGCCGATGTTGCGACGTTGCCGCCGAAGGTTCTGTGGCAAATGTTCAAACACCCTCTGACCGATAAAGGCCTTGAGGCATTCCTGGCCGATTGGGAAAAGACCGGGCAGTCGATTCTTTAGATATACCGAATTTACAGAAAGCGCTCTCAAGCAATTTGAGGGCGCTTTTTTTTGTTCTGTTGATTTTAACACATTGATAAGACAGTTTCTTTTAGTTTAGTTTTTGCGAATGAACACAATTGACGTTAGTTCCCGTTTCTGGAAAGGGAATGAGCGTCGATATGGCTTGGTGGCTTTAACCGGACGTCACAAATCAATTGGCGTTTTCCGGTTTTTTTAAAAAAAAGGGGCGGACTTCATGACGACGGAATCGCACCGTGGGTTTTCCTTCAAGATTTCTCACAAGATCGGTTTTATCCTTCTAGCACCCTTTGTCGGGCTCATTGCTCTTGGCGGATTAATTCTTTGGGAACGGCATCTTACGGTTGTGGAAATGGAAACGCTGGAGTCCCTGTCCGGCTTGGCGGGAAAAACCAGCGCCTTTGTCCACGAACTGCAAAAAGAGCGGGGAATGTCGGCGGGGTACATCGCCAGCAAAGGGGAAAACTTTTCAGACAAGCTTCCTTCCCAGCGGGGCATGACCGACCAGGCGAAAAAAGCACTCGACCAGACATTGGGCAGTCTTGATGCCGAAAGCCTAAATCCTGGCATTTCGGATGCGGTGAAATCGGCTATGGCGATGACCGCTGAGCTTGGTGGAACCCGGCAAGGGGTTCAAGGCCTCTCCATCACCGTCCCGGATATGGCGCAGTATTATACCGGACAGATCAACAAACTTTTGACGATTGTCGAAAAAATGTCGCTGGTCAGCCGCGACACCGATATCGCCAACGCCATGAACGCCTACCTTGCGGCTTTACAAGTTAAAGAGAAATCCGGCCTTGAACGGGCCATGGGCACCGGCGGGTTTTCGGCAGGAAAATTCGCTCCGGCCGTTTACCAGCGGTTTTTGAAGCTGATCGCCCAGCAGGAAACCTATGCGGCGCAGTTTAAGATTTCCGCAACTAAGGAACAGTTTGAATTCGCGCAGAAAGTATTCAACTCGCCAACTGCGGGCGAGGTGGAGAAAATGCGGAAAGTCGCCATCGATAGCCCGACGACCGGATCGTTGGAGGGCATTACGGGTAGCCAGTTCTTTGCGACGATCACCCAAAAAATTGACGCAATGAAAACGATCGAAGATCGGATGAGCAAGGACTTACTTGCTTTGGCCGAAATGAAACGCTCCGATGCTTCGGTGGCCTTCAATACCACTTGGATAACGATTTTGTTGCTTGTTGTGGCTTCTGCGGTTGTCGGGTTCTTCGTTTCCCGGATGGTCACCAAACCTTTGAGTGGCATGGTTGGCGTTATGGGTGCGTTGGCGCGGGGCGACGCTGCTGAAATTCCGGCGCTTGAGCGGGGCGATGAAATTGGCGATATCGCCCGTTCCTTGACGGCGATTCACGAGAGCGGCCGCCGGGCTTTGCGTATTCGCATCGGCCTGGACAATGCGTCGTCTCCGGCGATTTTGGTCAACACCCAGGACGAAGTCGTTTATGCCAACAAGGCGATGGAAACGCTGATCGCCGCCACCTCAGCCGACGTTTCCGGTGAACTGCCCGGATTTGCCAAAGGCGATATCGTCGGCGTTCCGTTTGCCCAATGCCATAATGCCAAAGAGTTCTCGGGCGGTGGTTTGAATGCGTTGTCGGGTGAAAAGAAAGCCACGATTGTCGCTGGCGGCCGGACGTTTACTTTGACCGCGAACCCGGTTTTCAATGCTGACCGCGAACATCTTGGCACCTTCGTTGAGTGGGAAGACATTACCCAGCGGTTGGCTGTCGAGCAGGAGGTGACGGTTCTTGTCGAGCAAGCCGCTCAGGGTGATTTCTCAGGCCGTTTGGATGCAG
>Ga0209692_10001426_pt1 | contig 32902 bp, 26 predicted proteins | sample tdDd472_FD_187129 | JGI IMG/M metagenome (GOLD analysis project Ga0209692, IMG submission 187129) | Marine sediment microbial communities from the Atlantic coast under amendment with organic carbon and nitrate - tdDd47.2 (SPAdes)... | ecosystem: Environmental > Aquatic > Marine > Coastal >...
ATTCTCGGCCTTGAAGGGGCCGACGCGCGTCCGCCGCAGCAGGGAGATATGCGCGACGGTGCCGAGTTTCTTCGCCAAATCGCGGCCGATCGCCCGGACATAGGTGCCCTTGCCGCAAGTCATCGTGAACCGCGCGTGGTCGGCGTCGGGCATGTCGATCAGCGCCAGGTCGATCACTTCCACCTGGCGGGACGCCAATTCCGGCGTCTCCCCGGACCGGGCCAGATCGTAGGCGCGCTGCCCGTCCACCTTGATGGCGGAATAGGCCGGCGGGACCTGGTCGATGGTGCCAATGAAATCGGGAAGCGCGGCTTCGATCGCCGCCCGGTCGGGCCGTACGGGGGATGTCGCGACGACCTGCCCGTCGATGTCCAGCGTATCGGTCTCCGTTCCCCAGGCGACGGTGAATTCGTAGGTCTTCAGCCCGTCGACGATATGGGTCATCGTCTTGGTGGCCTCGCCCAGCGCGATCGGCAGGACGCCGCTGGCGAACGGGTCCAGCGTGCCCGCATGGCCGGCCTTCCGGGCGTTGAAGCTGCGGCGCACCTGATTGACCGCCGGCGTCGAGCCGATGCCCGCCGGTTTATCGACTATGACCCAGCCGTTCACCGGGTCGCCTTTGCGTTTGCGCGCCATGATTGGAAGAAATCTTACCTGTCGGCCGCGTCGGCCGCGTCGGGCGCGTCGTTTTCCGGGTCTTCCCGGCCGTCCTCGTCCTCGTCGCCATGAATGTCATGGGCGACCACGGGGTCGCGCAGGGCGGCGTCGATCTTCGCGAACTCGTCGAAGGAGGTATCGGCCTTGAACGAGAATTCCGGCATGTATTTCAGGTGGACGCGCTTGGCGACCTCTCCGCGCATGAAGCGCGAGGCGCGGTTCAAGCCGGCCAGGATCGCCTTCATGTTGCCGCCGCCGAGCGGACTGACGAAAACGGTCGCGTTGCGCAGGTCGGGGCTCGGCCGCACTTCGGTGACCGTCAGGATGACGCCCGACAGGTCGGGGTCGCGAAACCCTTCGCGCTGCAATACCTGCGACAGCGCGTGGCGAAGTTCTTCGCCGACGCGCAACTGCCGCTGGGACGGGCCTTTTCCGCGGTTCATGCTTGGTATCCGTACCGTTTCACCGGCCCGGAAGGCCCGGGTAATTCAGGCTCATTCCGGGCAAATCCGGGCAAATCCGGGCAAACCCGGGAAGATCGCGGTGGGCGACCGCGCGCCGTTACAGCGCGCGGGCGATTTCCTCGACCTCGTAACATTCGATCATGTCGCCGGGTTTGATATCGTCGTAGTTTTCGAACGCCATGCCGCATTCATAGCCGTGCTGCACTTCGCGGACATCGTCCTTGAACCGCTTCAGCTGCTTCAATGCGCCTTCGTGGATGACGACGTCGTCGCGCAGCAGGCGAACCTTGGCGCCGCGCTTGACCATGCCTTCCGTGACCATGCACCCGCCGATCTTGCCGACCTTGGTGATGTTGAAGACTTCGCGGATTTCCGCGTAGCCCAGGAAGTTCTCGCGTCTCTCCGGCGCCAGCAGACCGCCCATGATCTGTTTCGCGTCGTCGATCACGTCGTAGATCACCGAGTAGTAGCGGATGTCGACCCCATTGGTCCGCGACAGTTCGCGGGCCTGCGGGTTGGCGCGGACGTTGAAGCCGATGATGATCCCGCTGGTGGAGTTCGCCAGGATGACGTCGGATTCGGTGATCCCGCCGACGGCCCCGTGCAACACGCGGACCTTGACTTCCTCGGTCCCCAGCTTGTCGAGCGAGGACATGATGGCTTCCAGCGATCCCTGCACGTCCGCCTTGATGACGACCGGCAGTTCCTTGATTTCGCCCGCCTTGATCTGGTTGAACATCTGCTCCAGCGTACCGCGCGCGGCCACTGTCGTGGAGGCTTCGCGGTTCTTGCGCTGACGGTATTCGGCGATTTCCCGGCACTTGGCTTCGTCTTCCAGCACGGCGAAATCGTCGCCCGCGGACGGCGTGCCCTGGATGCCCAGAACCTCGACCGGCATGGACGGACCCGCTTCCTTGACGTTCCGGCCCTTGTCGTCGATCAACGCGCGGACACGGCCCCACTCGGCGCCGGCCACGAAGGTGTCGCCCACCTTCAGCGTACCGTGCTGGATCAACACCGTGGCGACGGAGCCGCGGCCCTTTTCCAGCTTGGCTTCGACGACGGCGCCTTCCGCGTTGCGGTTGGGGTTCGCCTTCAACTCGAGCAGTTCGGCCTGCAGCAGGATCATTTCCTCGAGCTTGTCGAGGTTGGTGCCCTTCAAGGCCGAGACTTCGACGGTGATGATATCGCCGCCCAGTTCTTCGGCGACCAATTCGTGGTCCAGAAGCTGGGTCCGGACCTTGGCGGGATCCGCGCCCGGCTTGTCGCACTTGTTGATGGCGACGATGATCGGTGCCTTGGCGGCCTTGGCGTGGTTGATCGCTTCCACCGTCTGCGGGCGGAGGCCGTCATCGGCCGCGACGACCAGGATGACGATATCGGTCACGTTCGCGCCGCGCTGGCGCATGGCGGTGAAGGCTTCGTGGCCGGGCGTGTCCAGGAAGGTGATGTGATTGCCGCCGGACAGCTCGACCTGATAGGCGCCGATATGCTGCGTGATGCCGCCGGCTTCGCCTGAGACGACGTCGGTCTTGCGCAGGGCGTCCAGAAGCGAGGTCTTGCCATGGTCGACATGGCCCATGACCGTGACGACCGGCGCACGCGGCTTCTGAAGCTCTTCCGGATCTTCCTGATGCTGGATCAGCGCGTCTTCGACATCGGATTCCGACACGCGTTTCAGCCTGTGGCCGAATTCGCTGACGACGAGTTCCGCCGTGTCGGCGTCGATCACCTGGTTCACGGTAGCCATGACGCCGAGTTTCATCAGCGTCTTCACGACGTCGCCGCCGCGTTCGGCCATACGGTTCGCCAGGTCGGCGACGGTGATCGCTTCGGGAACGACCACTTCGCGGATGACCTTCTCGGACCGCGCCAGCATTTCCTTGTTCTGCTGCTTTTCCCGCTCGCGGGCGCGGCGCAGGGCGGCCAGGGACCGGCCGCGTTCTTGGCCGTCATCCGCTTCCAGGGCCTGGGTGATGGTCAGCTTGCCCTGGCGGCGGCGCGGTTCGCCGCGCGGACGGGCCGGGGTCTGCTTCTGCTTCTCGCGGTCGTCCGTCTTCGGTGCGGCTTCCTTTTCGCGCGCGCGTTTCGCGGCCAGTTCGGCGCCTTCCGGATCGAGGATCTCGGCCGGTGCTTCCGCGGGGGTCATGATCTTGGGGCCGGCCTTCGCGGCGGGCTTCGAAGCGGCGGGTTGACGCGCGGCTTCCTGCTCCGCGGCGCGGGCGGCTTCTTCCGCCTGGCGGCGCTCTTCTTCCTCGGCCTTGCGGCGTTCCTCGGCTTCGCGGGCTTCGCGCTGCTCGGTCGCGCGGCGTTCCTGTTCGCGCAAGGACTGCTGACGCTCTTCCTCGACCTTCGCCGCCCCTTCAAGGGCCTTCATGCGGCGGTCGCGCTCCGCGGGGGACAGACCGTCCAGCGCGTGCGGGTCCTGGACACGGCCCTTCGCGCCGTCGGGACCGACGCGCTCCATCCTGCCGGATTCGTTCCGTTCGAAGGTCCGCTTGCGCTTCTTCTCGACTTTCACGGTTTTCGTTCTGCCATGGCTGAAGCTCTGGCGAACCTGCCCGCTATCGACGGTCTTCTGCAGTTCCAACCGCCCGGGCTTGCCCAGGGTCAGTTTGCCGCCGTTATCCTTGCTGTCACTCATACTTACTTCCCTTCGCCTCCGGTCGGGTCGGTCTCGACCAGCGTCTCAGCCGCCCGAAAGCCGGACAACCTTTTCACTTCGCGCAGGAAGGCGTCGGACAGGCCTCCCCGCATCAATACACAATGCACCGCCTCGTCACGGCCGAATGCGCGGCCGAGTTCCTCCCGGCCCAAGCAATCGACCCGGGGGCAATCGAGGTTGCCTGCACCGCCCCGTTGGCGGTCCAGTTTCCCGACGCCGTCCAATCCGGCGTCTCTGGCGGATACGTAAATGGCGGCCTTGCCGCTTTTCAACGCGGCGCCCGCTTTTTCAAAGCCGGTAACCGCTTCCCCCGCGCGTCTGGCCAGCGATAGCAGATCAATACATCTGCGCGCCAGCAGGCTCTCTACCCGGTCGGTCAAATCACGGGGAATGTCAACCTGCCGCCGTGCCGCGCGGCTGAAAGATTTCCGCTTGCACGCCTCGTCCAGCGCTTGGCGGTTGGCGGCGACCCAAAGGCCGCGGCCGGGCAGCTTGCCGGCCAGATCGGGAGTGACCCCGTCATCCGGCGCAATGACGAAACGGATCAGTTCGTCTTTCGGACGCACCTCTCCGGTCGCGATGCATTTCCGCATCGGGCCGTCAGTCGAACACTGCGCGTCGGAATCAGCGTCATGACCGGAATCATGACTGCCGGGTCCATTCGGCTCTCGTTCGATCGCTATATGTCGGTCGCCAGTCAGCACGTCGTCCTGTTGTCCACCTCAAAAACCCTATCTTGGCCAGGCCAAGCATCAGGCGCCGGCCGGGGCTTCCACCCCGCCTTCCTCTTCAGTCTCTTCGCCTTCATCGGCATTCGCCGCGTCGAGATCTTCCTGCGTGATCCAGCCGACGGCAACGCGCGCCTGCATGATCATGTCGGTCGCGGTTTCGTTGTCCATCCGGAATTCCCGCAGGATGCCGTCTTCCCGGCTGGTCAGCTCGTCCGCCACCAGACCGGCGAAATCTTCCAGCGTCTTGATGCCTTCGCGGCCCAGCGCGACCAGCATCGCGTTGTTCAGCCCTTCCACCGCGGCCAGGTCGTCGGCGATGCCGAGATCCGTCAGCTCCTGCTTCAGCCGCGCGCTTTCCTCTTCCAGGAAGGTGCGGGCGCGGCGGCGGAGTTCCTCGGCCACGTCTTCGTCGAACCCTTCGATGGAAGCCAGTTCGTCCACCGGGACATAGGCGACTTCGTCGATTTCGGTGAAGCCTTCGGTCACCAGCAGGCGGGCGATCACATCGTCCACGTCCAGGGCGGCCATGAAGCGCTCGCTGCGCTCGTTGAACTCGGCCTGGCGCTTATCGGATTCCTGTTCCTCGGTCATGATGTCGATGTCGAACTCGGTCAGCATCGAGGCGAGGCGCACGTTCTGGCCGCGCCGGCCGATGGCCAGGCTCAACTGATCGTCCGGAACCACGACTTCGATCTTCGCCGCGTCTTCGTCCATGACGACTTTGGCGACTTCCGCCGGGGCGAGCGCGTTCACGATGAAGGTCGCTTCGTCCTCGCTCCACGGAATGATGTCGATCTTCTCACCCTGCAATTCGGCGACGACCGCCTGCACGCGCGAACCGCGCATGCCGACGCAGGCGCCGACCGGATCGATCGAGGAGTCGCGTGACAGAACCGCGATCTTCGCCCGGCTGCCCGGATCGCGCGCGACGCGCTTGATCTCGATGACGCCGTCGTAGATTTCCGGCACTTCCTGGGCGAACAGTTTCGCCATGAAGATCGGATGCGTGCGCGACAGGAAAATCTGCGGCCCGCGCTGTTCGCGGCGGACGTCATAGATATAGGCGCGCACCCGGTCGCCGCGCTTCAGATGTTCGCGCGGAATGCATTCGTCGCGGCGCATGACCGCTTCGGCGCGGCCCAGGTCGATCGTCACGTTGCCGAATTCGACACGCTTGACGATGCCGTTCACGATTTCGCCGATCCGGTCCTTGAATTCCTCGTACTGGCGCTCGCGCTCGGCTTCCCGGACGCGCTGAACGATGACCTGCTTCGCGGTCTGGGCGGCGATGCGTCCGAAATCGATCGGCGGCAGCGGGTCGACCAGGAATTCGCCAACCTGGGCGTCCGGCTTCTTCTTGCGGGCCTGTTCCAGCGTCAGCTGGGTGACCTCGTTTTCCACTTCGTCGACGACTTCCAGATACCGGGCCAGGACGATTTCGCCCGACTTGCGGTCGATGGCGGCGCGGATGTCATGCTCGTGTCCGTATTTGGACCGGCCGGCTTTTTGGATCGCCTGCTCCATCGCCTCGAGGACCAGTTCGCGCTCGATACCCTTCTCGCGCGCGACCGCATCGGCGACGTTCAACATATCCGTCCTGGTAATGGCGACTGCTTCCATAACGACCTCTGGACTCTCTATTTCGTCTACTCTGTAGCTTCTATTCGAAGAAGGCTCTCTACCAAGCTGGCGCCGGACCCTAGCCCGAAGCCTTCCCCACTTCCATCATGCCGCCTTCGACGGCGTTTCCATTCGCGCCTGCGCCTTCGAACGAGTCCTCTTCGGACCCGGACCGCGCGGCAGCGATCAATTCATCGGTCAGGATGAGTTTGGCGTTCCGGATACCTGCGAAAGGCAGATCGACGGCTTCGCCTTCATGCTCGAGCCGGACGGTATCCCCGTCCACGCCGAGCAACCGGCCGCTGAACCGCTTCCTGCCGCCCACCATGTGGTGCATCTCCACCTTCGCGTCGAAACCGGCGAAGCGTTCGAAATGGGGCAGTTTGGTCAACGGCCTGTCGATTCCGGGGGAACTGACCTCCAATACATAGGCATCGGTGATCGGATCTTCCACATCCAGGATGGCGGAAACCGCATGGCTGATATCGGCGCAATCGTCGACGCCCATCGCGGCGCCGTCCGACCGGTCCGCCATGATCTGCAGCGTCTTGCGCTGAGAGCCGGTAACGCGGACGCGGACGAGCTCATAGCCCATATCCGCCAGCGCCGGTTCGATCAGCGTTTCGATTTTCTGCACGACGTCCATTCAGGTTCCCAAAGGCTATTCCGGGCGGAAGCGGGGTCTTTCGCGGTAAACGGACCGCCGGCCTCCAAACATTAAAAAAGGCGGGCCGGGGGGCCCACCTCCCAACAATCGGTATCGCTGTATCGGAAGACCATCCGACATACGATCCGATATATGATCGGTATGGCCGGTGTGATACGCGAAGCGAAAAGAAAAAACAAGCCGTGGCGCGGTCTTTACTGGAACAGGCTTGGGCGGGACATGAAGGCTGTTGCGCGCGATCAGTCCCGATCGGGGCGGCGCAGGAAGCGCAGGTAGTGGGGCCGTCCCGCAAGCGACTTGCGTTCATAGCGCGTCGGCTGCCAGTCGTCGGGCCGGTTCAGCCAATCCGAAGACCGTTCGGCCAGCCAGTCGAAGTCCCGGGACCGGGTCATATGGGCCAGAATCCAGTCCAGATAGCCCGGATGGTCGGTGGCGATGCGCAATTCGCCGCCCGGCCGCAGGATCCGCGCGAGTTCGGGAAGGTTCTCCGGCCCGATGAACCGCCGCGCCCAATGGCGCCGTTTCGGCCAAGGGTCCGGGAACAGAACGAAAACCCGGTCGAGCGAGGCTGGCCGCAGGGCCGCCATCAGCAGCCGGGCGTCGTCGGCGAGGATGCGGACATTGGTCAAACCGCCCTCATCGACCGCGGAAAGCAGTTTCGCCACGCCGTTGATGAAGGGCTCGCAGCCCAGAAAGCCGATTTCCGGATGGCGTTCCGCCAGGGCGGCAAGGTGTTCGCCGCCGCCGAACCCGACTTCCAGCCAGACCTTCTCCACCGGCGCGTCGAACAGCGTCACCGGGTCCAGGTCCGGCCGATCGGTCGGAATGGTCAGCGTCGGCAGCAGGGTCTCGACCAATGACAGGCGCCCGGCCCTCAACGGCCGTCCTTTGCGGCGCCCGTAGAATTTCGGGGCGCCGTCGGGATCGATTTTCGATGCGGTCATGGCTTTGGCGAGATCCGCCGCGCGCCCGTGCGAAGAGCGCGGCGGAAGACGGTCAGGTCAGGGCGGCTTTCAGATCTTCGACCAGATCCGTGCGTTCCCAGCTGAAATGGCCTTCCGGCGTCGGCTGGCGGCCGAAATGGCCGTAGGCCGAGCTCGGCGCATAGATCCCGCGCGCAAGGTCCAGCTTCTCGCGGATGCCGCGGGGGCTGAGGTCCATCACCTCGTTGATGGCGCCGACCAGGCGGCTTTCCTCGACCGCGCCGGTGCCGCCCAGATTGACGTAGAGCGACAGCGGCTTGGAAACGCCGATCGCATAGGCGACCTGGATGACGCAGCGTTCCGCCAGACCCGCGGCCACGACGTTCTTGGCGACATAGCGCGCGGCATAGGCGGCCGAGCGGTCGACCTTCGTCGGATCCTTGCCGGAGAACGCGCCGCCGCCATGCGGGGCCGCGCCGCCATAGGTGTCGACGATGATCTTGCGGCCGGTCAGGCCGGCGTCGCCGTCGGGACCGCCGATCACGAACCGGCCCGTCGGGTTGACGTAGAATTCGTCTTCCGGCGGCATCCAGCCGGCGGGCAGGACCTTTTCGACATGGGCGCGGACGATCTCGCGGATCTCGTGCTGCTCCATGCGTTCTTCATGCTGGGTCGACACCACGACCGAGGTCGCTCGGACCGGCTGGCCGTCTTCGTACATCAGGGTCACCTGACTTTTCGAATCCGGGCCCAGGCCGCAATTGGGATCGGAATGGCGGGTCGCCGCCAGGTCGTGCAGGATCTTGTGGCTGAAATGGATCGGGGCGGGCATCAGGACGTCGGTTTCGCGGCAGGCGAAGCCGAACATCAATCCCTGGTCGCCGGCGCCTTCGTCCTTGTTCCCGGACGCGTCGACGCCTTGGGCGATATCCGCGGACTGGGCATGCAGGTAGATCTGAACCTCCGCCGTCGCGTGATGAAACCCTTCCTGCTCGTAGCCGATATCCTTCACCGCCGCGCGGACCAGCTTTTCGATCTGGTCCTGGTCGACGCGGTCGCCGTCCATCAGATGCGAGGGGCCGCGGACTTCGCCGGCCAGAATGACGCGGTTCGTGGTGGTCAGCGTTTCGCAGGCGACGCGCGCACCCGGATCGGCGTTCAGGAAAAGATCGACCACCTCGTCGGAAATTCGATCGCAGACCTTGTCTGGATGTCCTTCGGAAACCGATTCGCTGGTGAAGAGAAAATTGGTGGCCATGGCAACGCTTTTCCTATTTTCGGACAGTTCTATATGGGGCGTGACGACACGTCCGGCGGTCGAGAGACACACCGGAGCCCGGCGATATTGCAGGATGAACTTGCCGCGTCAAGGTCGCGGTTGCCACGGCAGGCGTTCGAAGGGTCATTTCGATACCGTTCCGGTTATGGCTCTTGCGCCCCGCGGGCGTCTCGATGCAGCCACAACGCCATGCCGGCCAGCCAGATCAGCAGCACCAGGAAAACAGCGTCGCCGACCCGGGCGTAGAGCGTCGGCGGCAGGGCGCCGGGCAGGCGGATGTCCAGCACGCCCGGTTCCTGAAGGGGGATGCGGCCGATTTCCCGCCCATAGGCGTCGAAGGCGGCGGTTATCCCGGTATTGGTGACCCGGACCAGCGGCAGGCCTTCCTCCACCGCGCGCAGCCGCGCCATGGTCAAATGCTGGTGCGGGCCCGCCGTCTTGCCGTACCAGGCGTCGTTGGTCAGGTTCAGCAGCCAGGCCGGCCGCGGGTCGGTGCCGGAAACCACGGCGCCGGGAAAAATCGCCTCATAACAGACCAGCGGGCTGAACGGCGGCAGGCCCGGCAGGCCGATCGTCCGCGGACCCGGACCGGGGGAATAGTCGACCGATCCGGCGGTGATCTTGTCGATACCGATCACCGAGCGGAAGGGAACATATTCCCCGAAGGGAACCAGATGGGCCTTGTCGTAGGTCGCCGCGACGGCGCCCCGTTCATCCAGGACGACGACGGAATTGTGCAGCGAGAAGGGCTCGTCCACCCGGCGCGGCGCGCCGGTTATCAGGTGGCCGCCCGCCGGAATGATCCGGGCGGCCGCGTCGCGGGCGGGGCCGTCATCCTCCAGAAAGAAGGCGGCCGCGGTCTCCGGCCAAATCAAATGGGTGACCCAATCCGGCCGGTCCGCCGCGCTCAATTCCAGATGGCGCATGAAATTCGGCCCGCGCAGATCGCGCTGCCATTTCTGCCGCTGCGGGATATTCGCCTGAACCAGGCGCAGGCCGATGCCGGGCACGTCGGCGATGCCGATGCCGGGGGCGTTCGTCAGCCGAAAGGCGCCGCTGGCCGCGACGGCGGCGGGCAGGGCCAGGGCAAGCGCGATGGCCGCCTGACGCCGCCGCACGGACGGCTTGCGCATACCGGCCCCGGCCGCCAATGCGGGCAGGACTGCGCTCGCCAGCGCCAGCGCCGACAGGCCGTAGATGCCGATCCAGGCGGCGGCCTGGGTCATCGCATCCGTGCCCGTCCAGGCATGACCCAGCAGGTTCCAGGGAAATCCCGTCAGGACATGGCCGCGCAACCATTCGAACAACACCCAGGCAGCGGCGAAGGCCAGCGCCCGCGCGGGGCCGGGCGCGGCCAGGCGGGACAGCAGCCCGGCAAGCCCGGTGAAAATCGCCAGGCCGGCGGGAAGGCCCAGGGCGGCGAAGGGCACCATCCACCAAAGCCGGTCCGAGAAGACCAGCAGCGCGTTGCTGATCCAGTACAGGCTGGCGGCATAGAGCCCGAACCCGAAACACCAGCCGATCAGAAAGGCCTGACGCTTGCGCTTGGCCCCGTCCAGCATCCAGACGAGGATGGGCAGGGTGGCCCAGAGCAGGGGAAAGGCGAAGACCGGCGGCAGGGCGAGGCTGGAAAGAATGCCGAGCAGCACCGCCGCCCCGTAGCGGCGCCAGCCGCGGAGCGCCCCCGCCCCCCGGCACAGGCCGTCCAGCCGCTGCCAGACGGCGCCGGGCCCTTCGGCGGAAAACTCGGCCGACAAGGCGGTTTCCACGCCGTCTACCGACACGGGATCAGCCCCGCGCCTGTTTCAGCTCGGGCAAATTCCGCAGCTTCAGCCGTTTGATGCGGCGGGGATCGGCGTCCAGAACCTCGAATTCGACGCCGCTGGCATCGTGGTGGATCAATTCGCCCCGGGTCGGGACGCGCCCGGCCAGGGTGAAGACCAATCCGCCCAGCGTGTCGATATCCTCGTCGCGCTCCTCTTCGTCCAGGATCGGCCCGAAAGCCTCTTCCAGGGTCTCGATCGGGGTGCGCGCATCCGCCAGCACGGTGCCGTCGTCGGCGGTTTCCATCTGCGGGCCCGCGACGATATCGTGTTCGTCCTCGATCTCGCCGACGATTTCCTCGACAAGGTCCTCGATCGTGACCAGCCCGTCGATGCCGCCGAACTCGTCGACGACCAGCGCCATGTGCCGGCGCTGCAGGCGCATCTGCAGCAACAGGTCCAGGACGCGCATCGACGGCGCGACGATCAGGGTCTGGCGCATGATGTCGCGCAGCGAAAAGCTCTCCCGGTCCCGCCCCTCGGGCGTCTTGGCGAGCATGCCCAGGATGTCCTTGATGTGGACCATGCCCAGGATGTCGTCCATCGCCTCGCGGTAGACCGGGTAGCGGGAATGCGGATGGGTCACGACCTGCTGGACCAGAGCCTCCAGCGGCGTGTTCACTTCGAAACCGATGATATCCGCGCGCGGCACCATGACGTCATAGGCCGTCATCTCGCCGAATTTCAGGATATTGGCGATCAGGGCGCGTTCGTCCGAGGCGATAGGGGTTTCCCGGTCGTCGCTCTCTTCGATCAATTCCTCGAAGGCGTCACGCAGATGGGATTCGCCGCCGCGTCCGAGCAGGCCGCGCAGCAGGCCGAACAGGCCGCTCCGTTTGCCCGAGTCGCCGCTTTCCGTTGTTTGAACGTCGTCGGCCATTATGGGCGCTCCCTCATCGGGCGATCCGGGGCGCCGTTTTCCGTTATCATGTCTTCCATCGCATCGGTCCCCGCATAGGGATCGGCCACGCCGAGCCCCGCCAGGATCCGTGTCTCCGTTTCTTCCATTTCCTCGGCTTCCGCCTTTTCAATGTGGTCGTAGCCGAGCAGGTGCAAAACCCCATGCACCACCAGATGACGTAGATGGTCATCCAGGGGCTTGCCGTCCAGGGCGGCTTCGCGTTCAAGCGTCTCGCGGGCGAGCGCGATGTCGCCCAGGAAATCGGGTTCGCCCGGGATTGCCGGCATATCCGACGGAAAGGACAGCACGTTGGTCGGGCTGTCCTTGCCGCGCCAGTCGCGATTCAGGGTCCGGACCGCCGCGTCGTCGGTCATCAGGATGCTCAGGGTATAGGCCGGTTGCGACGCGGATGGGGGTTCCTCATCCTCATCCGCGAGATCCGCGCCGGCGATGGCCGCTTCCGCGGCGGCCTGCGCGACCGCCTCGTCATCGGCGGACCAGCCGCCGGTGCGGGTGAAATCGATTTCAAGCTTAAGGGTCACGCGTTTTTTCCGTGCTCAACCGCATCAGGCTTCATGTTTCGGATGCGGGCATGGCCTTGTCCCGCGCGTCATACGCCTTGACGATGCGGGAGACCAGGGGGTGCCGGACGACGTCCTGATCGCTGAACCGGACGGCCGCGATGCCCTTGACGCCTTCCAGCGTGTCGAGCGCGTCGGCCAGGCCCGATCTTTGGCCGCGCGGCAGGTCGATCTGGCTCAAATCGCCGGTGATCACCATGCGGCTGTTCTCGCCCAATCGGGTCAGGAACATTTTCATCTGGACCGGCGTCGTATTCTGCGCCTCGTCCAGCAGGATGAAGGCGTTCTTCAGCGTCCGCCCGCGCATGAAGGCGAGCGGGGCGACCTCGATCTCGCCGCTTTCCAGCTTGCGGGTGACCTGGTCGGAGGGAAGGTTTTCGTAAAGCGCGTCGTAGATCGGCCGCATATAGGGGTCGACCTTCTCCTTCATGTCGCCGGGCAGGAAGCCCAGCCGCTCGCCCGCCTCGACGGCCGGCCGCGACAGGATGATGCGGTCGATCTGACCGCTGACCAGCATCGAGACGGCGGCGCAGACCGCCAGATAGGTCTTGCCGGTACCGGCCGGGCCGATGCCGAAGACCAGTTCGTCCTGCAGCATGGCTTCCATGTAGCTCGCCTGCAGCGGCGACCGCGCCTTGATCTGCCGCCGCTTGGTGCGCAGCACCGGTTCGCTTTCCCCGAACAGGTCGGTGGGGGTTCCGGCCATCCGCACCGCGGCGTCCACGTCGCCCGGCTCCAGCTCATCGCCGTCCTTCAGGCGCTGATACAGGCGCATCAAGGCGATCCGGGCCAAGTCGATGGCGTCTTCCGGCCCTTCTATGGTGACCTGATTTCCGCGGTTGATGAGCTGCACGCCCAGGGATTGTTCTATCCGAACCAGGTGTTTGTCGTGCTCCCCGAACAACAAGGGAAGAAGGCGATTGTCGTCGAACTGAATCAAAGTGGGCACCATGGCTTGGCGGGAACCTTTGGGAAGCGACGAAATCTGGTTCAAGCGGATATCCTTTCCTGGCCTCGGTCGGCGCTGTCGGGGGTTGGACTACCTGAATTTGAACTATCGACGGTGTTTGAACTGTTTGTGCTGTCTGAACCGGCCTGCCCGTCGCGGACCGGGACGGCGAAAAGGCTGTGACCGGTCAATCCGGTGATCGTGCAGTCGATGACGGTCCCGATCATGGCCGCGTGACGGCTGTCGGGAATGTCCAGATGCACGGGTTGCAGATAGGGAGAACGGCCGACGAGCTGGTCCGCATGGCGGCCGGGTTTTTCGAGCAGGACCGGCAGGGTCCTGTTTACCATGGACGCATTGAAACCCTCTTGCTGACTATCCAGCAACTGCTGCAGGGTGCTCAATCGTTCGGACTTCACTGCGTCGTCTACTTGCTCTCTCATGGATGCAGCGGGTGTTCCCGGACGTTCAGAATACTTGAAGAAGAACGCCCCTGCATAGCCGATATCGGTTACAAGTTTAAGAGTATCCGCGAAATCCTGATCCGATTCGCCGGGATATCCGACAATAAAATCGGATGTCAGCGCTAAATCGGGCCGCGCGCTGCGCAGGCGGTCGACGATATGGCGGTATTCCGCCGCGGTGTGCTTGCGGTTCATCGCCTCCAGGATGCGGTCGGACCCGCTTTGAACCGGCAGATGCAGATAGGGCATCAGCTTTTCGATCTCGCCATGGGCGGCGATCAGGTCGTCGTCGACATCGCGCGGATGGCTTGTCGTGTAGCGGATCCGCGCCAGCCCGTCGATTTCGGCAAGCGCGCGGCACAGCCGGCCCAGCCCCCATTCGCGGCCGTCCGGACCGTCGCCGTGATAGGCGTTGACGTTCTGCCCCAGCAGCGTGATTTCGCGGACCCCGTCGGCGACAAGGCGCTTCGCCTCCTGCAGGACCGTCGCCGCCGGGCGCGAATATTCGGCGCCGCGCGTATAGGGGACGACACAGAAGGTGCAGAACTTGTCGCAGCCTTCCTGAATGGTCAGAAAGGCGGTGACCTCGCCCTTGCGAACGCGTTCCTCGGGCAGATGGTCGAATTTGTCCTCGGGCGGGAAATCCGTGTCCAGGACCTTTTCGCCGACAGCCCGTTTCGTTTTCGAAATCATTTCCGGCAGGCGGTGATAGGTCTGCGGCCCGAACACCATGTCGACCTGCGGGGCGCGGGCCATGATCTCGTCGCCCTCGGCCTGGGCGACGCAGCCGGCCACGGCGATGATCATCCGGCCGCCGTCTTCGGCCTTGCGCTGCTGATGGGGCTTCAACCGTCCCAGGTCGGAATAGACCTTCTCGGCGGCTTTTTCACGGATATGGCAGGTGTTCAAGATGACGAGGTCGGCATCGTCCGGATTGTCGGACAGGCCGTATCCGAGCGGCGCCAGCACATCGGCCATGCGCTCGGAATCGTAGACGTTCATCTGGCAGCCATAGGTTTTGATATACAGCTTTTTCGTCACGCTTTTCGTCACACTACCCGTCCCGGCCCGCGGTTTCATATTCCGGCAAAGAGTACCTTCATCGGAGGTGCGCAGGGAATAGCACCAAGAAAACCGCGCTTTCAAGCGGACTCCGCCAAACGGGTCCCTCAAGCGGATTGCGACGTGATCGGCAGGTCGAAGCCGTCGAAGCGCAGCCGGCGGGGCTGGGCGGTGCGGTCGATGCGGCCGCCGAGTGCGTTGGACAGCCCGTCGGACACGACTTTTTCGCAGTGCTGCGCCAATCCCTTGCGGGAGCCGAAATCCTCAAGGCGCACGGGATCGTGGAAGATGACGTCGACGCCGATGGTGCCCATGCCCAGGGCGCGCCAGAGATGCGGCGCCAGTTCCATGTCGCCGTACCAGGCATAGAAGGGCCGCAGCATCCGGCCCATCGGCATGCCGTCGAACCTCGTATAGGCGATGGAAATCGGCTGGACCTCCACATGGCCGTGGTCCAGCTCGATATTGGCGGCGTCGAACAAGGCGCTCTTGAAACGCAGGGCGCGGTTGCCGTCGGAACTCGTGCCTTCGGGGAAGAGGATCAGGCTGTCGCCCTGCATAAGCCGCGCGCGCAGCGCCTCGCGCTGGTCGGCGGCGCGGACCGCCTTGCGTTCGACGAAGACCGTGCGCTGCAGGCGGGCCAGATAACCGAAGATCGGCCAGCCGTTCACTTCCTGCTTGGCGACGAAACACGCGTCTAGAAGCGAGCCCAGGATGGAAATGTCGAGGTAGGAGACGTGATTGGAGACGAACAGGATCGGGCGGTCGGTGACCGGGTTGCCGTGCACGGTCGGCGTGACGCCGGCGATGCGGCAGGAATCGGTGTGCCAGCGGCGGATGATGGGCTTGGGGAACCCGATCTGCCTGATGGCGCGGTAGGGACTGCAGGCCAACAGCACGACCATCCAGACCAGCAGGGCGACTATCCGGCTGACGGCCAGATACGGGCTGGCCTTCGCCGGCCAGGCGTGAACCGTGTCCAGCGCCGGGTCCCGATCGACGGCAACGGCGTTCCGGCGGTGCTGGCCGCCTGTCCGTTTCGTCAGTGTTTGGCTTGCGGGTGTCATCGGTTTCGGTCGCTGCTTGGCCCTACTGGATCGCCCTATCACATCGGGGGCATGGATCGGTGTTGAAAATCGGCCCCCGTTACTCTCCGGCGTGCCGTGCGTAATGTTTGATATAGCGGCCGGTCACCAGATCCGTCTTCACGACGACGCAGACATCGGTCGTGTTGAACTGCGGGTCGATCACCGCGCCGTCGCCGACGAAGCCGCCCAGCCGCAAATACCCTTTCACCAGCGGCGGGACCGCAAGCAGGCCCGCTTTCCGGTCCACAGCCTCCAACGGCATGCAATTCATGTCCACATAGCGCTCGGGCAATGCCGTCGGGCACAGGTCGGGCGGCGCCTTGTGATAGTGGTGAAGATAAGACAGGGGCAATGCCAGGGTGCCGATATCCGTACCGGGCAGGCTGGCGCAGCCGAACATGATCTCGATGTCGTAATGGAAGACATAGGTCGCGATGCCGCGCCACAACAGGTCCATCACCCGGCGGGTCCGGTAGCGCTGGTCGACGCAGGACCGGCCCAGTTCCAGGATTTCGCCGGGCAGGGAGGTGATCGACGAAATGTCGTATTCGTCGATCGAGTAGAAGCGGCCATGGCGGGCGGCCTGCTCCCGGCGCACCAGGCGGTAGGTGCCGACGACGCTTTCGGGGCCGGAGCCGAGATCGTGATCAACCACCTGAAGATGATCGGCGACGGCGTCGAATTCGTCGAAATCGCGCAGCGCGGCGGCCATTTCCGGGGTCGGTTTGGCGCTCATTTCCTGATAGAAAACGCGATACCGCAGCGCTTGGGATGCGAGGATATCCTCTTCGGTCGACCCGATTCTGATTTCCAGGGATCCAGAGGTAAGCGCCGCGAGGCTGGAGGCGAGATCGACCTCCTCGCCTTCGGTATGCGCGGGTAACGCAGCGGACTTCATATCTTCGCTTTTCACAGGCTCATTCAATCATCGTTGTATTGTACGGCGGCATTGTTACGGCAAGGCGACAAGGATGCGACCGTTTGATGTCGCCGGCCACAATACCGTGATCCGAGGCGCGACGGGCGGAAAACGCCGCACTCATCATACGGCCCGCCTACCCGGTTCGCGCCCGTCACCTCCGCGGCACCCGCCCGTACAAGTTCTCCCGTACAAGAATGCCTAAGAAGTGGGCAGGCCCCGGGCCTCCCGCAAGGGCCTACTTCTTGCTCGGCTTGTCCGATCGCACGCCGTAGAGCTCGAGCCTGTGATCGACGAGCCTGTATCCCAGCTGTTTCGCGACGGCGTGCTGCAGTTTCTCGATTTCCTCGTTCTGGAATTCGATCACGTCGCCTGAATCGATGTCGATCAGGTGGTCGTGATGATCGTCCGCCACTTCCTCGTACCGGGAGCGGCCGTCGCCGAAATCATGCCGCGTCAGAATGCCGGATTCTTCGAACAGGCGCACCGTGCGGTACACGGTCGCGATGCTGATCCGGTCGTCCAACGCGCTGGCGCGCTGGTGCAGCAATTCGACATCGGGATGGTCGTCGGACTCCGCTATGACTTGAGCGATGACCCGCCGCTGGCCGGTCATTTTCAGACCCTTCTCGACGCAGAGTTGCTCGATGCGGTTCAACTCGTCCGAATTGCTCATATACCACCCCGGCGCCGGTTCTGTCCGGCTGCCCCTTGTTCACGCTGTCTTATTTTCAATTCGCTTATTTTCAGGCGCTACGCCCTTTTCGTCCAGCCCCTAAAACCCTTCCAAAGGCATTGCGGGGGCGAAAAAGACGGCCGCACGCGACCGCCCGCGGCAAAGCGGAGGACAACGGCAGCGCCAAGCCCGGTTTGGGCCCGGGATCCGGTTGTGACTGAGACCGTGATTCAGGCCATGAATCAGGCCCGGGGGCGCGTGCCCAACCCAATCTTCTTGGCCAGGCGGCTGCGCTGCTTGGCGTAGTTCGGGGCGACCATCGGATAATCCGGCGGCAGGTTCCAGCGTTCCCGATATTCCTCGGGCGTCATATCATAGGCGGTCTTCAGATGACGCTTCAGCATTTTCAGCTTTTTGCCGTCTTCCAGACAGATGATGTAGTCCGGCGTAATCGATTTCTTCACCGGAATCGCCGGAGCGGGGCGGCCGTCGCCGCCGATCTCTTCGCCGCCGACCTGATTCAACGAAGTGTAGACCTGCTCGATCAAGCCCGGCAGGTCGCTGACGCTGACCGTATTGTTCGAGACATGCGCCGCGACGATCCGCGACGTCAATTCCAGCATATCCACCGTACCGGCGCTCTGTTCCCCATAGTCCGACATAGTCGATCAATCCTCATTAACGCCGCCAAGACCGGTGGCGACTAAAGTTGTGTCCCCATTTGCCTTGTCCTGGGTTGTTGTTTTCTATCGACCAACCGCGTTTGCCGGTATTCCTCCGCCCATGGCTTTTCTTAAGTAACCAGCCGTTTGGGGGCGGATTTGGAGGTATTATCCCAACAATAAATCGGTCATCCCAAGTACATTGCCCGGTGACTGTAACAACAATTCTAGAGAGTCTTCAAGAAAAGCTGCGCGATTCATGCGAGTCTCCGGGGCCTGTCCGGTATCCCCGTACCGGACTAGGGCAAATCTCGCCGGAGAATCAAGGCGTCAACATAGACGCCCCCGCGCCTTTTGTAGTAATTCCGCCGCAATCCGACTCTTTCGAACCCGGCCGCTTCGTACAATGCGATGCCCCCGGCATTGTCGGCGGCGACTTCCAGGAAGATTTTCGCGGCGCCTTTCAGCGAAGCGCGTTGCAACAAAGAGTTGATCAGCGTCTTGCCCACCCCCTTGCGGCGATACCCGGCGGAAACGCCGATGGACAGAATCTCCGCCTCGTCGGCGGCGGTTTGCGCGATCAGGAATCCGATGGGCCGGTCGGTTTCCGCGACCAGCGCCCAGGCCGAAGGCGGTTTCAGCAAATCGCCGACCGCGGCGGCGCCATAGGGTTCGTCGAAAGCTTCCTCGAAAAGGCGGCCCATGGCCGGGATGTCGGCAGACGCGGCGGTCCTGACCGCGATCCGGTTATTCGCCATGGTCCGGCGTTCCGGTTCCCCGTCCGGGCGCGGGCCGCGCCCGGGGCGATGCCGCCGCGGTGAGCGGTGAGGACGGGGGTTTCAGGTTGACGTCCGGCGGCCGCAGATAAAGCGGCCGCGGACCGGGATCGTCCGGGCCGGGCAAACCGCTGGCGGCGATCCGGGCGAGTGCGATCGTGCCGGCGACGAGAGCGCTGTTCGTTTCCGGCGTTTGCACGATGTGAAGGCCGGGAAGAACGGCTTGGGCGGTGGCGACCAACCGCGCCCCGCCGTCGCCCGTCACGGGCCAGTCCCCGCCATCATGCCGGGCGGCGGTGAGATATGCCGCGATTTCCTCCACGGGCAGGGCGGCGGGACTTGTCAGGGCGGCGCCGTCCGGCCCGAAAGCCTGCAGGTAGAAATCCGCCCGTTTGGTTTCCAAGGCGACGAGGACGGGGGAGAGCCCCTTGAAGGGCGCGGCGGCAACTTCCAGACAGCTGACGCCGAGGATGGGAATACCGGCGGCCAGGGCGAAGCCCCGCGCGGCGGCCAGCCCGATGCGAATACCCGTGAACGCCCCGGGACCGACGGTCACGACGACGGCGTCCAGCGCCGTGGCGTCGGTCGCGGCGGCGGCGAGGCATTCGGCGATCATCGGGGCGATCCGTTCGGCATGGCCGCGGATCATCGGTTCCGAGAGCGCCGCCAGATCGCCTGCATCATCAACCACGGCGGCCGCGCATGCATTGGCGGCGCAATCCAAGACAAGCAGACGCATGAAACGGTTCTTCTCTCCTGATGTCGGCCGGGCCGCAACGGGGCGGACAGTGACCGAAAGGCCCTTCGCAAACAAGTTCCCAGACAGGCGGCGGGGCGGAATTTTCCGCAAATGCGACACGAAATCCGAGCCGAAACGCGGGATTTGCTTGACTAAAAACCGCTAAGTGCCGTTCCCTCCTTCGTATGAAAAGCCCTTATTTTTATTATGCCGGATCCCGCCGCCGTATCGCCCGGCAAGGAAGCGGCCGCCGCATGGCCGCATGTCTGCTTGCCATGCTTGCCGGACTGCTCGCCGCCGCGCCTTTTGCCGCGACATCGCCGGCCCGGGCCGCCAATTCCGGCGTGGTGCTGATGTATCACCGTTTCGGCGAGGACGCCTATCCGGCCACCAGCGTCACGGTTGAACAGCTGGAAGCCCATATCCGGGAACTGCAATCGGGCCTCTACGCGGTGATGCCGCTGGCGGAGATGATCGACGCCTTGCGCGCCGGCACGCAGCTTCCCGACCGCGCCGTCGCCATCACCATCGACGACGCCTACCGATCGATCTACGACGTGGCCTGGCCGCGGTTGCGGGAGGCCGGATTGCCGTTCACGGTCTTCGTCTCGACCGACGGGGTCGATGACGGGGCGCCGGACATCATGACCTGGGACCAGCTGCGGGAAATCCATCAGGGCGGCGCGGCGATCGAGGCGCATACGACCAGCCACCTGCATATGGCCGACGCGGATGCCGAGCAGAACCGGACCGAAGTACAGGAATCGACCTTGCGGATCGCCAGCGAAATCGGCGAAAAACCGCGCTTCTTCGCCTATCCCTATGGCGAGGCCAGCGACGCGGTGAAGGAAATCGTGGCGGCCGCCGGTTATCCGGTGGCCTTCGGGCAGCAATCCGGCCCGCTCTACCCCCAGGCGGATATGCTCTATCTGCCGCGTTTCCCGATCAACATGTCCTTCGGCGGGCCGGACCGGTTCCGGCAGGTGGTCAACACCCTGCCCTTGGCGCTGACGGATGTTCTGCCGTCCAACCCGACCGTGACGAAGAATCCGCCGAATTTCGGCTTTACCCTGCCGGCGCGGAAAAGCGACGCGGACGGGATCGCCTGTTACCACTCCGCCTTCGGCCGGCTCAACAACCTGGAAAGGCTGGGGGAGAGCCGGATTGAAATCCGCTTCGACAAGCCGTTTCCCGAGGGGCGCAGCCGGATCAATTGCACCGCGCCGGGACCGAACGGCCGCTGGCGCTGGTACGGCATGCAGTATTACGTGCCGGCAAACTGACCCAGCGGCAGCCGCGCCGCCCGCCGCCAGATCGGAAACCGGCTTCGAACTTGGTCAAGAAAATGGGGGCGCATGGCCCCCATTTCCGTAACCGATCCGTCGGACAAGCGCGGTCAGGCGCGCGGGCGCAACCGCGGCCGGGCTTCCGCCAGGCGGGCCCGGTCGAAATGGGTCAGCTTGTTGACCCGGATGATGCTCTGCACCAGGCCGACATATTCGTGGCCTTTTTCCGAATAGGAATCGAGCGTGCCGGCCAGAACCATGCTGTCCAGCGGCTTCTTCTGCGTCCGCAGGTCCTCCCGCGCCAGACGCAGGCCCAAATAGGCACGGTGGGTGTTCAGATTGCGCAGATAGGACGCGACACTGTCGATCGGCGCGTGGAAGGCCCGGATCTTGTGGGTTTTCCCTTCCTCGCGGTCCTTGGGGACGATCCCGTCGAACTGTTCCGTCGTCCATTGACCGAACAGCGCATTGCCCTTCCGGGCGAAGCGCGACGTGCCCCAACCGCTTTCGATCGCCGCCTGGGCCAGAGCCAGCGACGGCGGCACCACGTCCATGCGGCGCAGCAATGTGCGGAAATCGCCGAATTCGGTCTTGTATTCCTTGAAGCGATCGGTGAGCCAGGCCTGTTCGCGATCGGACAGGCTGGCGCCGCTATCCACGCGATCCTTCATCGAAAGCGCCCGTGCCCGATCGGTCCGGATCGATTCGTTGATCACCAGGACCATCGGAAGAACCATGCGCACGAAGGTCGCCTTCTTGCGGTCGACCTGCTGGATTTCGGCCATGTCCTGCGGAATGGCATCCGGCAGCACCCGCGGCACCATCGAATCGCCGGCGCGGATCGCGGACAGGTCGTATCCGATGCTGTCGAACCGGGCGATCAGCCGGTCGACGGTCGGCGCGGCGACGTCCACCGGCGCCTTCTGCAATGCCGGCGGCGTGATGCGAACCGCCGCCACCGCCTTCGGTTTCGCGACCTTGGTCTGCAGACCCTCGGGCGGATTCAGGACCAGGATGGCCGCTAGAATCGCACCGGAAGCGATCATGTACCAAGGCGCTCGGCCTGAAACGGCCGTTTTAAGTATCTCTCTCATGACACCCTCGCCTAACTCTTAGACAGACCGTTCGCCTTTTATTGTGGCGATTTTACGGTCTTGGACGCTCCACCGGCCGGCTCCTCGTCCGACCAGCCCCTCCGGGCGCCCGTTTCTCTTCGTTACCGACCGCGACCACTCCCCAGTTGTCGCGGTTGCAAGGGAAGCCCCCTGTGGTTCGGCGTCCCCTTTTGCCCCGGCCTTTAGGCCGAAGGACAAAACCTCAAATTTTTCGCCAGGGTTTTGGGTGCGGGCGTTCTCGCCGGTCACCTTGTGGAATATGCATCGACCCGCATTCTGCGGATGGCCCTGCGCGGGCCCGGCGGCGCTTTAGACTGCCGCCCGGACTTCCGACACTTCAGGAATGTAGTGACGGAGCATATTCTCGATCCCCATTTTAAGCGTTGCCGTGCTGCTCGGGCAACCCGCGCAGGCACCGCGCATCGTCAAGTAGACGACGCCTTGCTCGAACCCGTGGAATACGATGTCTCCGCCGTCTTGGGCGACGGCGGGCCGGACACGGGTATCCAGCAGTTCCTTGATCTGGCGCACAATGTCATTGTCCGCCTGGTCGAAAATCGGTTCCGGGGCATCGGCGGTCTCGTACAGGACCGGCCGCCCGGCCGTGAAATGTTCCATGATCGTGCCGAGAACGGCGGGCTTCAACTCGTACCATTCGACCATGTCGGACTTGGTGATCGTGATGAAGTCGCCGCCGAAGAAGACGGCGCGCACGCCGTCGACCAGGAAAAGGCGCTCGGCCAAGGGGGATTGTCCCTCCGCAGCGTCAGCCGAGGAGAAATCCAGCGTCCCGTCCTCCATCACCGGTTTCCCGGGGATGAATTTCAACGTCGCCGGATTCGGTGTTTGTTCAGTTTGAATAAACATTACCTAAAATCCCACCTATCTCTTGATCCAAGATGGGTCAGGAATCGATTCCATTCAACCCCTGTCCTGTTGCCGATGGGCGACACAAGTGCTGTGACAGCCTGTGGATAAACCGTTCGATTTACCGATATACCGCTGTAAGCGGGGCGGCGTGCGATCGCCGGGTCAGGTGATCGCGTCCAGTTCCTCGTCCGACAGGCAACCCGGAACGATGGTGATCGGGATCCGCAAGTTGCTCAATTCCTTGCCTGTCAGGTGGCTGACCACCGGCCCGGGCCCTTCGGATCCCGTGCTCGCCGCCAGGACGAGGATGGAGATGGTCTTGTCTTCCTGCAGCAGGGCGGCGACCTGCTGCGCCTCATCCCCCTCACGGACGAAAAGAATCGCCTGCTGACCCGTGGAGCGGTTCACCTCAGCGGCGTATTTCTGCAGCAACGCCTCGCCCTGTTCGCGGTTCTCCTCGCGCATCAGGGTTTCGACGCCCAGCCAATGGACGAATTCCGTCGGCTGCACGACATGCAGCAGGGCGACCCGGCCGCCGGTCTTCTTCGCGCGTTTGCAGGCGAATTTCAGGGCGATCGGCATTTCCTCCGATTCGTCGACGACGACGAGGAAGACCCGATCGGAACCCGTCGGCCCGGCCGTGCCCGCCGATGACGGCTTGCTGTCGCTATCGTTTTCCACGTGGGTCATGCGACCCTTCCTTACCCCATTCACGAGCATTCGTTGCGGCGGATCTACCGCCGTCGAAGGCTTTCGATGTCGTGATCAATGTATCAGGGTCGAGAAACTGCGCAACGGAAAGCGACGTTCCGCCGCCGTGCCGCGTCTTCCGCGCGGCCGCCCGCACACAGGGCGAACCCGCTATTTCAGCAGGACGTTGATGATTTCCTTGAGCTGAGTCCGCGAGCGCAGCAAATAGAACCCTTGGGCCGCAAGATGGCTCGGCAGGATCAGCCCGTCGGGGCTGCCGTTGATGACGACCAGCGGGTCCATCGTGGCGGCGGCGTGCATCGAGGCCAGCATCTGCGCCCAGAGGGAGGCGACTTCCTTTTCCGCGACCACGTTCTGGAAGTCCGCCTGCAAGGCGGTCAGCAGCATGTAATAGCCGTATAGCCGGCCCTTGTTGTGATAGAAGACGTCGTCGGCATAGATCGAGAAGGCCGAATATTGCTCCAGCGCATCGCCGGTCGCGGCGGAGGCGGAGCCCAGATCGGCCGAGAACCGGTCCAGCGTGGCCAGCAGATTGTCGGCGCGCCGTTCGAAGACGGCATTTCCCCCCGACAGGCGCAGGTTATAGGTGCGCAGCGCCTCGGCCGCGTTGCGGTACTGCTCCGCCGAGCTGCGCTGGGGCAGAAGCGATTCGGATACGTTGTAATACCAGACATCCGGCGCGTATTTCAGGAAGCCGGTCGCCGCTTCGAGATCCGTGTCGGCGGCGCTGGAGCCGCGGATGCGGCCGATCTGGTCCGTCAGTTCGATGGTGAACCGGCTGAGCGCGTCGCGAATCCCGGTCTGGAAATTCGGCATGTTGTCCAGCGCGGCGGACGGCATGAAGAACGGCGCCATCGGCGTCCAGGAATTGTCCCGGGTTTCCCGCTCGATCAGGCGCACGGTCATCGCGACCGCATGGGACCCGCCCGGGGGCGGGTCGGCGATCAGCGTGGTGTCATCGTCGATCCGATGCACCATGAGCATCCCGACCGGGTAATACAAAGCCGCCGCCAGGACGATCACCGCCATGGCCCCGAAAGTCAGGCGCGCGGTGCGGCCTTCCGGCCGGGGCAGCGCGCGCAGGCGTTCGCCTAATGCTAGTCTATCCATCATGTCCTGACTTACGTGAGGGCTCGCGCCGCCAGTTGCAATACCGGCGCCGTCTCAAGGCCGGGAATGACTGCTGCGATGACCCGAAACGGCGGGGACCGCCGGCGTCACTGAATGAAGCCGATGACCTCCCGCACTTCCCGAAGGATCGGGTTGGTGATGGCGCGCGCGCGTTCCGAGCCCTCGCACAGGATCCGGTCGATTTCGGAAACGTCCTGCAGCAGGCGCTGCATTTCCTCGCCGATCGGGCCCAGCACCGCCACCGCCACATCGGACAGGATCGGCTTGAATTCGGAAAACTGCTTGCCGCCGACTTCGGCCAGCGCCGCGGCCACGTCCATCCCGCGCAGGGCGGCATAGATATTGACCAGGTTCTGCGCTTCCGGGCGGCCTTCCAAACCTTCCGCCTCGCTGGGCAGGGCTTCCGGGTCCGTCTTCGCCTTGCGGATCTTCTGGGCGATGGCGTCGGGACCGTCGGTCATGTTGATGCGGCTCATATCCGACGGGTCGGATTTGGACATTTTCTTGGTACCGTCGCGCAGCGACATGACGCGGGTGGCCGCGCCCAGGATCAAGGGTTCGGTGAGCGGGAAGAAGTCGGGCTTTTCCCAGTCGTTGTTGAACTTCGCGGCGATGTCGCGGGCCAGTTCCAGATGCTGCTTCTGGTCCTCGCCGACCGGCACGTGGGTCGCCTTGTAGGCCAGGATGTCGGCGGCCATCAGGTTCGGATAGACGAACAGACCGGTGGAGGCGTTCTCCCGGTTCTTGCCCGCCTTCTCCTTGAACTGGGTCATCCGGTTCAGCCAGCCCATCCGCGCGACGCAGTTGAAAATCCAGGCCAGCTCGGCATGGTCCTGGTTCTGCGACTGGTTGAACAGGATGTGCTTCTTCGGATCGATGCCGCAGGCCAGCAGGCCGGCCGCCACCTCACGGGTGTTGCGGGACAATTCTGCCGGGTCTTGGAAGATCGTGATCGCGTGCAGGTCGACCAGGCAATAGATGCATTCGTAGTCGTCCTGAAGCGCCGCCCAGTTCCGGATCGCGCCCAGATAATTGCCCAGCGTCAGGTTCCCCGTCGGCTGAATACCGGAAAAGATCCGATTCTCCACATTGGTCGCGGTGGTCATGGTCAAAAGGCTCCATATGGTCGCGGCTCCGCCCGGTGGACGGAAGGTCCGAAACTGGTCTGTACATCGGTTAAACGGACGCCGGATATTGAAGACGGCCCGACCGGGCCGCCTCAGGCTTTCCGGCGCGGTTATGCGTCCCGACGCCAGTGCGGTCAAGATGCGTGCGGGGCCGAATTCCCAAGCGAACGGCCATCCGCGACCCGGCCTAGCCCCGCCGGCGCAATTGCCGGGCGACCTGGCGCAGATCCGATCCGCCCAGCAGCTGGGCAAGGCCGAAGAACAGGACCATGCCGGCAAGAATCAATCCCGCCAGGGCAAGGAGCTTCCGCGCGGCTCCGGCCCGGAACCAGTCATCCAGGACATCCGCGCCCGCCCACAGCGCCAACGCCATGACGATTGCCGCCAAAAGAACGCGCGGGACGGCCCGAATCAGCCGTGCGTCCGGCTGGAAATGCCCGCTTCTGTGCAGCAGGAAGGCAAGGAATCCGGCATTTGCCCAGGCTGAAACCGCCGCCGCCAGCGCGATGCCGACATGGGCCAGAACCTGCATCAGAGCGACCGCCAGGATCAGGTTCAGGGCGACGGCGCCGATCGCGATCTTGACCGGCGTCCTGGTATCCTCGCGGGCGAAGAAGCCGGGGGTCAGCGCCTTGATCAGGACATAGGCGGGCAGGCCGATGGCGAAGGCGCGCAGGGCGTCCGCGGTGGCCAAAGCGGCGTCGGCGCTGAAGGCCCCGCGTTCGAAAAGCGTCGAGACGATGGGCCAGGGAATGGCGATCAGGGCGGTTGCGGCCGGCAGGGTCAGCAGCAGGGTGACCTCGACCGCGCGGTTCATGCTGTACATCGCCGCTTCGTGGTGGCCGGCCCGCAACTGCCGCGCCAGCAGCGGCAGCAGGGCGACGCCGACGGCGACGCCGACAACGCCCAGCGGCAACTGGTTCACCCGGTCCGCGTAATACAGGAAGGACACCGATCCCTGACGCAGCAGGGTCGCCAACAGATCGCCGACCATGACGTTGATCTGCACCACGCCGGCGCCCAGGATTCCCGGCGCCATCAGCATCAAAAGCCGTTTCACCCCCGGCGTCAGGCGCGGCAGCGGCAGCGGCACCATGATGCCGGCCTTGTGGCAGGCAAAGGCCAGCATCGCGAATTGCAGCGCGCCGGCGATCGCCACGGCCACCGCAAGCGCATGGCCCGGAAGGGGCAGCACGTGGATGTGGATCAGGAAGAGCGTTGCGATGAAGACCAGGTTCAGGATGACCGGCGCGGCGGCGGCGGCGGCGAACTTGCCGACCGAATTCAACATGCCCGACATCATCGCCGACAGCACCATGAACAGAAGATAGGGGAAGGTGATCCGCGCCAGTTCCACGGTCAGGTCGAATTTCTCGGGCTCGTCCACGAAGCCGGCGGCCTGCACCATCATGATCCAGGGCATCGCCGCCATGGCGATGACGGTCAATACCAGGGTCCAGGCGGTCAGGGCCGCCGCGACATCGGCGGCGAAAGCGTCGGCCGCCGCCTTGCCTTCCCCTTCCAGGCGGCGCGCGTAAAGCGGCACGAAGGCGGCGTTCATCGCCCCTTCGCCCAACAGGCGCCGGAACAGGTTGGGGAATTTGAAGGCGATGAAAAAGGCGTCGGCGACCATCCCGGCGCCCAGGATCTGGGCGATCAGGACGTCCCGGACGAAACCCAGGATGCGGCTGGTCATTGTCCAGCCGCCGACGGTCGCAATGGAGCGGACGAGTTGCATGACTGAAGGCCTTTACGGGATTCCCAACCCTTTAAGAAGATTAAAGGGCATAAAGAAGGCGAAACAGCGGCAATCGGAAGGCTTTCCGGGACGGCACGCGCCGGCGGCCTATTCGGCGGCCTCCTTCGGCATCGTCTGCGGCGCTTCCTTGCCCCCGGCCACGTCCTTGTCCCCGGTCAGGCCGCCGGGGCCGGCGATTTCCAGCACATTCAGCAGGCCTTGCCGGATTTCCTTCAACTTGGTCTCGTGGGTGATCTTCATGCCGAAGACGTCCTTGACGTAGAAGACGTCCACAACCTGCTCGCCATAGGTGGAAATCTTGGCGGTCGTGATCTGGATGCCCAGGCGGAAAAGCGCCGTCGTCAGGCGGTAGACCAGCGCCGGCCGGTCGCGCCCGTTCACTTCGATGACCGTATGGGTGTTGGACGCCTTGTTGTCGATCAAGACGCGCGGGGCGACGTAGAACACCTCCATCCGGCTGGGAATATGCGACGCCTTCCGGTCCAGTTCCTCCAGCGGCCGGACGCGGCCGGACAGGACCTGTTCGACCATCACCGACAGCCGCGCGAGTTTGGAGGAAGACTTGAACGCACCGCCTCCGGCGTCCTGGACCGTGAAAACGTCCAGCGCCATGCCGTCCTTGAAGGTGGCGATCCGCGCATCGACGATGCTGGCGCCGCACACCGCCAACGCGCCGGACAGCCGCGCGAAAAGGCCGGGATGGTCTTCGGCGAAGATGGTGATTTCCGTGGCGTCCCGGGTGCTGAGCACCTGGATGTCCAGCGCCAGCGTCTGCTGCCGCAGTTCCGCCTCCCGAATGACGTCGGAATGGCGCAGCAGCTGTTCCGGGTCGAAAGCCAGCAGGTAGCCGTCCGACAGCCGGTCGATATGGCGCTCGCGCTCGTGCTCCGGCCAATGGTCCAGCAGCCGGGCCAGGTCGGCGCGGGCCGCCGCGACGCGTTGTTCGCGGCCAAGACCGTCCAGGCCCTCGGTCATGAAATCGAAGGCGCGATAATACATTTCGCGCAGCAGGCTGGATTTCCAGTTGTTCCAGACATTCGGGCCGACCGCCCGGATATCGACCACGGTCAGGCACAGCAGCAGGCGAAGCCGTTCCGGCGACTGGACCAGGTCGACGAAGTCGATCACGGTCTTGGGGTCGTCGATATCGCGTTTGAACGCCGCGTTCGACATGGCCAGGTGGTGCAGGACCAGCCAGGCGACCGTCTCCGTCTGTTCGTCCGACATGCCCAGGCGCGGGCAAAGGCTGCGCGCCACTTCGGCGCCGAGTTCCGAATGGTCGCCGCCGCGGCCCTTGGCGATGTCGTGCAGGAAGACCGCGACGTAGAGAACCTCGCGCGACAGGATCGACGGCAGCAGCTTGGTCGCAAGCGGATGGTCGTCGGCCAGTTCACCGCTTTCGATGCGGTTCAGGATGCCGATGGCGCGGATCGTGTGTTCGTCGGTCGTGTAGACATGGTACATGTCGTACTGCATCTGGGCCACGACGCGCCCGAAATCGGGGATGAATTTCCCGAACAGACCGCATTCGTTCATATGCCGAAGGGTGACCTCGGGGTTTATCTTCGAGGTCAGAATGTCCATGAAAACGGCATTCCCGTCGGGATCGTCGCGGAACTCCTTGTTCACATATTTCAGATTCCGGGTGATCGATTTCAGCGCGTCCGGATGGATCGCCATCCGGTTTTCATGCGCGACCTTGAAGATCCGCAGCATGTCGACCGGCTTGTTCTTGAAATGCCCGCGGCCCAGCTCGTTCAAGCGGCCGCTTTCATGCGCGAAGCCCGCGACCTCGCTGGCGCCGAGCAGTTTGGACAGGCTGAACAGCGGCTTCTTCTGGTGCTGCGCCTCGAAGGCCGCGCAGAAGATGCGGGTCAGGTCGCCGACATCCTTCGCGATCAGGAAATAGTGCTTCATGAAGCGCTCGACGCCGCTGGTGCCGGCATGGTCCGTGTAGCCCATGCGGCGCGCCAGTTCGGGCTGAATGTCGAAGGTCAGCCGTTCTTCGGGACGGTCGGTCAGGTAGTGCAGGTGGCAGCGCAGGGTCCAAAGATACTGCTGCGCCTTGGCGAAACGGGTCGCTTCCGCCTTGGTCAGGATCTTCCGCTCCACCAGTTCGGAAATATCCTGGACCTGATAGAGATACTTGGCGGCCCAATAGAGCGTGTGCAGGTCGCGCAATCCGCCCTTGCCGTCCTTGATGTTCGGTTCCAGCACATAGCGGCTGTCGCCCATGCGTTCGTGCCGGGCGTCGCGTTCCGCCAGCTTGGCCTCCAGAAAGGCGGCGCCGGTTCCGCTCTGCACTTCCTTGTTGAAGGCCCGCAGGAAGCTGTTGAACAGGCCCTTTTCGCCCCAGACATAGCGGGCTTCCAGCATCGCGGTCTTGATGGTGATGTCGGCCTTCGCCTGCCGCATGCAATCGTCGACGGAACGGGTCGCATGGCCGACCTTCAGACCCATATCCCACAGTGTGTAGAGAATTTCCTCGACCACCTGCTCGACGCGGGCGGAAATCTTGTAGTCGTGCAGGAAAAGCAGGTCGATATCGGAATAGGGCGCCAGCTCGCCGCGTCCGTATCCCCCGACGGCCAGGATGCATAGTTTTTCCGACTTCGTGGGATTTGCGGCCGGATAAAGATGGGTCGCCGCGCCGTCGTGAATGACGCGGATCAACTGGTCGATCAGATAGGCATGGGCGAGGACCGTCTTGGCCCCGTCATGGCTTTCGAAGAAGCGGCGTTCGATCTCGGCCCGCCCCTTGGCGAGGGCATCCTTGTACAAGGCCAGCAGCTTCGGCTTGCGCTCGGCCTCGTTCAGGCCCTGTGCGAAAAGCTCCTCCACCGCCTCCGAGAGGGCGCGGCGGTCGATCAGCTGGCGGCGTTTCTCTAATCCTGTGATGTCCATGCGGCGAAATTAGAAGACTCCAGGGGTTTTGGCGAGAGTCGTTCTAAACTGGAGTCGTTAAGACAAAACGAAGAACGGTTTCGGGTGGACCGGGCGTCAATCGGCGTCCTTGATCAACCGGCTCAAGCGGTAGAGGGCGTCCAGCGCCTCGCGCGGGGACATATCGTCGGGGTCCATCCCCGCCAGCACCTCAAGGGCGGGATGGGGGGCCGGCGGCGCCGCGGCGGCCGGTTTCGGCTGGGCGGCGGCCTGGAAAAGCGGCAGATCGTCGATCAGGCGCGTCACCGCGCCCGATTGCTCGCCGCGCTCCAGGGTGTGCAGCACTTCTTCCGCCCGGGCGACGACCGCGGCGGGAAGCCCGGCCAGACGGGCGACATGGATGCCGTAGGACCGGTCCGCCGCGCCGGCGGCGACCTCGTGCAGGAAAACCACCTCGCCCCGCCATTCCTTGACCCGCATGCAATGCGGCGCCAGGGCCGGAAGCCGCTCGGCCAGCGCGGTCAGTTCGTGATAGTGGGTCGCGAAGAGGGCGCGCGACTTGGCGGCGTCATGCAGATGCTCGACGCAGGCCCAGGCGATCGACAACCCGTCGAAGGTCGCCGTGCCGCGCCCGATTTCGTCCAGGATGACCAGCGACCGTTCGGTGGCCTGGTTCAGGATCGTCGCGGTTTCGACCATTTCGACCATGAAGGTGGACCGGCCGCGCGCCAGATCGTCGGACGCGCCGACGCGGCTGAACAGCCGGTCGACCACGCCGATTTCCGCTTCCTCCGCGGGCACGAAACTGCCCGATTGCGCCAAAACCGCGATCAGGGCGTTCTGGCGCAGGAAGGTACTCTTACCGGCCATGTTCGGCCCGGTCAGCAGCCAGAGATGCCGGTCGCGGCTGAGGTCGCAATCATTGGCGACGAAGGGCTGCTCCCCGCCGCGGCTCAACGCCGCCTCGACCACCGGGTGCCGTCCGCCGGCGATCCGGAAGCTCAGGTCGTCGGTGATCTTCGGGCGGGAATATCGTCGTTCCTCCGCCAGGTCGGCAAGGGCCGCGGCCCAGTCCATTCCGGCCAGCGCGGCGGCGGCGAGCGCGATTTCCGCGACCCGCGCCGTCACTTCGCCGATCAGATCGTCGAACAGTTCCTGTTCCAGGGCCTGCGCCTTGTCGCCGGCCTCGGAAATGGCGCGCGCGAGGTCGCCGAGCTCGGGCGAGGAATAGCGCATCGCGTTGGACATGGTCTGGCGGTGGATGAAGGCATCCCCCATCCGCGCGGCGTGGCGCGCCGAAATCTCGATGAAATAGCCGAGCACGTTGTTGTGCTTGATCTTCAGGGTCTCGATCCCGGTTTCCTGCCGGTACCGCCCCTCAAGCCCGGCGATCAGCTTGCGGCTGTGGTCGCGCAGATTGCGCACCTCGTCCAAATGCGGCGCGTAGCCGGACCGGATGAAGCCGCCGTCGCGGGTGATCAGCGGCAGCTCGTCCGCCAGGGCGCGGGCCAGGCGGTCGACCAGCACGTCGTGGACGCCCAGGTCCCGTTCGCCCTGGGCCAGCAAAGCCGGCAGCGGCCCGGCCCTTTCCAGCAAGGCCCTGATCCCGGCGGTCAGGGTCAGGCCGTCGCGGACCGCCGCCAGGTCCCGCGGTCCGCCGCGCCCGACGGTGATCCGCGACAGCGCGCGTTCCAGGTCCGGCGCGCCGCGCAGCGCGGCCCTCAAATCGCCCCGCAGACCGGCCTGTTCCAGGAAGAAACCGACCGCGTCGTAGCGCGCCTCGATCTCCCGCCGGTCGGTCAACGGCGCCGACAGGCGGTTCGCCAGCAGGCGCGCCCCGCCGCCGGTGACGGTGCGGTCGATCACGTCCAGCAGGCTGCCTGCCCGGTCGCCGCCCAGGGTCCGCGTCAGTTCCAGGTTCCGGCGCGTCGCCTGGTCGATTTCCAGGATCGCGCCGGCGCTCAACTTGCGCGGCGGCGACAGGCGCGGGGCCTTGCCCACCTGGGTCAGACGCACATAGTCCAGCAGTGCGCCGGCGGCGCTCAGCTCCGCCCGTTCGTAGTCGCCGAAAGCATCCAGCGCGGCGACGCCGTATTGCTCCTTCAGCCGCTTTTCCGCGTTCACCGAATCGAAAAGGCTGTCCGCCTGGATCGCCAGTTCGTCCCGCCAATCGGCGAACAGGTCGAACAAGTCGCGCTTTTCCGTCATGCGCTTGGGCACCAGCAATTCGCCCGGCTGCACGCGGGAGAGGACGGCGGCGACGGAGCCTTCATCGACCGACTGGACCCGGAAATCGCCGGTCGAGACGTCCAGCCAGGCAAGCGCCAACCCGCCGCCGGCCATGGCGAGCGCGGCCAGGTAATTGTTGCTGCGG
>Ga0209692_10001429_pt1 | contig 32783 bp, 28 predicted proteins | sample tdDd472_FD_187129 | JGI IMG/M metagenome (GOLD analysis project Ga0209692, IMG submission 187129) | Marine sediment microbial communities from the Atlantic coast under amendment with organic carbon and nitrate - tdDd47.2 (SPAdes)... | ecosystem: Environmental > Aquatic > Marine > Coastal >...
TGCCGATGATATCGTAGATGGCGATGATGTTGATGGCGATACCGATGATATCGTTGATGGTGATGATGTTGAAGCTGATACCGATGATATCGTAGATGGCGATGATGTTGAAACTGATACCGATGACATCGTAGATGGCGATGATGTTGAAACTGATACCGATGATATCGTGGACGGCGATGAAGTCGATGGCGACGAAGAAGTCGACGATGATATTGAAGATGTTTTCTGCACCGATTGTGAAGGGTTTGAGGGACAGTATTGCTACGTCGAATACTCTGGCGCTTCGGTTTGCGCCGATATTGCCGGTTCTCTGAATTCGGAGTCGCTTTTCGCCAGTATATGGGAAAACGGTGCTTGCGAAGTAGTGGTCAGTTTCCACGAAAACACCGATCTCGAACCAAGAGTGGTGACGGATACTTGCGGTTTCAGTTATCTGGAGATTCCACAGTATCAGGGCATGGTTCTTTTAAGTTCTGACAGAGTAGCCGAGGATTTGGTCTTGACTGTAAATCTGGATAATATCAGTTGTGACTATATTTACAGCCAGGATAGTTGTGAAATAGATGGTGATATTGACGGTGATGCAGTCGATGGCGATGAGGTAGATGGCGACAGCGATGATATTGCAGATGGCGATGAGGTAGATGGCGACAGCGATGATATCGCAGACGGCGATGAAGTCGATGGCGATGCCGATGATATCGCAGACGGCGATGAAGTCGATGGCGATGCCGATGATATCGCAGACGGCGATGTAATAGATGGTGACACGGACGATATCACCGATGGCGATGAGGTAGACGGCGATAGCGATGATGCTGTAGATGGCGATCTTGAAGACTGTCAGCCGGATTGTACCGACAAGGAATGTGGTTCGGATGGATGTGGTGGCGAATGTGGCATTTGTGATGATGACAACGACTGCACCACCGAAATTTGCGATTTACAGCAAAAATGTTTGTATAGCTATTCCGTACACGAAGGCGAAATTTGCAGCGATGACAATAGTTGTACTATCGGTGACAGATGTAGAACCGGCATCTGTACTGGTTTTGAAAAAGACTGCTCGGATGGGATAGATTGTACCGAGGACAGTTGTAATCCGGTGGATGGTACATGTTTAAACGAAGCCCGACATGAGTTATGTGATGATCACGACTCCTGCACCACAGACGATTGCAACAGTACGGAAGGTTGTCTCAACTTCAGTGCCCCGGACTGGAGAATCTGTCAGCCGGAAGATCAGTCTTCAAAAGCTGAAGAAAGCTATATGTGTTTTGATGGCAACTGTGAAATGCTCTCCGACAACGATACATGTTCCATGGCACAATCTCTGAGTATTGATACAATTGTAGAAGACAGTTTTGATAATTCACACGAGTATCTTACCCTCAGGCCTCCATGTTACGGCATTGTCTTAAGTGGCACGGATGCTTTTTATAGCCATCTGTTCGATCCTGACAAAGCCTATAGATTGCTGGTCTCACCGGTTGACGGTCTTGATTTGATGGTTATCGTTTATCAGGATTGCCTGCAAACCAATGATTGTGTGCAACTGATGGACGATCATGGAGCATCAGCAGAGGAACAACTGCTTCTGGAAAATCTTGATGGCGAACATATTATTCAGGTTATGAGTAAGGGCGATTTACCTTTTGCCGAGGGTAATGACTTTATTATCAGTCTTGAAACGGTTGTAGTCGATGGAGACCTGGACGACGATCTTGACGATGTTGACAGCGAAACTGCAGATGGAGATCTGGACGACGATTTGGACACCGAGATAGCTGATGCTGATACTGAAAACAGTGACACCGCAGATTCTGATAACGCGGAGACAGAGAATAGCGATACCGATCCGGAACGCAAAGAAGACGATCTTCAGGATAAAGATACCGAAAATGCTGTAGAAGCGGATGGTGACGACACCGATAGCGACTATCCCTCTTGGTGGCCGGATGGAGATCTGGATCAGGATTCACCTGTTGATGATACCGCTTCAAGCTGTAGAGGAACTGGAGATGCTTCAGCCGTGATGTTTGTCTGGGCTATACTTTTCGTCTTGTTTATTGCTCGTAAAAGAATGAAGCACGGCCTGTTGAATTACTGAAATAATGATAAGGGAAAATCTCGAAGTGGATTTTAAAAACAGCGAATTGCTTAGATATAGTAATGGTCTGGGAGATAATGTAGCCGTATGGATGCATATTTCAAATCTCGAAGGACAGGTGGTTTTCTGGAATAATACCGCCGAGAGTCTTACAGGAATTGTGCAGGAAGAAGTTCTGACCCTGGAGCGCGAACAAAAAGGGCAAATCTGGAAACGCCTGTTCAAAGATGAAAAGCATCTGCGCCAGATGGTAGACCTTTCTCGTGAGGTTGTGGAAAGTAATATTGTAGTCAGTGGGCTTGTCATACCTGTTGTAAGTGTTGATGGTACCCTGAGGATGATTTCCTGGCATTCAAACAATCTTAAAGATAAACAGGGGCAGGTGATCGGCTCTTTAACACTTGGTCTGGATATCTCCAAGCAACATCAGGCAATGTCCGTGATAGAAGAAAACAAACAGCGCTTAAGAGGTTTGGCCCTGAAATTATCTCTGACAGAAGAGATGGAGCGCAAAAAAGTGGCCATGGATCTGCACGATACTGTCAGTCAGCGTCTGGCTGTTTCAAGAATGAAACTTGGTCTGTTGAACAATAACAGCAGTTTGGATGATGAAGCAAAAAAGCTGGTTAAGCAAACCAATGCGGATCTTGAAAAAGTAATGGACGATATCCAGAGGTTGACCTTCGAGCTTAGTTCGCCACTGTTGTTTGATGGAGGTATGAGGGCCGCATTGGAAGATCTGGCCGAGCAGACTTTTACCAGACATAAAATCAGCTTCGATTGCAGCGAAGTCAATGAACTGGAAATCCCTGACGAAAGTTTGCGCATCATGATCTATCAGGTGGTGCGAGAGCTGTTCAATAACATTGTCGAGCATTCCGGGGCCGGTAGAGTGGAGTTGATGTTGTTTACCGATAAAGATGTTGCCTCGGTAATGGTTTCGGATAATGGTAAAGGTTTCGACAGTAATATGGCTCATAAACAATCCAGTCAGAAGAATCGTTTCGGTTTGTTCAGTATTTGCGAGAGAGTGGAATATTTGGACGGTTGGGTCGACATCCAGTCCAGCCCTGAAAACGGCACCAGTATTACGGTGCATATACCGCTTGTAAAAACGGATAAATCAGATGTCTGATATTAAAATCATGCTTGTGGACGATCATGCCATTGTGCGAGCAGGGCTGCGTACTGTTATCGCCAGTATTGATGGTATGAAGGTTGTGGCGGAAGCAGCCGATGGTTTACAGGCTATTGAGCGCTGTCGCAAAATGCGACCGGATTTTATAATTATGGATATCACCATGCCCAAAATGGATGGCATAGAATCTACCCGTGAAATTCTGGCAGAATTTCCAGAGGTTAAAGTTCTGGCTCTTTCCATGCACAGCAAGGCGCATTTTGTAGACAACATTCTGCAAGCCGGTGCCTCGGGATATTTGCTTAAAGATTGCGTAATGGAAGAACTTCCCCAGGCGATCAATGAAATTTTAAATGGGGAAACATTTATCTGTTCCAAACTATCCGAGCTTGTTGCAAACGGTAAACTTAAGCAGTTATCGCCTGAGAATACTTCTATAGCAGAGCTTTCGCCAAGGGAGCAGGACGTGGTTAAACTTTTAGCCGATGGTCTGAAGACCCGTGAGATAGCCACCAAATTGTTTATCAGCCCCAGAACAGTAGAAATGCACCGGGCGCAGATAATGAAGAAACTGAAGGTCAAATCCATTGCGGAAATAGTCAAGTACGCTATCAAAAAAGGTTTTACCAATCTGGACTGACAAGATTCAGCTTCGCCATTTTTTATCAATCAAAAATAAAACCGAAACGGAAGTAGGGGATGCCCAGTGGCATGAAGGTCATCAGTGGCGAATTTATATAGCTTTTGTTAAGGACTGCCGCAAAACCGATGGTGCCATAAGCAATCGAACCTTGTAAATTCAAGCCATAAGCCAGTATTGCCACAAAGTCACTAAGCTCACTGTCGCCACCTTTTTCCAGTAAAAACGGAATGGTCATATCAACACCAAAGCCAACCATGTCGGTAAACTGATATGCTCCGGCAATGTTTACCAGAAGCAGTGCGCCATCTAAGAAGTTGCTTCCAATGGACGCACCGGCAAAGCGCATGCCAATATTAAAGCTCCAGCGGTCTGTTCCATAGGTAAACAGCGGGCCACCCATAATGGCAAAAATGAAACTGTCGTTCCAGAGTCCCATGGGAATCAGGAAGCCGACCTGTGCATTTAAACCGAACCAGGCCTTCTCGTTGATCTTGATGCTATAGGTTATGTGTGGCATCAGTGCCAACACGCCTACTGGCAAGTTTGTTTGTATGCCTAAATTAAGGCTGTCATTAATCTGAAAGGTGAAGTCTATCAGGCCCAGATATTGGGAGTCAAGGGCCCAGCGTCCGACTTTCATCGGTTGAGCAGTGGGCATGATGAGCGTCAAATCGGTACGCAGCCTTTTGGGTTCATCATCATAATCCTCATCTTTTTCTTCAAGTAATGCACCTTCTTCATATTCATCGTCAGCAGGTTCGGGTTCCTCGCCTTCAAACCATTGTTGCAGTTGCTCTTCATCAGCCACCTCTGCGGGCTGTTGCACTGCAACAGGCTCTTTTGTTCTTTCGGGCTCAGGTGTTGTTACTGGTGCTGTGGCCACGAGGGCAGGTGGCTCTTCCTTTGGCACTTCGTAGCCCTTAAAGAGGTCTTCAATCAGTTCGGAAAGAATGGGTAAAACCTTGTCCAGTTCTCCTTCGGCCATGCGGTTTACAGAAGATTTTGTAATGCGACTTTCAACCTCAATGCGTTCCAGCGCCACAATCCAGACATTACCCACCAGAGTCAATTGTCCGGTAACAACAGTATCGGCTCCAAATTTCCTGGCATGGGCAAAGGCGCATTGATATTTGCGCCCGGCTTTGCAATCGGCTTTGTCATAGTCTTCTATTGGTGCCGAATTTTCGCCGGAGTTATGTAGTATCGAGAGGGCTTTCCGCTGATTATCCTTGTTGATATACTGAAACAAGGCATTGTATATTACAAAGGCATCCGAGGCTTTAGCATTGCCAACGTGCTCCAGTGGCCACAGCACAATTTTACCTATTTCTGTGTCTGGAGTTGCGTCGCTGTTTTCAACTTCAGCCATTGCAGTAGAAGTAAGAGCGAGAAGCATAACAAGCAAAATTATAAGCAGCTTTTTATTGTACATCATTACGTAGTCCCTGATCCGTAGTTGGCAATATGAATATTGTGGCGACAGAATTTGTGAACGAAACATATCATAGTCCTTTCACATTGTGCAATATTTCTTTTTTTGCATCCTTGTATAAAGTATTGCTATTAAAACGGACTACCAAAACTGGCAGTGAAGTATACTGAAAAACCCAGTGAGACTTTACTCATGCTAAAGTATAATGATTCATGGCTCCAGGTGGATTGATTCCCAAGCCGTATGGCGACCAGAAAGTCGAAGCCAATACCAAAAGATCCAAATTTACCATTGCGAATATACTGAACACTAGGCGCAGCTGAGAAAGTTCCGATATGTTTAAAATCCAGCACCATGTAGTAGTCAATCATAAGAGCGGTTCCAATACGAATTTCATGCGAGAAATTAGCGTCCAAAGGATGCCTGTAACCTAATCTGCTTCCACCACCAATTGCACTTATCATTAAAAAAGGTTTTAACTCAAGAATGTTCCAGTAAAAACGATTGAGCTTTAAAGTAAAAAATATGAGACTAAGTTTTAAGCTGTTTAAACTGCCACCACTGTTATTTGACGATGTGGAACCGGTGCTCATCAAATTTGTAAAACCAATATTGAAGCCTACCCATTCAATTCCTCTTTTGTAGTTTGGCGGTACAAGTATGGAATTTTCACAAGGCTTGTCATCCTCAATTTCCTCGAATAAAATATGTGCGATCTCTGAGATTACGGGTAAAACCTTTTCTAGTGTACCTTTGGAATCGCGTTGTACAGAAGAGATAACTTTGCCAGTGTTGGTCGCGATTCGCCAGAAAGAAAACACCCAGCCGATTGCTGTTTTGGATATCATGCCTCCAACCAGAGTATCAATCCCGATTAGTTTTGCATATTCAAGGGTGCAGTGATATTTATCCTTATTGTTTTCTGCTGTTTCGTTACAGTGTACGTCCGATGTTGGAGTAACGATCTCTCTTTTGCCATTTTCTTCAATAAACTGAATAAGTGCGTTTTGCATCACAAACACATCTGTCTCGCTTGCTTCCCCGCTAATTTCAATGGGCCAGAAAAGTATCTTATGCAAACTGTTTTTTTTAGTGTCGATATTCATATCTTCAGCCATGGCATTTGAAAAGCACAGCACTAATGCGGTGATTACACATATGGTATTAAGAAGTTTGTAAGACATCATTCACCTGCTTTATGTGGTTTATAAAGCTCTTCAAAAATTCAAAACATCGAAGCAAAAGAACCGCGTATATATAAGGCCGGGCCTATCAGTGTGCCGGAGTTTTTCTCATAGCGACTGCTGTCCCCTTCTAAACTGGTGGTGAAAATAAGATCCAGCCCCAGACCAAGAGAAATATGTTTGGTGTTGAAGATATATTGCAAATGAGGAGCAAAGCTAAGAGTTTTTGCAAAATCCATGTTTCGTGATGGAAGAAAATCAAAGCTGATCATTGCCCCAATGCGGATTTCATGTGCATAGTTTGCTGTTAGCGGACATCTGTGTCCCATTCTGATTCCCAAGCCCAGTGGGCCTAAGGTTGGCAGGACATGCAGTTCCAGAAGAGTCATGTAGAAGCGGTCTCGTCTCAGTGTGAACAATAGCAGATCGGCTTTGGCAAAAGTCATATCAGTAAAACCACTTTCGTGGTCAAGGCTCATCATCAATGTAGCGCCAATATTTATTCCTACCCATTCGATACCATTGCTAAAATTATTTGCTGTTATAGCTTTTTGCTCATCCTGAGAAATTTCCTCGCTCACTTCGGCGGTATCAGCTACATCAGTATTTATCTGTTCTTCTGCCAGAGCATCAAAAGAAAACAAAAATAGCAGGACGGCTGAAAATACTGTGGTTACAATTCTGATCGTCATTTCACCCCCCTTTGCAAAATGTTTGAAAAAATGGTTTGTCTCAGGTTTTACATGGGTTTCAATTGTTTAAAACCATGTACCCTGATGGTATTTATGTGCAGACCCTGGCAGTTTTCCTTTTCGCTGCAATCCTTGCAACGATTGGACTTTGCCATATACGAGTGACAAATATAATCCCGGGTGTAGCCGGTCATGGAGATTTTGCCATCTTCGGCAAGGCTTGTGGCGCGTATGGTAAGAACTTCCGGTTCAGCATTTTGATAGATGCATTTTGGTACACCGTAAGCCTTGATTCCGCTGTTTTCAAACTCGGCAAAAAACACGTCCGGCTCGATTATAAAATCAGTAGCCTCGGTCAAAGTCTCATAACTTGGCAGGCGCAAAGACACAAGTTTACATGCTGCCAGCTTGTCTTTAAGAGCAATCAACAAGGGTGCAGTCTCGCTGGTAACAAGTAATTCAATCGGATAGTCGCCTGCTATGAGTTTTTCAAACTGATCCTTGTCCTCGCATACCAGTTTTCTCAGTGAAGTTTTAAGAGCTTTGTAATCAGGGCTTTCAATTGTTGTTTCAAAATCTGCCCAGTCATCCAGCCTTAAATGTATCTCCAGTTTGCTCAAGTCATACAATTTGAACAACTTCATGGCGGATCTGATATTTTCAGCATGTAAAAGAACACTTTCAAGTGTCCCCCCGCCTGTTAGACAAGCCATTGTTTCTTTTGATGGCAAACTATTTTCATTTTCGGCGAAAATTTCGAGATGTTGATATGTATGCTGGTCAAGGCTGTCTTTTAAATCATACAAGGTGCCGCAGAATTCCTGCAGGAAGCAGTAGTCACAGCGCTCAGGGTAGCATTGCAGCTTTTCACCGTTTTCGACAAACTGCTGGTATTCGCTTCTTCTGCCGTTTACTTCATCGAAGAGCTTATGCGGGTCCTGGATCAAACCTTCCACACCTTCAAGAAAGGCCACCGGAAAGCGATTGGTCCAGATGTAGTTGCCCGGTTTAAAGGCGTGTTTAAAGGCCTTGTTCAAATAGGGAAAGGCTTCTTCCACATTGTAGAACAGACGTTCACGGTTACCGTCCCACCAGGCACGACCAAAGGGAACAATCTGCAAGAGGTCGAATTCGTGAATGCCTAATTTCATGTAAAACTTTAAAATATCATCCAGGTATTTATAATTGATGCCGTTTATTACGCAGTCCACGTTGACCACTATCCGGCCATCTTTCAGCACGTTGATCATACCACGCAGGGCTTGTGCAAAGCCACCCTTGATGCCGGTTAAGGTGTCGTGTAATTCCGAGTTATGACCATGCATGGAAAAAGTGATCTCGTTTAAACCTGCATCGGCAGCCTTGGTCACAAGTTCTTTATAGGCAAACATCCGACCATTGCTGATGGTCTGGATCCAGTTGTAGCCAAGCTCTTTACCATAGGCGATAAATTTTACAAAGGATGGGTGGATCGAAGCGTCGCCACCGGAAACTATCAGACGCGAGTTTTCTCTGAAACCTTCTTTAATCTCCTTGAACACCTCTTCGTCAGGGCGATGTCCCTTTCGGGGTACGTCACCATCCAGACAAAAGATACAACGGTTGTTGCAGGAATAGGTGGTACGAACCCAGTTGCGATGCTCGTGTACCGCCAGCTCTTTCACATCCAGAGTGCTGTCGCCTGCGCTTGGTTGTTGAATATCTTTTTCAGCCATGGTGTTTTGTTTTTCTGGCTTTGAATTCTTCCCAGCCGAAATGCTCCGGGTATTCTTTCCAGGGGCCTTCACATTCGTTGCAGTAAACACAGGACTTGCAAACTTCGCCACGGGCCTTGCCTTCGCTCAGTCTGTAGTCGGTATAGTCGTCAACAACAAAGTCTGCATCAATTATTTTGGTTCGCGGGATGTATTGTTCGGCCACAAATTGTTCATAGCCTTTCATGAAGCAGTAGGGAATGGCTTCGGTCATTACATTGCAACCACCCTGAACACCGATGGAGAGAGCTTTTTTGACGTATGGCTCAACCAGTGATTTTCTCGGGACAATCTGCTCGAAATTCGTTCCTGCGCTACCTACCGCATGGACAAAGGCAAACTGGAATTGATCAACCTTCAGGGCCACAAACAATCTGGCCATTTCCGGCAGGTGCCGATAATTTGGTCTGGTAATAACCGAGTTCATCACAATGGACTGTCCCATTGATTTAAGATTTTTAATGCCCATTGCCGTCTGCTTGAAAGCTCCGGGTGCGCTGACCAGATAATCATGAACCTCCGGTGTGTGGCCATGAATGGCGGGAGAGAATTCATTGGCTCCGGCCTTGACAATCTTTTCGCAGTAAGCCTTGGAGGCAAAGGCACGACCATTGGTCTGCACCTGAATCAGTCTGAAATCGAGCGATCCGGCATAGGCCACAAGTTCAGGAAAGTCCTTGCGAATGGTTACTTCACCACCGGTAAAGACGATACTATCGGCCTCTTTTCTGGCATCATCCAGGATCTTCTTCAATTCATCCGTGGTTTTGGGGGGATATTCGTAACGTTTATTGCCCTGCACACAAAAGAGGCACTTGTTATTGCAGTCAAAACCAACTTTGATATCAATGCGTTCCATAATCTGCCAACTCCGCTGAATCTCGGGTAAAATACGTTTTAAAACCAACACCATTTCCAGTAGAACATGTTCGTTTTATCAAGTAGATGCGCCATTATGAACCCGTGGGATAAATCATGCAAGGATAAGGTGCTTTTTTATGGAGTTTTTATCCAGGTTCCTAGTAGGATGCGGTAACTTGTTACCCATCTTTCAATGATATTAAGGTCAGATCTCTAAGTCGCGACTAAGTATCCTCACAAGCCAAGTTTTTTGCTGATTTGCAGCCATGAGGCCCAGGCAAAAAAGACCAGAATTGCAATAAGAAAGCCGTTGGTTAGCCAGCCGTTACGGTGGTTTTTGCCGATCAAGCCTTTTCTGTTATTCATATACAGCAATAAAATCGCCAGAAAAGGCATAAACAAAGCCCCGAAAACGCTGTAGGCTTTTTGTACCATTTTAAACTCAAACAACAGGGAAAAGGCCGGGATAGTTGCCAGAAGAAGCAGGTAAATTTTTTGCCACTGGTCTTTTTTCTGCTTGTCCCAGTCGCATTTGCCTCCGCGATCCATCCAGTCTACAAACAACATTGGCACGGCCTGCCAAACCCCCAATAATGAACTGAAGATTGCGCCCCATGCGCCAACCAGAAAGAATATCTGCGCCCAGCTGCCAATTTGCAGACCGAGGTTGTTGCCGATATCAAGAATAAGCCCCAGCCCTTTGCCACTGCCGGTGGCATAAGTGCCGATAATTACCATGGCAATGCCGAATAGGGCAGTTAAAAGGTAGCCGATTGCCAGATCAAGCCGGCTAAGTTTCAAGTCGTCCCACTTGTTGCGACCTTCTTCGCGGATCCAGTAGCCATAGCATAAAATTGTCAGAGTGCCACCAACGCCACCCATCAGAGCGATGACCCATGAGAGTTCCTGCCCACCGGCATCTGGAATCGTTGGTATGGTCAAGCCAGAGATAACCGCGCCCCAGTCTGGAGAGATTGCCAAGGCGCAAATTACTACGGCGGCAAAAAGTAAAACCGCGCAGGCTTCCATAACCCGTACAAAAAAACGATAGCCACCATAAATGATAAGCAAAACGGCCAGAAAGCTGTGACCAAGCCCGAAGACGGCTTTAATTGCAGGTGTGGGAGACATGCCGATTAAGGCTGCGGCACTGACTCCGCAGGCACTGATAAGGGCCGCACCGACAAAATAGCTCCAGAGGATAAAGTATATTCCGAAGAGAATGAAAAAGGGTTTGCCCAGATGTCTGGAGGCACCGGAAAGCAGGGTTTCGCCGGTGGAGAGTTGCCAGCGGGTCAAGCCCTCGGTTAAAAGGTATTTGAAACCGGCACCAAGCAGAACCGCCCAGAGTACCGCCACGCCAAGCTTCATTCCGGCAAAGCCGCTGGTGGCCAGATCGCCCACGCCCACGCCAGTCATGGCCATCAGAAGTCCCGGAACAATAATACGTAAATTCATTTTTAATCCAGACATAAAACCTCGTTGTGAAACTTTTGGTCAAATATATGGCTTGGCGGTTTAACCAAAGCAACCACTATTGCTAATCGTCAAAATCAGCACAAGCCTTACATGTTTTTTGTGGATCATTATATGTCAGATCTTAGATTGAGGTATGAATTATAGCAAAATGGATTGGATTGTGGTTTAAAATTCAATAAGAATTATTTAGATTTGCTTTTAATCTCTGGATGATGTCGTTCAATGCAATCGGGACAAACTCCGTGGCTGAATCTGGCCTTTGGGTGATTAATCAGCCAATGTTCAACAGGGTGCCAGTCTCCGTTTTTGTCCTTAATGCTTTTGCAGTATGAACAAATGGAGTTCAGGTCTCTGAAGGTTTGAATTTCCGTTAAGTAATCAGTCAGCTTTTTGTTTTCATCTCCCAGCACTTGATTTACGTATAACATCTCAATATGAGACTCGATAATTTTGATGAAATTCTGCATCAGCTTTTCAATATCGAGGGAATAACTGTTTGGCTTGTTATCCAGAACGCAGAGTGTGCCAAAAGCTTGTTTGTCGGGCAGATGAATGGGAAAGCCCAGATAGGAGATCATATTCAACTTTATGTCTGGATTATCTTTCCAGTCTTCATCGGACAAGGCATCCGGCACAAGAAGCTTGTTATTGGTTTTGATGGCTGTCTCACAATAAAGCCCGGAGTTTTCGAAGTGTTCCTTGTCACCAGGGTGGTAGGGGTTGTTAGTACTATCGCTGGAGATAAATACTTCAATATCATCTTTGTGCAGTTGCATGATCAAGGCGGCAGGAATATTTATTATCGAGGCAAGGATATCAACGATTTCCTGCCAGTTTTTCCGAGTATCTTTGTCAATGGTTACCGCAGCAGTACTTTGCATTGTAGTTTTTACCTTGTTATTGAGAAGTAAACAGCCTCATTGTCCAGTACTACAAGCAAGATCTTTTTGCTTATCTGTAACGAAACCATTTTATAGCAAACAACTTTTATAAGCAAGTTTTGGGGAGATTCAGAGAAAAAAATTACGTGTAATGTATTGTAGTCAAACAAAAATTCTTGACTCACGTTGGAGCGGGTCGCTGACCGGCTCCAGATATTCATACCAGCAGTTTAACAATTGGCAATGGCCCTGTTTGACTTGATTCATAATCAATTGCCGATGACCAATACCAATCTTCCGGCTGTTTGACATATTGTTTTCGAACGGGATTGTTATGAACATACCCCAGTTTTTGTAAAAAAAATGCCTCGCTTTCGATTAATTCCGGCATGTTAGTTTTTTTCCAGAATTCAAAACCACCATTCTTTGTTTTAAACCGTTGTGCAATCTGCGGCTCTGTTTCCATCACATTTTTCATGATCATGCGACTTGTAAATTTCTTGTAATCTCTCAGAAATCCCGCAACATCAGGTGATTGTATGATTAGATGAATGTGATTAAGCATGAATACGTAGCCGTATATTTTGAGATCATGCTTATCTATTCTAAACTTGAGAGATTCGCCAATATTTCCCATCTGTTACAGCGATCAAAAATGTAATGCCAATCTTTGACTGTCAGAGTAACAAAGTAAATTTGGTCGTTCATGTTTTCATTTACTCTTATTGATGGCATGAAGGGTATATATCATATTTAAAGCAATAATTGAAGGATTACTTGGAGCCGGTCAGCGACCCGCTCCAACAAGAAACTGCTTTACTTGGACATATGACGATAAAGGCAATATGTTGAGCGAAGCAAATGATAGAGATTGCGATGGTTTGCAGGATAAATGTTACCATTGGACATATCAGTGTTTATAATGGTCGATTAAATGATACGCATATAAAGATCCAATAAAATCGACATTTAGTTCCCGTTTTTTTCTTGACTTTTTACAGCTCTAGTGGCTATATATCTTGGCCTTGAAATTAATGAACTTTTACAGGCTATTGACAATTAAAAATATCTGCCCCTGGCAGTGGTGTGCGCCCATGGCTCAACTGGATAGAGCATCGGACTACGAATCCGAAGGTTAGAGGTTCGAATCCTCTTGGGCGTACCATTTTTTTTTGAGGGCTAGGTTATTATGCCAACTGACGAAGACTGGATGCGACTTGCTTTAGAAGAAGCGCAAAAGGCTTTCGACGAAGACGAAGTTCCCGTCGGTGCCGTAATGGTAAAAGATGGCAAACTTCTGGCAAGTATGCATAACCACAGAGAAAAAAACAATAGCCCTTTAAGTCATGCAGAGCTTGAGTTGATTGGACTATGTTCCAAAAAGCTTGGTTCCTGGCGACTTAGTGACTGTGAACTATATGTCACTTTAGAGCCCTGTCTGATGTGTATCGGTGCCAGCTTGCAGGCCAGAATAAAGAGACTGGTTTTTGCGGCAAGAGATCCGAAGGCCGGAGCGGTTAAATCGCTTTATAACTGTGCCGAGGACGTAAGGCTCAATCATCAGATCGAGGTAGTTGAAGGTGTGCTGGCTGATGAGGCTGCAAACCTTTTGACAAAGTTTTTCAGGCAGTTACGGGAAACGCGAAAGGCTTTGAAAAAAAGTAGTTAGCGTGTCCTGTTTTTGTGTTCTTTGAACAACCTGCGGTTTTCTTGCGGAGAGATGGCCGAGCGGTTGAAGGCGCATGATTCGAAATCATGTGTACCTTACGGGTACCCTGGGTTCGAATCCCAGTCTCTCCGCCATTGAAATTTAATGGCGGTGAATCGCTCAAACATACTCAAGATGCAAGTAAGGAGAGATGACCGAGAGGCCGAAGGTGCACGATTGGAAATCGTGTGTACCGCAAGGTACCGAGGGTTCGAATCCCTCTCTCTCCGCCATATTTTTGTTCGATCTGGTTCTTTTGGAACCTTATTATGGCAACTGGGTCCCATGCGGCGAAGCCCGCTAACTCCGTCAGATCCGAAAGGAAGCAGCGGCATGTGGATTACTTCGGGTGCCATGGGGTTGCCCGGTTGCCACCCTATATACTCTGTGCTATACTCCCAGGCCAATCCAAGGATCCATAAGGAAACAAAGGAGTATAGTTGATGTCATATCTAGTTCTGGCCCGAAAATATCGCCCTGCAACATTCGAAGAAATTATCGGTCAGCAGCACGTCACACAAACCCTGCAAAATGGAATACTTAAGGGCAAAATTCATCATGCCTTTCTATTCACCGGAACCCGTGGTGTAGGAAAAACTACTACCGCACGAGTACTGGCCAAGGCACTTTGCTGCACCAAAAGCGATCAGCCCACCGGTCAGCCCTGTGGCGAATGTCCCAATTGTCTGGCAATTACTAAAGGCAATAGTGTGGATGTGCATGAGATTGATGGTGCCAGCAATAATAGTGTTAATGATATTCGTGACTTGCGAGACAACGTGCAGTATCGTCCACAGCAGTCACGCTACAAAATTTACATCATAGATGAAGTACATATGCTCTCAACGGCAGCTTTCAATGCGCTATTGAAGACTTTGGAAGAGCCTCCCGATCATGTCAAATTTGTTTTTGCCACCACCGAATCGCATAAAATTCCCCAGACAATTTTATCACGCTGCCAGCGTTATGATTTCAAGGCCGTATCGGTCGTGGAGTTGGCAGAACTATTGAAAAAGCTGCTGGATTCTGAGAATGTTGCCTATGACGATGGTACCTTGCAGATGATCGCACGCATGGCTCGTGGTTCGGTTCGTGACGGCTTGTCCCTGATGGACAGCATTCTGGCATATTGTGGCGATACTATCAGCGAAGATGATGTCAGAGTCGTTCTCGGTTTGGCCGATGCAGCAATATTCGAGCGCATTGTCAATGCCCTGATCGAAAAAAATGGTGAAAACGCCTTTGATGCAGTTGGTCAACTGGTTGATTATGGTCACGATCTGAGACAGTTCGGATCTGACTTTCTTGAATATTTACGAGATATTGTAATGGTTTCTTCTGCACCTGCAATGCTGAAGAAACTGACCCGCCCCGAAGCCGAATTGAAAGTTCTGGCAGGCTTTGCCAAAAGAACCGAAACCAGTCGCTGGATTGCCTGGTTTGATTTGATGGTGGAAGGGCAGGAGAGAATTGCCCGATCCGAGCAGGCACGTTATATGCTGGAGTTAACCATTGCCAAGATGCTGCAACTGGCCGATCTGAGGCCGATTGATGATCTTTTGGCTGGTGTGAAAAAACTGGCTTTGGCTGCCAAGTCTTCAGGTGGTGTACCACAGGGAAGATCAGCAAGTTCACCGCCACCTTCACGGAGGCCACAAAGCAGCTACCAGCAAACAGCCGGCAATGATCCTTTACCTCCTCCAATAGATATCAATAGCAGACGCAGCGAAGTGGCAATACCTGCAAAGCAGGAAGTGCAGCAGGAAGCAAAGGTTCCTGAAAGCTGGGAAGAGATTGTTGAGGCCGTCAAAGGTGTTTCTCGCAAATGGTGGAGTCTGCTGATGACCGCTGGAATGCTTGAGCTTTCGGAAAATCAGATAACTCTCGAATGCAAGAAAAACAGTCGTTCATACAACGAGATATCCAGCCCGAACGGTAAAAACGAGGTTGAAAAAGTGCTGTCCAAGGCCATTGGAAGCAATATGCGGATAAAAGTGGTGGCTGGTGATGGTCGTAGCATGAAGACATTAACCATTGCCGATAGAAATGAAGTCGACAGAAAGCAGGCTTATAAAGATGCGATGCGAAATGGTGAAAAAGATGCCACGGTCAACATGATCCGCGAGGTTTTTGGCGGTGGCAAGGTTAAGGTAAAAGCACTGGCAAAAAAAGTCAAAGCACAGTAAAATGATGCCGAAATACAAGAATTAAACAGGAGAAATAAAATGAAACCAAATATGAATGCCATGATGAAACAAGTCCAGCAGATGCAGAGCAGAATCCAGAAAATGCAGGAGAAGCTGGCCGAAGAAACTTGCGAGGGTCAGGCCGGTGGTGGCATGGTCAAAGCAGTGGTAAATGGTAATAACGAAGTTTTGTCAATCAGCATTGAAAAAGATGTTGTTGATCCCGAAGATGTTGAAATGCTTCAGGATTTAGTTGTTGCCGCTGTTAACTCCGGCATGAAGGCCGTCAAAGACAAAATGAACGAAGAGATGTCCAAGGTCACCGGCGGAATGAAAATTCCCGGACTGATGTAAGACCCATGACACCTGCGGACCCTATTCAACAACTTGTACATCAGCTTTCAAGGCTGCCAGGTGTGGGGCGTAAGTCTGCGACAAGACTGTCATATTTTCTGTTAAGCGAGTCAACTGGCTATGCCGACCGACTCGCTGGTGCTATTCTGGATGCCAGGGAAAAAGTTAAAAACTGCTCGGTTTGCGGAAACCTTACCGAGCAGGATCCTTGTCCCCTCTGTTCCGATTATCGTCGTGATTCCAGTATTTTATGTGTAGTAGAGCAAGTTCCCGATTTGCTTGCGGTAGAGGCAACGGGGGAGTTTCGTGGTCATTATCACATTCTGAATGGTGCAATTTCTCCCTTAAATGGCATCGGCCCTGAAAATATTCGTATTTCAGAACTTTTGCAAAGAGCCAAAGAAGATGAAATAGGCGAAATAATCCTTGCTACCAGCCCAACTGTGGATGGAAACGCTACAGCATTGTATATCCAGAAATTGTTAAAGACCAGTGGAGTAACTGTCTCCAGAATTGCCAGCGGAATTCCGGTTGGCAGTGACCTCGAATACCTTGACCGTGAGACAATTTCCCGTGCGCTGGCTGGCAGGCAAATCCTCGAATAGCTGCATGGTTAGTGGGTCTGAGACATTTTCTCGTTTGTAAAGCTCCCTTAAAGTCAATTGATTTATGTACAATATTTCCCCTTATTTTCTCTAAATAATTTCTGAGATTTGCCGAGTTAGATAATTGACAGCGATAAGATTATCTGTCGATACGTGTCTTTTTACGCGAAATTTTGTTTGGGTTATGGATGTACAATGGAGGTATACACTGTGTTTAACGAAGATTATAGAGAGTCTCCCAGAGTTGAATTATCAGTTGAAATAGATGTAGATACCGATAGTAATTTTTATACTGGATTTACCGAAAATATTTCTACTGGTGGTATTTTTATTGCGACACACACTCCGGCAACAGTTGGTTCGGAAGTGCCGGTTACTTTCAAGCTGCCAAACACCGAGTATGTCATTAAAACTAGCGGCGTGGTGCAATGGTATAGAGATTTCAACAAGGTATATCCTGATACGCATCCGGGAATGGGCCTTAGATTTACCAGTCTGACTGATGAAGATGAAAACGTCATCAACGAATATATCAGGAATGTCAGAGAACCCTTTTTTCTACCTTCTGAAGACGAGATTTAATAAACGGAATAAATGCCCGCTCTGTTAAGTCTTATTATGCGATAACAGATTGTACTAAAGTTTCTCGAGCAAATGCCGAACTACTATAGTACATGATCGAATATGGCCTCCGGACGGATAGTCGGGGGCTATATTAATTTTATGCCTGAAATTCTTCTTTTTCAATACTTCTCAAACTGCAGGATTTGCATAAACTATGCATAATACCGGGGTCTCTCCTAATTGCGGACGGAATTTTGTCTGCCAAGTATCCGTTATTCCACAGTATATAAATCCTGCTGGCTGATTAGAGCTGGGTTTGGTCGCAAATATTTTCTATTATTTCTGTTTAGGCCAGAAGCGGTCGCTTTTGGTCACTCTAGCATGCTTGTAAGTAGCTGTAATTACTGCGCTTGTAATTTGCGCCAGATGTGCGGGCGGGAGAAATTGTCTGTAATATCAGTTGCTTATGCTTTCGTGACAAATGTGCTGAGACGGAAAATGTAGCTTCGTGTATCCTCATGTGGCCGGATGTTATCTGCTGATGCTTCATGTGCCTTAATGTGCTCTCATGTCATTCGATGTAGCGATAAAGTGGCTTGCTGTAGGCTCATGTCAGCAGATGTATGCTGATGTGGCTTGCAAAATGTAGTGTTTTTGTTGTCTACTGGGTGGTTTTTGTTTTAACTAGCGAATAATCCGTACCGCCTCTTCCAGCCCTTCGATGCTTAGGGTTTCCATGGGGAAAATCCGGTTGATCATAAAAATGGTGTTGGAATACCAGTGACGTTTGGGAGTCGGGTTTAGCCAGACCGTTTTGTGGAAGTGATCCTTGATCCTCTTCAGCCACTCGATACCGGGAACATCGTTCATGTGATAGTAATAAATCGCCCCGCCTGCCGCAGTCAATTCATAGGGGCTCATGGATGCGTCACCCACAATTATCACTCGCCAGTTGGAATCCAGTTCCCTGAATAGTTTTCCTGTGGGTACTCTTTTATCCATGTAGATATCTTCAAAGACTTCTTCGTAGACACAGTTATGAAAATAATAATGCTTGAATTCCTTGAAGTGGCTCATCTGGCTTGCTGCCGAGAATAAGGAATTGACCAGACGGGCGTAAGGATCCATCGAACCACCGGCATCCATTAATAATAAAAGTTTGAGGCGATTCTTTTTTTCCGGCCTGAAAACAAGCTCCAGATCTCCCGCGTTGCGACAGGTCTGGTCGATGGATTCTTCCAGATCAAGTTCGTCTTCCACGCCCACACGCTCCAGCGCGCGCAGCTTTTTAAGGGCGACTTTCAACTGGCGCGTATCAAGCACCATGTCCTTGCGGTAGTTTCTGAAACGCCTTTCGGTAGCGACCTGCATTGCACGGTGTCCACCACCTTCGCCACCAACCCTGATGCCCTGCGGGTTGTAGCCGCCATGACCAAAGGGAGAGGTGCCACCGGTGCCGACCCAGCGATTGCCACCATCGTGACGCTCGTCCTGTTCTTTCATTCGCTTTTCAAACTCTTCGATCAGCTTTTCCATGCCCCATTTTTCAATAGCTTTCATGGCTTCTTCGTCAATGCCCGGAAAGTCAATCGGGTTTTCCAGCCAGTCTCGAATATCCTGCTGCAATTCCAGCGAGATTTCCTGACCTTTGAAAACGTAGGCGAAAACCTGATCGAAGGCATCGTAGTAGGCCACATCCTTGACCAGAAGTGATCTGGACAGCGAATAAAAGGTGTCGAGATCCGACCAGGCCAGACCCTTGGCCAAAGCCTCTATAAAGGTCAGCCACTCGGTTAAAGTAACCGGAACCTTGTATTCTTTCAGCTTGAAGAAAAAAGTTGTCAGCACGTCAATAACCTACCAGCCACGGGGTGAAGGGCGTCTTTGACCCCGCTCTAAAGTTTCGAGATCACGCTCGTTTTTCAACAGAGTTCCCACAAAGGGAAGTTCCTTGCGAATCTCTTTTTCGCTGATGCCGGCTTTAAGCAGAACGCCAATCCAGTCGATAAGCTCTGAGGTGGACGGTTTTTTTCTGAAGGTTTCAACGGAACGCAGTGAATAAAATTTCGCCAGACACTGTTTTAAAAGTGCATCCTTTAAGTTGGGGTAATGCACATGTACAATCTGTTCCATCAATGCTTCATCGGGAAATTCGATATAGTGAAATACGCAGCGGCGCAAAAACGGGTCGGGTAATTCTTTTTCAGAGTTGGAGGTAATGATAATCACCGGGCGGTGAATCGCTTTTACACGCTCGCCGGTTTCGATAACGTCAAAAGCCATCTCGTCAAGTTCATTCAGCAAATCGTTGGGAAACTCCAGATCGGCCTTGTCGATTTCATCAATCAGCACCACTGCACGCTCTTCGGATTTGAAGGCGCGACCAAGCGGGCCATCGTGGATGTATTGCTTGATGTCGGAGACATCGTTATCACCAAAGCGACTGTCGTTGAGCCTTTGCACGGTGTCGTAAATATACAGACCATCGGTGGCCTTGGAGGTGGATTTCACCAGCCATTTATGAAAGGGCATGTTAAGGCCGTTGGCAATGTTGGTTGCCAGCAAAGTCTTGCCGGTTCCCGGCTCGCCTTTGATCAAAAGCGGTCTTTCAAGTGCGATGGAAACATTAACCGCATCTCTGAGATTATTGGAAGCGATATACTCGCTGGTACCCTTGAATTTATCGAACGATTTATTCATTATCAACTCCGAAGCATTTGACTTGCAGCCCTAATTGTAATCAATCTGAGACTCAAGCGGTTTTCATTCACTTACATGAGATAAATATTACAAAAAATATTCCCCTGCCTAGTTAAAAGCAGGGGAATATAAATAGCACAAAAATTGTGTTCTGTATAGATTTAGGCCACAAACTCTTCGATGCGCTGCATATGCAAACCGATTTCCTTGGAGTATTCCATTGCTCCCTCGGTTTTGACATAACCAAGTTTAACCGCTTCGACTAAAGGTGCCTGCGAGGTCAGAACCTTGAAGGCGCCGTCGATGTTGGGGAAAATCATATGTACGAAGGGACGACGCTTGGTGTATGTGCCTCTGCCGGCTTTGGTTTTGCCATTTTTGACTCTCAGATAAGCGCAGGGGCCGCCTTCAACTGTCCACTGGTAAATGCGGTCAGGTGAACCCTTGGTCATCTTCATCATCTTCTCATCACCGGCTTTGTTAAGCTGGGACAAGGCATTGGTAATCATGTAGAGTACCAGCTTGACTTTCAGAGCCATTTTGTCGGGATCGGTGGGAAGTGCATCCGGCATTAAAATTTTCAGACCCAGCAACAAAGGTAAAGATCTCAATAATAGATGCAGAGAGAAAATTCCCTTTGGCATTGGGATGGCTGGTTTGCCAGCGAAAAAACCGATTAAATCCGAAAGGTTTCTGAACTTCAGGTTAAGGTCGGGCTTGGGGTGCAAGCCCTGAAAAATCGACAACTCGCCGTTTTCAAATACCATGGCTGCGCCGATATCAGATCCCTTGGCGGAAAATTGCAGCACTCCCTTTTTGGGGAAGAGCTTTTTCATCCAGGGTTTTTCATCGGCCAGAACCTTGGTTAAAGGAAGAGCCGAGCGTAAAAATATTCTTGAAACTATCAGGTCTTTATCTGCCATGATTAATCCTCATCGTCCCAGTCGTCATCTTCTTCAATTTCGGCATCCAGCAATTCCTTGATGCTTTCCAAAATGCCGTCTGCATCCATTTTGTAAACATGCAAAAGATCATCGGGGTAACCCACCTGCGCGTATTCATCCTGCAAACCAATACGACGCATGGCACAGGTTTTACCGGTTTCGGTAATGACTTCTGCAACTGCGGAACCAAGACCGCCAACGACAGAATGATCTTCGACGGTTACGATACGGCGGGTATCCATAACGGCTTTTAAAATGGCTTCCTTGTCAATCGGTTTAATGGTGTGCATGTCCAGAACACGCACCGAGATACCGTTTTGCTTGGCGATTTCGGCAGCTTCCAAAGCACCCAGAGTCGGGCGACCGGTTACGATAACGGTAACGTCGGTTCCTTCGTGCAACTCAATAGCTTTGCCGATTTCAAAATCGAATTCAAGGCTTTTATGTACTGGCGGCTCAAAGCTTCTGCCGATACGAATATAAACCGGGCCTTCCATTTCCAGTGCTGCGGTAACTGCTCTGGCTGTTTCATAGGCATCTGCGGGGGCAATAACAGTCATGCCGGCGAAGGTTCTCATAACGGATAAATCTTCGGTGCAGTGATGGGTAGTTCCAGCCTGGCCGAAAGATGTACCGGAGTGAGTTGCGATAATTTTTACATTTCTGCGGTTGTAGCAGATATCCGTTCTGACAAACTCGGCAGAGCGCAGAGCGGTAAATACGGCAAAGGTAGAAACAACAGGTGTATGACCGGCTGCGGCCATTCCGCTGGCTACGGCAAACATGTTGTTTTCGGCAATGCCCATATTGAAAAAGCGGTCGGGAAAGTCTTTCTGGAAACGTCCGATTTTGGTCGAACCGGCCAGATCGGCTGTTAAGGCCACAATTGTGTCATCCTGAGCGCCAGCCTGGGCCAGAACTTCACCGTATATTTCACCCTGGGTCATATGATCGGCATCTTCAATCGTCCAGGTTAATCCTTTTGTTGTCATTATTCACCTCTTTTATCTTGAGCTTTCAGGCTAGTTTTTGTCAATACAGTCAATGGCCTTTTTAGACGTATCGGAATCAAGACCGCCATAATGCCAGCTGGTCTTGTTTTCCATGAAGTCAACGCCTTTACCTTTTACGGTGTTGCAGATAATCATTACGGGCTTTTCTGTTTCAGCCAGACTCTGCTCGATACCATCGCAAATGTCGTTGTAATCATGGCCATCAATTTCGATAACTTTAAGACCAAAGGCTTCAAACTTTTCTCTTAAAGGCTCAAGACCCATAATATCTTCGGTGGGGCCGTCGATCATCAGTTTGTTGCGGTCTACCATGAATGTTACGTTGGTAACCTTGTAATGACAGGCCGACATAAAGGCTTCCCAGTTGGAACCTTCGTTCAATTCGCCATCACCAAGTATGACATAGGTGTGATAGGTGTCGCCCTTCAGGCGCGCACCAAGCCCCATACCGACAGCAATACCGGCACCGTGACCAAGTGATCCGGTGGAGGCATCTACGCCTTTTACCTTGTTGGCATCCAGATGCATACCAAAGGGAGAACCGGTTTTGTTGAAATCGTCGAGTTCGGCTTTGTCGAAGTAGCCAAGGTCGCCCAGAATAACGGCATGGCCTACGCCACCGTGACCTTTACTCAGGATAAACCTGTCACGATCCGCCATTTGGGGATTTTTCGGGTCGATTTTCATGAACTTGTAATACAGCGCAACCATAACATCAGTCTGGCTGAACGAGCCACCAAGGTGACTTCCGCCACATTTTTCGGTGACAAGCACGATCTGCTTGCGAATCTCTTTTGCTTTATCCTGTAGTCGCTTCAACTCGCTGGGGTCCAGAGGCTGGGGGCCTCCCTCTACAGTTTTCAATTCACTGGCGTCCAAAGGCATGGTTCCTCCTTCTACATCGAAAAAAATGTCAATCGCTTCTTCTACTCTCTACAAAGAGTCAATATTTTACCAATTATCCGTTTAGCTGGATTATCTTGATGGATTTATTTAATTCACTATTATAAATCGAAATTTAGTCTACACTTTCGCAACTGCTTTGAAAAGTAAAAAAAACAGAATGATTAAAAAAATTACACTGGGATGTCACAAAGTGTCATTATGTCCTATATTATCAGCTACTTTTGCTTTGAAAAAAATACAGTTTTGCCAATGAAATCATAAAAGTGAATATTAATCAAAAAAACACTTAACCATTTGTCAATTTTGGCGTATATACCCCGGCCAGATTGATTCGCTTTAGTCTCTTTTCAGTTAATGGAGATAAAAATGGAATACATGAAAACTATTATGGCGATTCTGGTTATTGTCAATCCTATCGGTATTGCGCCGGTCTTTTTGGGCCTGACCGAAGACTACAGCAGAATGGAGCGCAGGGCTGTTGCCAGAATGGCAACAATCACGGCTACGATGCTGTTAATTGGCTCTGCCCTGTTTGGGCAATACATACTTGCTTTTTTCGGTGTAAGCATTCCCGCCTTCAGGGTTGCTGGTGGCATACTGATTTTGCTGATTGCCATTTCGATGTTAAACGCCAAGAGACCGCGCTCTAAATACACTCCCGGCGAGGCCGAGGAGGCTGCCGAGAGTGACAGCATCGCCATTGTACCTCTCTCGATTCCACTTTTGTGTGGCCCGGGAGGTATTAGTACGACCATCCTCTACAGTTCCCAGGCTACGAATGTAGTGGACTATCTCTTTCTGGTTGCGGCCTGTGCTTTTGTTGGGATGTGCATTTACGCGGCCTTGAGACTCTCTGAAACCATTGGTGAAGTTCTTGGAAAGACGGGAATTAACATCATTACGAGACTTTTTGGAATACTTTTAGCTGCTATTGGAGTCGAGTTCATTATTGGCGGTTTGACAGTAATGCTGCCCTTTCTTAACAAATAGATTAATTTGTTTGTTAAAGTCATGTATAATGGGTCGGACTTTTGAGATGAAACCGGATCTAATTAACAACGATCCTGTTACGGGAGGATAAAAAATGGACTATCTGGCTGAAGTTAAAGGCGCCTTGCAAAAAGAATTGATAAGTGAATCTGCTCTACACAACATCGAACGCTGGTTAAAAGGTTCGCTCTATGCCCCGTTTTTAGAAGAACTTCAGCAGATGATTGCTGATGGCGAATGGGAAGAATTGAACGAGGGCTTTTATCAGGTTTTACCTTTTGGTACCGGTGGTCGTCGTGGAGTGGTTGGACTTGGGCCAAACAGACTTAACTATGCCAGTATTTCAGAATCCGCCCAGGGTGTGGCAAACAAGCTTAAAAAAGAAGTTGCAGGACGTAGAGCTAAAGTGGTTGTGGCCTATGATACCCGCATGACCTCTCCCCAGTTTACCGAGAAAACCGCTTGTGTACTGGCTGGAAACGACATCGAGGTATATCTTTTCAGCGCACCCAGAGCCACACCACAGCTTTCCTTCTCCATTAAGATGCTTGGTTGCGATGCAGGTATTGTGATTTCCGCCAGTCATAATCCACCACAGGACAACGGCTTCAAGGCATACTGGTCCGATGGCGGGCAGGTTGTTCCTCCGCGCGATCTGGAGCTTATCGAAGAAGTCAAGAACGTTGAAGAAGTGTTTGAAATCAGTTTTGAAGAAGCCTACGGCAAGGGTTTGATACATCGTCTTGATGAAGAAGCCGACATTGCCTTCCAGGATTCGGTTATGGCGCAGGGACTTTCCGATAAACGCGATGCCAAGATAGTATATTCCACTCTGCATGGCACGGGAATAACCTCCATTTGGCCGGTTCTGAAGCGCTCCGGTTTTAAAGATCTGCATCTGGTTGAAAGCCAGAAAGACATGGACGGCAGATTTCCAAATGTGCCGAAACACCAACCCAACCCCGAAGTCTCCACAGGTCTTGATGCCTCGATAAAACTGGCCAAGGCAATCAATGCCGATCTGGTTATGGCCTCCGATCCCGATGCGGACAGGATGGCTTCGGCGGTGCCTTCCAGAGAGTCTGGCGAGTTCACCCTGCTTTCTGGTAATCAATGCTCCGCCATGATGATGGAATACATTGCCAACAAAATGAGCGAGGCCGGAACCCTGAAGCCTTCTCATAAGGTTTACACTACGCTGGTTTCCTCACCACTGATGCCTACTATAGCCCGCTCCTACGGCTTGCAGGTTACCGATGATCTGCTGGTTGGCTTTAAATGGATTGCCGAACAGATTGAGGCACAGGACGATCCTGAGGATTTCCTCTTTGGTACGGAAGAATCCATCGGTTTCATGAAGGGCCCCGAAACTCGCGACAAAGACGGCGCGGTGGCGGCACTGTTAATGGCCGAGATTGCCGCCGAACAAAAAGTCAAAGGGTCTACCATTTTAGATTTTCTGGACGAGATTTATCACAAATACGGTTATTTCTGTGAAACAGGAACCGCAATTTTCCTCGAAGGACTTTCGGGCAAGGAGCGCATGGAACGCATCATGGCAGCCTTGCGCGATAATCCACCCACAGAAATCAAGGGACGCGCCATTGTGGAGACAGCCGACAGACTCTTGGCAATACGCAAGGATGCCGTAGGCCAAAAGATTGGCGAGATCGAAGGGCCTAAATCCAATATTCTGGTATTCTTCTTAAGAGAAGACAAAAAGAGCTGGATCGCCATCAGACCAAGTGGCACCGAGCCGAAGATCAAATTTTACTTCAGCCTGTTTGCAGAAGTTAAAGACAATCTGGAACAGTTGAAAACCAGCCAGAAAAAGGAAATTGACGGTTTGGTACAAGCCATGAAAGAATTGGCGATGGCTGTTGAGTAACAATTCACAGCTCAAAAAGATAAAGCCTTGAAGCAGGACAAGTCTGCTTCAAGGCTTTTTTTATAATAACAAGCAATATACATTTAACTCAGGTATGGTGACTACTAGTTACCATTGGACTTACATTAGACTGTTGCCAACCTTTGCTCATGTATCCATACTGCGTTGCGTCTCTCATACAGTTCATGTAATAGACAGAGATAGAATCATATCCGTCGTCGTAAAGTATTTGCCAGACATCACGTGGGTTGGGCTGATCGACATTGGCGACCCCATCAGTTTCGTTGTAGCAGTTGTTTCCACCAGTACTGCAAAAACTATTCATGGTATAGATGATTCTCCAGTAGCTGTATTCTTTCTGGTCATATCTTTCAGACCCACTATTTTGCCAGGTGTTGAAGTTTGAGTGGTCTTCGTTTGAATCGTAGAGATCCCATAAATAACGCAAGACATTTACTTCGCTGCGGAAACGATAATAATCATCATCTGGATCTGCATAATGTGCAGAGGCCGAATGGCATTTTTTCTGGTCTGCAACTAGTGCAGCAGTTTTATGCTCAACGTTCCAGCCAAGTGAGATCGGATCACTGGCGCTCCAGGGATCTGCATTGTCGCAGTCCAATTTATAAAATTGGGAAACTGCACCCATGAATGTGGCCCAACCTTCACATAATGCGGCATCTCCCCATTCTTCAGAACTTGCTCCATGACCATCATTGCCTGTTGTGGTACTTGGATAGTGATAGTTTGAAGTTAGATATCCTTCCCATAACGTTGCCTGAGTACTGTGTCCAAGTTCATGGAATAGGGCAGGGAAATTCCAGCCATGTGTGTTTCTGCCTATTGATACGTGGAGCTTGTAATGGGTTGTCAAACTGGTATCAACATAGAAATATCCACCATCACCATCGTATGAGTGTATCTTGACTCTTCCGGTGCAGTCGTTCCAGCTCCAGTTCGGGGAACAACTTCTGCCCCAGCGTGTTCTAAGTGAAGTGTTAACACTGTTGATCATGACATCCCTGAAATGATCGGTGTATACCTGCATGGTCGTAGCCATTCTATAGGCGGTTGCAGAGGGGTATAGAGTGCCAAAACTAAAGTCTTTACCCAAGGAGGTGTAGGTGCCGTTTATGGTTGAACTTAATAAGGAAGTGTCTCCTGCCGGACCATTGATATCATCTACAACTGTCCATCTACGTAGGCTAGAATCGGTGGCAGCCGAGGAGTCATTGCAATCGTAAAACCACATAACTGCATAGGCACTTGCGGGTCTGGACGTTGATGTTTTACTAACTGAGGCATAGCCTGCATCATTTGAACAGACACGGGCCAGCTCATTGCCGTTTGAGTCTTTGAAAACAGCTAAATAGTTTGGCACATTCATGTTTCTATTACTGACGTAATCGGCAATGCGCTCATGTGAGAAGTGGAATGAGTCTGAAGCTGCATCTTCTGCAACTCTCAAGGTTACCGAATAGGTGTTAGTATAAGTGGTTGCCCATGCCTGACTATTTAGACCCACCAGAATTAAAATGCTTAGAATAAAGGAAAAACATACCACAAACGTTTTGTTCTTTTTCATATCTGCTCCTGTCGTTAAAGGATATTTTGATGATTGACGATAAAACATGGACTGCAATCTGTTTGTTTTAATATTTAACTTTGCCTTCTACATTTCTGTTGGTAAGGCAAGACCGCAGACATTGTTTTTTTCGCATTCTCTCTGGATGTGAAGTGGCATGAAGGGCATCATTGCTTTTATTGCATCAGCAGTTTTAGCTAATACCTTGTAGTTATCTTCACCTTCCAATTGGAGGAAGAAAGACATGTTGCGAGCTGTTTCACGGCCATCGCTACCTATACCTCTTGCATAAAGAGTAACTTCCATAAATGGTGGCTTGTCTTCCGGTAAATCAAAGGAGAAAGAATCAGAGTCTCCAAGATTAAATCTGGATTTGGTAGCTTTCATGTTTCCTTTCTCAGGTGTCATGCTCACGGCTTTCAAGACGATTGGATCTGGAGAGTTTTCTTGTTTCAATTCTGAATAACCCTTAAAATCCCAGGAAGTAATTCTTGCAACTTCCACATCAGCGAATTTCGCTTCTGCATCTTCTTCCCATTCGATGTCTACAGAAATCTGACCTGTTTTCTGGTTGAAGGCCAAGCTATCTTTGTTGAATTTCAGCAGTGGTTGAAGATCAAATGCTGAACGTTGTTTTTTCTGTGTAACTGGGGTTGTATCGAGGAGGGGTTGTTCGGCCTTGCTTATTGAAGGTTGCTTGTCTTGATTGTCTGTTGAATCAATTTGTTTAGCGTAAACAATGAAGGCAATGGCGCTCACAAGACTAATCAATAGCACAATAGTCGACAGTCGTTTGGATCTGGACATAGTCATAGGCAATCTCCTTTTGCTGCGAAAAAAATATTAAAATGTAGATACTATGATGCTTATCATATTCAAATAAACATACAATGCAAGCAAATTAATGTTTTTTTATACAATAGTGTTTGGGCAAGATTTAGTCTGAAATCATTTTTAAATGGGTAAAACAAATGAAGGAAATTATAGAGTTATTAGTAATTGAAGAGTTTTTGAAGTTGTTGGAAATTGTGGAGGTCTGATGAACATTAACTCAAAATATATCATATCCAAACTTTCCCTACAGATCTTGGGGGAAAGTTGTTGCAAGGTGAATGTTAAAACTGCGCTGCGTTTTATTTCTTTTCCTGCTCTTGCAATTGCTTGATGCGTTTTTTGGAGGCTTTGTCCTGGGTCAGGTTTACGTTGACGCCTTCTTCCTGTAAAAATTTTCTTACTGCCAATTCGTCGATTTTAACCAGTCGTGACATCAGGATATCGAGGTTTTTCAGAATCTTGTCGATGCGGTCGCCGGAGTCTCCCATCTTTTCCACCATTGGGACAAGCTCGGTTAAAATGCGGTCAACCTTGTTGTAGGCTTCCGGCACCTTCTGCAAGGTTTCGACAGGTATGGCTTCGGCCACGGCTTCCAGTCTTGTCATGGTTTTTTCGGCTTTGTTTAAAATGCGCGGGGCTTTTTTGTTACTGAGATTCACCAGCTTTTCAAGTCCGGTCAATGTTTTACTGATCTTCTTTTCGTTATCTTGTAAGAGCTTGTTGGTCTGCTCGAGCAGTTTGTCGGTGTTGTCGATAATATTATCGATGGTTTCTTTTTTATTCTTTCCGGTTTCGTTGAGGCTGGCCAGAAGGGTTTCCAGCTCTCCCAGAATGTTTTCAATTTTCGGGGCCATGGGTTCAAGTTTTTCAAAAAACGGCCTTAAGGAAGTAAATACTTCATCGACTTCCATGGTGACATCGGTGGTTTGGATTGTCCCGCCGTTTAACATCAGGGGAGACTCGCTGGCTTTAGGCAATAGCTCGACAAATTTTTCACCCAGCAAACTCTTGGCTCTTATTTTGGCTTCCACATCCTGACGGATTTTAGCAGAGCTTTTTACTTTCATGCTGATTCTGGCTTTGTCGAAATCCACTTCGATATTATTTACATAACCCACCGGAACACCGGCAATCATTACATAGTTGTCTTCTACCAGACCAGAGGCAGAATCGAAAACGGCATTAATCTCGATATGTTCTTCGGAGCTTCTACCACCTACCATTTGATACATGTAGTAAAGCAGCGCTAAAACCAGAATAAAGAATATCCCCAGCAAGATTTCGTTTCTAAAACTCTTTTGCATAATATGCTTGTTCCCTTGATCGACAGATATTACCGGATTACAATATAGACGAAGAATGACGGATTGGGAAATTATTTTGTGCTACGATCCCTTAAAATGGTCAAAGCCTGCCTGAACTTCATCAATTATTTTACCATTTTCATCCAGCAGAGTTATTCCCTCGCCCTTTTTTAGTCTGCCGATTTTCACGGGCTGTTTAAGGGTTTTAGGCCAGTCTTTCAGAAAGTTTTCGTCTTTTACGCAAAACAGCAGGGCGTAATCTTCCCCGCCATTTAAAAGGTAATCCGAGGTTTTAACTTTATTATAGCTGGCGAATCTTTTAAGCTCTTTGGTGACAGGAATTTTATCCAGCTCGATTTCGGCAGCCAGTACGCTTTGTTCAAGGATGTGGGAAAGATCTCCCAAAAGACCATCGGAAACATCTATGCAGGCGGTGCATGAGCCAGACTGTGAAAGTCTTAAACCTTCATTGATCAAAGGCTCCGGACATTTATGTGCCTGCCGCAGTTTTTCGCTGGCTTTTAAACCATTTTCCAGTGATTCAAGTCCCGCTCTGGACAAACCCACATCGCCCACAAGGTATAACTCGTTTCCCGCCTTGGCATTTTTTCTGGTAAGTGATTTGCCCTTTAGAGCCTGCCCGGTGAGGGTGATGTTGATTACAAGTTTGTCGGTAGAAGATGTGGTGTCGCCACCTGCAATGGCTGTCTGGTGTTTTTCAGCCAGTGCATTCATGCCGTTAAAAAGATTGATGCAGAAATTATTGCTGATGTGTTTGGGAATTGCAACCGAGACAAAGGCCGCCAGAGGTTTTGCGCCCATTGCGGCAATGTCGCTTAAATTAACCGCCATGGCTTTGTGACCAAGCTCTCTGGCCGTAGTATTGCCGATTCTGAAGTGAACATCCTCTACCAGCAAATCAGTGGTGACAAGCAGGTTGTGTCCGTCTTGCAGTTTTATTTCTGCCGCATCATCACCGATTCCAAGCAGAACCGAATCATTGCTGAAAGCCTTGGCGGACATTTTCTTGATCAGCTCGAATTCTCCGAGAGATTTCGTTGTTTTCCGCTTTGGCTTTTTCATCGGTTTTGTATGGTTCCTTGTCTATCGAAAAAATCAATCCGGTCTGTTGGACAGACCTCTTTCAACGGCTGACCTGAGGTTTCGGCTGGCGCGCTCGATACTTGCTGCATTTAAGATTGCAGAGACAACCGCTACACCGCTTGCGCCGTGTTCGCTGGCCTGTTGGGCATTCTCTGCGTCTATTCCGCCGATTGCCACCAAAGGAACATTTACGCTTTCGGCAATTTTACGCAAACCCTCAAAGCCTATAACCGGAGAGTGATCCGGTTTGGTTCTGGTGGCGAACATTGCACCTACGCCAAGATAATCTGCACCGGCTTTAACCGCTGCACGGGCTTCGTTGACATTGCTTACCGTGGCCCCGATGATTTTATCCTTGCCCAAAAGTCTTCTGGCAATGGAAACTGGCATATCCTTGCGCCCAAGGTGCACGCCATCGGCATCGAGAGCCATGCAAAGGTCAACTCTGTCGTTGATAATCAGTGGCACGGCCAGTTTTTTGCAGATGGTTTTCAACTGATTGCCAAGTGCAATTCTGCTAGACATGTCTGGCAATTGTTTTTCACGGTATTGCACCATGCTTACACCGGATTTGATGGCAGCCTCTACCAGCTCTTCTACAGGTTCCTGTTTAAAACGCCTGTCGGTAATCAGGTACAGCCTGCAGTTATCATGTGTCAATTTCATTTGTTATTCACCAAATACTCTCTTGAAGATCGTACCAACATGTTTGGTGTGATGGCTTAAATCAAAGCTGTCGATAATGGCCTGTTTGTCCAGATATTGTAAAAGCTCATCATCCGCACAAAGTGCTTCCTGTAAAGTAAGCTCCTCTTCCTGCCAGACACGCATGGCGTTTCTCTGGACTATCTCGTAAGCTTTCTGTCTTGGTACACCTTTTTCTACTGTATCAAGCAGGATTTTCTGGGAGAATACCAGACCCCGCATCAGGTTTAAATTGCGCATCATGTTTTCGGGGAAGACTACCAGATTGTCCAGCATACGGGTCAGACGTTTTAACATGTAATCAGTTAAAATGGTGCAGTCCGGGCCGATGACTCTTTCTACCGAGCTGTGGCTGATATCACGTTCGTGCCAGAGGGCGACATTTTCAAAAGCTGCCAGAGCATTGCTGCGGATAATTCTGGCCAAACCGCTCAGATTTTCACTGCCGATGGGATTACGCTTATGCGGCATTGCAGAAGAACCTTTCTGACCTTTGGAAAAGGCTTCTTCTACCTCACGCACTTCGGTGCGCTGCATGTGGCGAATCTGGATTACCACTTTTTCCATACTGGCTGCTAAAACTGCCAGAATGCTGAAATACTCGGCATGGCGATCACGCTGGATAACCTGGTTGGAAACTGGTTCAGGTGTTAATCCAAGTTTTTCACAGACAAATTCTTCTACTGAGGGCGGGATATTGGCGAATGTGCCAACCGCACCGGAGATCATGCCACATTCTACGGATTTGGCAGCATGTCTGAAACGCTCGAGATTTCTTTCCATCTCGGCATACCAGATAGCCAGCACCAGACCAAAGGTTATAGGTTCTGCATGTATACCGTGCGAGCGACCGATCATGATGGTGTCTTTGTGTTCCATGGCACGGCGTTTGATAACTGTCATCAGATTGCAGATATCTTCATCTATCATGGCCGAGGCTTTTTTGAATTGCAAAGCGGTGGCGGTGTCCAAAACATCGGAGGATGTCATACCATAATGTACCCAGCGGGCCGAGGCACCGATTTGTTCCTCGATATGTGTCAGAAAGGCAATTACATCATGCTTGGTGGTTTGTTCAATCTCTTCGATTCTGGCCGGATTGATCTTGACGGTTTTACTCTTTATTTCGGTCAATGCCTCTTCTGGAACAAGACCTTCTTTTACCATGCCTTCGAGGGCAGCAAGTTCCACTTCCCACCAGGCTTCATATTTTGTT
>Ga0209692_10001432_pt1 | contig 32743 bp, 13 predicted proteins | sample tdDd472_FD_187129 | JGI IMG/M metagenome (GOLD analysis project Ga0209692, IMG submission 187129) | Marine sediment microbial communities from the Atlantic coast under amendment with organic carbon and nitrate - tdDd47.2 (SPAdes)... | ecosystem: Environmental > Aquatic > Marine > Coastal >...
CTCCGGCGTCGAACGCGCCGGCGCAGGCGTCTGACGTGGTGTTCACGCAGCCCGACGCGGTGCAGCACGCGCCAGCGACCGGCGCCTCGCACCAGTCCCGGTCCTCGCAGGTAAGCCCTGCGTTCCAGGCGCCCCCGTTGGTCAGGCACGCCGCCTCGGTCGTGGACGGGAAGCACGTGCCGTACGCGCAACACGAGCCATGCGGCACGCTCGTCGGCTCGAGCTGGCAGGTGCTCGAGCATCCGGTGGTGCCCGGGATCCCCGGGTCGCACTCCTCGACGTAGTTCAGGCCGACGCACACCGGGTCGTCGTTCGCCGGCGATCCCGGCGTACCGACGTCGTCGCAGTGGTGCGCGGCGTACTGGGCCGTGCCCGGCTCGGCGGGGGCCACGATCGTGTGCGGATCGGACTGCACGACGCCGTCGCCGCAGCACTGCTCGACTTCACCGTCGAGCACGACGTCGACGAACGGGCACTGGTCGAACTCGATGCGGTTGCGCCAGTCGGACCGGACGCGCGTGCAGTACCCCTGATCGCCGCAGGTGTAGCCCTCGTCGCTGTCGCAATCGGCGTCGGTCACGCATTCGCAGCCGATGTTCTGGATCTGGTAGTAGTTCGCGTTGAAGCACTGCTCGACCTCGGCCAGCAGATCTTCGCCGAACGGGTGCGAAAGCTGGATGGGGAATCCGACGTTGATCGTCGGGTAGAGCCACTGCGGCAGCAGCCACTCCGGCGAGTAGTCGACGACGAAGCCGGCACCGGCCGGGAAGTTCATCATCGCTTCGAGGTCGAGATTGACCTGTGTGCCGCCCCACGGTGCGGGCGTCGCGACGAGCGGCCCGCCGAACACCGCCGAGCGGTAGAGGTCGACGAATCCACCCGGGTAGTGCGACCCGTCGAGGCATCCCCACGTCTGCATGAGCGTGATGGCCACGTCGGTGCACGGGAAGCTAACGATCGCGCCGGTGTCCGGGTCTTCGTACCGGCAGTCGGCGGTGCCCAGCGGCCCCGGATCGATCAGCATGCCCGTGTCGGGATCGATCTCGGGGTTGAGGTCGGCGAGCCAGTCCATCGCGGGCTGGCCGTCGATGCACGGGTAGTTCTCGGCGTAGAGCGTAAACCCGATGTCGACGCCCCAGTAGTACGTGTCGAGCAGCCCGTCGGCGTAGCTCTCGGGGCTCGGTGCGTCCGGGCTCTCGACGTGCTCTCGCATGTCGTCGGTGCACCAGTCGACGAAGGTCTCGACGTCGCCTGCGTTGCCGAGTGCGTAGTCGGACGGGTCGGTCTCGCTCGGGATCGGCGGCCACGGGTTCTCGGGGTATCGGCACACTCCGCCGTTGTCGCAGTTGCGGCCCGGCGCGACCCCGTCGGTGCCGAGCTCGTCGAGGAACCTCAGGGTCTGCGACCGCGGGAACCGGTTCGTCACCGGGTGCGCACCGACGTCGGCGGAGCACATCGCGTCGTAGCGTGCTTCGAGCCCCGGCTGGTACCAGCCCTTCCACGTCGAGCCGAGGTCCCACGACTCGCTGATCGACCAGTCGAAGATGCGCTTCTCGCGCCCGAAGAGCTTGAAGAAGGCGCGCACGCCGGCCGAGAAGTTGAGGATGAGGACGGCCTGCACCTCGCTCATCGCGTAGGTCGTGACCGCGTTGCGCGGCGCGCTCGTCTGCTCGAACGCCCACGCCATCTGCTCGGCGTAGGGCACGTCGTACTCGAGCACGCACGCGCCGGCCTCGCAGATCGTGGCGCCCGGGCAGTCCGCATCGCCGGTGCACCGCAGGGCGCACGCGCCGTCGAGGCAGTCGCGCCCGGACTCGCAGTACCCACTGGCCGAGCACGCGCACGACACGAGGTCGCCGGTGCCGTCGACGCACTGGCCGGCGTCGGGGTCGCAGACCTGGCCGGCGCCGGGGCAGTCGCCGTCGTCGTCGCACAGGCACGCGGACGTGTAGCCCTGCGTCAGCGGGTGGCAGCCGGCGCCCTCCCAGCCGACGACCTCGTAGTCGGTGTCGTCGATGCAGGCGTACGGCGTGAACGTGTTCTGCGCGCCGGCTTCGCCCTCGGACTCCGGCGGCGGCTCGTACGCCGGGTCGTTGCAGTGCACCGTGCCGGGTCCGTCGAGGGTGCCGTCGCCATCGACGTCGCCATCGACGATGCCGCAGACGACGTACTCGTCGGGCGGGCTGGACCATACGCTGAGGCCGCCCATGGTGACGAAGCTGTCACCGGGCGCCGGCGGGCGGTGCGTGCCGGCGTACATCGCAGGGCCGGTGGGATCGACGCCGTCGCCCCAGCAGTCGATCGCCGAGCCGTTGGCGCGCAGCGCACAGAACGAGCACTCGCCGGTCTTCGTGATGTCGACGTACGGGCCGGACGTCGGCGCGCGGCGCTGGATCTCGGGGTTGCAGAACGAGTCTTCGCGAAGCCGCTCGTTGAACTGCCCACAGACGATGGTCCCGCGCGACTCCAGGCCGCAGGCGACGGTGCCCGCGACGGCGAGATCGACGTAGAACTTGCCCGACGCGAGCGGCGTGAACGGGTTGTTCGCCCGCAGGAACCCGAGCAGCCCGCTGCCGGTGGTGGGGATGAGGCCCCAGCCGGCTTCGGTGGGCGCGGCGGCGCACCACATCGGGCCCTCGCCGGGCGCCGCGCCAGGCTGGCCGGCCGCGAGCCCGCACAGCCCCGTCGAGTCGTAGTCGATGGCGAAGTAGGTGTAGTCCGGCGTGGAGACGTCGCAGGCGAATCCGGTGCCGTCCCCCGGGTAGCTGCCGCTTGCGATCGAGTCGCGGCACGACAGGAACTGGGTGAGGAAGTGCGCCATGCACGGCTCGGGATCGACCGCGGTGCCGGGCGTCGTCGCTGCGAGACCGCCGCCGGGGAAGGGCGTCGGGCAGCCGTCCGCGAGCACGCGGAACCGGTTCGTGTCGTCGAGCCCGATGACGGCGTGGCGGTCGTTCGACGTCGTCGCCCAGTCGCTGTCGCTTCCGCAGAACACGTCCGAGAGGCCGCAGAGCATCGACGAGCCGAACACGTCGTTGGTGCCGTCCAGCGAGACGGTGCTGCACAGGCCGGTGTCGCACTCGATGTGCACGAGGTCGTCGGTCACGGGGGCCGCCGTCCACGTCGGCGTGCCGCCGCCGGGCGTCCAGCAGTCGAGCTCGCCGGCGCCGCGCAGGGCACACACCTCGTCGCCGATGTCGATCGCGAAGTAGTCGCCACGCTCGACCGGAGGCGCGCCACTCGTCCACGGGTCGCACTCCGCGAGGGTCACGTCGTGCGTGACGGTGCCGTCGGGCGCGGTGCACGAGCCGTGCTGCACACAGGCAGACAGGGTGCCGAAGCCGGTCGCGGCGGTGGTCAGATCTGCGGCGGGGCAGACCGCCTCGTCATCGCAGGACGCGTCGGGCGACCAGGACGTCTCGAGGTCGACGATCTGCGATCCGGCGACGGACGACATGGCGGCCTCGACGAACCCGGCCAACGGCTCGGGGACCCAGCCGCCATCGAGCAGGTCGTAGGCGTTGTCGAGCCCGCCCTCGTAGCCTTCGAGCAGGGCGCACGTCTCTTCTGTCATGCCCGTCCAGTCGTCGATGCAGGCGACGGACGTCTCGTCGATGAAGCGGAACCGCCCGGTCGCGATGATCGTCGGGTCGTTCGTCTCGGGGCGTCGGACGGTCAGCGACACGCAGCACGACGCGCCTTCGCTCGTCGGTCCGCACGCGTACGTCTGCTCGGGGTCGCCGCCCTCGGCGACGTTCGTGCACCCGGACGTACCGTACGCCTGCACGATCGGGTCGCAAGGCGCCTCCTGCGGCGGGTTGGACCGGGTGAGCTGGTCCACGACGTACGCGTTCGTGTCGAGCAGTCCGCCGTGGCCGCCGACGCTCAACTCGACCGACAGACCGAGGGACACGTACGCCTCGAAACGCAGCGCCCAGAGCTTGAACCCGAGGGACGCGAGGGCGCCGATCTCGGGCAGGATGAAGACGGACGTGCCGTCGTCCTGGCTGACGTCCGCCCCCTGCATCGGCTGGTAGTCGCGCTCGAAGTCGTCGAGGGCGATCTGGTCGACCGCGCCCAGGTTGGCGTTGACCTGGTCGCGCAACCGGTCGCGGAACCAGTTCGTCCGGTGCATCCATCGGATGCCCGCCGCGAAGTCGAAGTAGAGCGATACGTCGAGGATGCCGGGCACGATGACGATCGGCGGCAGGACGACCTCGGGCGGGTCGATCTGGAACCCGAGGTTCAGCCCGAGGGACGCGACGGCGCTGCTGGCGCCCTCCCACTCGGGGCCCTCGCGGTCGAGGGTGTCGTACAGGTCCGCGCGCGGCCAGAGCACGGACGCGCCGGCGGCATCCCGGGCGGGGTAGAGGTCGCGCACGAGGAACCCGCCCACGGCCGGCGGCAGCAGGCTCTCGTCGACGATGTCGAAGACGTCCATCCGCGCGACGCTGGTCGGATCGATCGGCCCCGAGATCGGGATGCCGAACGGTCGGTTCACGTCCCACAGCTTGAAGCCGTCGATCATGAGGTTGGCCTGAATGCCCGGCACGAGGCTCAGGTCGTGGCCAAACGCGCTCACCGCGAAGCCGCCACTGCGGAACTGGGCGCGCTTGTCGGCGGCCAGGTTGTGCGCAGTGTACCAGGCGCCGAGGGACACCTCGCCGTCGGCGAGGTCGAGCATCGAGGCGTACGCGCCGTGGCCCGCGTACCCGACGCACATGTGCAGGTCCGGCCGCAGCTCGTCGTACGCGCCGATGTGGTAGCCCTCCGAGAAGTGGTCGAGCACGGCGAACCCATCCGACAAGATGCCGAGGACGGTCGAGATGACCTCGGCGACGTCCCCGAGCACTTCAGCGGCGCCGCCAAGGGACGTGTCGAGGTAGCTCGCGAGGTTGTCGTTCACCCACGCGCGCATCTCGTCGAGCACGCCGGCGTACTCGAGGGCGAAGAGCGCAGCGGACACGCCCCCCGCGACCGCCGCTTCGGGGGAGTCGAGGAAGTCGGACGGCGACCACCAGAAGTCGTTCTGGTCTGCCGCGCCGCAGAAATCGAAGCACTCGGCGCGGTACCCGCCCAGGTAGCACTCGTCGAGGGCGTCGCCGATGATGTCGTCGACGATGGTGTCGAACTCGTCGCGGAAGTAGTCGATCGCGGCGCTGTCGACGCCGGTGATGCGAGCGACGAGCCGGTCGACGACCGCCTGCCCCTCGTCGAGGATCCCCTGCAGCTCGCCCATGATCGTGTTGCGCAGCCCATCGGCGAACGCCTGCACGAAGTCGCCCGCCGTGAAGCCGCTGCCGGACAGGTAGTTCGCCGAGTCCTGCAGGGTCTCGAGGCACAGGCCGAGGTTCGTGCCGGACAGCTCTGTCTCGAAGTGGGCGAGGGCGGCGAGGGCGGCGGCTTCGAGGGTGGCGCCGGGGTTGGCGAGGTCGGCGGTGATGGCGGCGATCCCGCCTTCGAGGTCGGTGCGCAGGATCGGCAGCGCGGTCTCGACCGTCTCGACGAGCCCGCCCGGGCCTGCGATCGTCTCGACGATGAGCGCCCAGTCGACCTGCAGGAGGTCTTCGAGGCGCTCGACGCCGCCGAACTGCTGGATGATCGTCTCGACCTGAGCGCGCAGGGTCGGCACGGCCGCGACGAGCCCGGTGGTCGAGTCGACGACGGCCTGGATCAGGGCGATCTCGTCGCCGAAGTGGTCGTGCTCGAGAAAGTGCAGCGTGCTGTCGACGGCGTCGTGCAGGTCGTCGATCGTCGCGGTCGTCCCCGAGCCGATCGACGCGAGGTCGGCGGCTACGTCGACGCAGGCGTCGATGCCCGGCTCGCTGAGGCCGGTGTCCAGCTCGTCGATCGTCGTCTCAAGGATGAGCCGGATCGCGGCCTCGAGTCCGACACCGAGGGGCGAGTCGTACCACGGCCGGTCGACCGGGCTCGGCGCGACCGTGAACATCGTCGACCAGTAGTTGAACCGCCCGACGAGGTAGTCGCGGTACCCGAGGATGTCGGCCCGGGTCGCCTCGAGCTGGGTGTCGAGGAACCCGCGCAGCAGGTTGGGGAAGTAGTCGCTCTGGCCGAGCTGCGCGATGACGTCCCGGGCGTTCTCGAGGGTGTCTTCGACGCTGCACGCGCCGTTGTTCAGGCACACGCAGTGGCCGCTCACCTGCGGCAGCGCGGCGCCGAGCCCCCAGTCGAAGAGCCCGCTCTGCGTCGTCTCGCGCGCTTCGCCGATGCGGGTCGTGAGGGTGTTCACCGACGTCAGGAGGAAGCGCAGCGAGCTCTCGAGCGTCGTGTTGTGCGAGATGTTGCGATAGTCGGGCAACGCGCGAGACGGCACGGGCGTGGGCGACCAGTCGCCGACCGTCTCTTCGCCGATGATCGTGAAGAAGAACGCGTTCGGGTCCCGAGGCACGACCGTGGCGCCGCTGTAGTGGGCGTGGTCGATCGCGCTCATCAGCGGGCGCGGGGAGGCCGAGAGCGGCAGCCCGGTCTCGATGTCCTCGTCGGTGCAGACCTCACCGTCCTCGTCGGCATAGAAGAGCGCGGCTTCCGCCGTCCCGCTGGAGGTCGTCGACGGGGGCGGAGCGATCGTCTCGTCGAGGTCGTCGGCGCAACCTGCGAAGGGTGTGGATCAGCTGATGAGCGCGTGAGTCCGATGCCCCTGTAGAAGGGGCTGTTTTTGGGCAGAGCCGTCGGGTAGAAGTCGGGGTTACCACACTCACCGTCTCCCCCCGGCGGATGCCCATGAAGAGTCTGATCGACCCGTCGTCTCGCGTCACGCACTTCCCTGAACTGGCCGCCGCGCTCGACGGCATGCTGACCGTGCTGGAGCGTGCGGAGTATGACGCGGACACCGTGTTCATCGATGTCGAACGCGCGCTCGTCGAGCGCATCCGCGCTGTCGGTCGGGAGGCCATACGTGCGTTGCTCTGTCGGTGGCACCCGTCTTCGGACGAGGTGCGGGTCGACGGCGCTCGATACCGCCGCATGCGGCAGACGACGAGGGGTCGATACACCTGCCTGGACGGCACCATCGAGGTCGAGCGGCATCTGTACCGCGAGGTCGGCGTGCGCAACGGCGCCACGGTCGTCCCGCTCGAGCTCGCGGCCGGCATGACCGCGGGCATGACGCCGATGGCCGTCGAGGCGTTCGGCCAGCTGGCTCAGGCGCTGCCAACGCGCGAAGCCGCCGCGGTGGCCGATGCAGCCTGCATCCTCGACGTGTCGCGTTCGGGGTGGCAACGCGGGATCGGGCGCATCGGGCACGAGCTCGAGGCCGCGCGATTCAGTGTCGCCGAGGCGTGCATCGATGCGTTCGAGATCGCTGACGAAGCGACCAGCGTCTGCGTCAGCGTGGACCGGGTCGCTGTGCCCGTCGCCGAGCCGAGACGCCGGCCATCCGGACGCCCGAAGAAGGGCGCGCCGAAGCGCCCGCTCGATGTGGTGTGGCGCATGGCGTACTGCGCGTGCCTGACGTTGCACGACGCCAGTGGCGAGGTCGTCGGCACCATGCGTCACGGCGAGATGCCGACCGCCGAGGCCAGCGCGTTGCTCGAAGACCGCCTGCGCTCGGACCTGCATGAGCTGCTGCACCAACGACCCGACCTCGACGTCGTCACCATCGCCGACGGCGCCGCCGAGATGCAGCACCACCTCGACCGTGTCACCGACGGGCTCGACGTCGCCGCACGCCTCGTCGACTTCTGGCATGCCGTCGAATACCTCGGTGCCGCCGCAAGCGTGATGAACCGGGATCTGGACTGCGACAAGCAGCGCTTGCTGACCCGAGACCGCGCTGCACAGCGCATCGCGGTCGAACTGCGGACGTGGTTGCTCGGCCGCGAGAATCCGCCCACAGCGGTGACCGACGCGTTGCGCTACTTCGAGAACCAGGGCGAACGGATGCACTACGCAGCGGCGCGGTCGGCTGGCCTGCCCATCGGCAGCGGCAACGTCGAAGCGACCTGCAAGACCCTCGTTGCCGTGCGCTTCAAGCGCGCAGGCGCCCGGTGGACGCTGCCCGGAGGCCAGGCCGTCATGCACATGCGCTCGCTCGCTGCGTCCGGGCTCTGGTCGACCGCAGCACGCCACCTCGCCGACCTGCAGCGCCAGCGCATCGAGGTGCCCATGGCAGCGTGATCAGTGGCTGGACCACACCCCCTGCGAAGAGGACGAGCATGGCGATCGAGAGCCACGAGAGTGCACACGACGTGCGCGCGTGAGCGGCAGACATGGAGGGCCCGGGGGGCGTCGGGGGCGCGGGCGTCGAGGTCCGGTCTCTGCGCTCGCGGTCCCTTGATTTAGCATTGCCTTCGGGCACGGGGCAACGGTAGAACAGATAGGCAGGATCGAAGCTTTCGGCGTCTCTGGCGCTCCACGGCCGCACGTGCGGCGATCGTGTTTCGGTCCGGCACGGGATCCCCCGAACGGGGTCCGGATTGTGCTCGGAGTAGCGGTCGTCGGCGCGGCGGGCGGCCGCGCACGCCCCCTTGCGAACCCCTCGGAATCATGCGCTCGACGTTTGCACGCATCTCGGCTCTGACGTTCGCTCTGGCTTCGGTGGCCGGGTGCGAGGGCCTCGGCGACGTCGAGCCGCGGACGGCCGGGCAGGGGGGCGAGGGCGGCGTCGACGAGGGCGCCCCGCCCGAGAACGATTCCACCGGGTCCGTCCACGACGACGGCGGGGACGCGCCGCTGGCGGTGACCCCCGTCGACGACGTCGAGTCGGGGCTGACGACGCCGCCCGCGCCGGTCCCCGCGGCGCCGGAGGGTCACCCCGAGGCGCCGATCCTCATGCTCGGTGCGCCGAGCATCGACAACGAGCACGTCGAGGTGTGGTGGCTGCCCGCCCGCGACGACACGACGCCCCCCGAGGGCATGACGTATCGCGTTCATGTCGGGTCGTCGTCGGCGTTTCAGCCCGACGCGTCCAACCTCGCGGCGACGATCGAAGGAGCCGAGCACGCGATGGTGCCCGGCGCCGAGATCGGGGCGACGGTGTTCGTCGCGGTCGTCCCGGTGGACGCGGACGGGAACGTCGGGCCGCACGAGGAGCCGATCGAGATCCAGATGCCGGACGCCCCGGTCGAGCTGATCGAGGGGGTCGTGGTACACGAGTGGTACGACCTGCCCGTCGACATCGCCCCGGGCCGGGTCTCGGTGCCCCGCGAAGCCGTCGCCGATGTGCCGGGGGTCGGCGAGGTGCTGGTGTTCTCTCTGCGCCAGGCGCCGTCGGACGACCTCGCGATGCACGCGATCGAGGCGGTCAATGTCGACGATGAGCGCATCGTGTTCGAGACCGTAGCCACGACGCCGACGCGGCTGGTCGCGTCCGGCGAGCTGACCCCTACGGTGCGGTTCTTCGACGTCCCGGCGGACGCGGGGACGTGGGCCCCGGACCCGACGCGCCCCGGGTGGGAGACGCGCGAGGTCTGGCTCGGCGACGTCGGTTTCGCCCGTGAATCGCGCCCGCTGCCGCGTGTGGCCGACCAGCAGAAGTCGTGCGGCGCGCTGCCGTGGTGGACGTGCGTGGCCAACGCCGTGAGCGCGGACCCGCTGCCCACGAACTGCACGACCGTCGACATCGAGACGCAGTTCTGGTCGGGCGGCGCGAACCGGTTCGGCTACGGCTGCCACTGGTCCACCGGCCCCGGGCCGAGCTTCACCTGCGACATGGACGGCGGGTACTACCCGGCGTCGGCGTACTCGACCTTCGACGCGTTCGGGCAGAGCGACAACGGGCGCGTGTGCCTCAGCGGCGACGTCGACGTCGCGATTCAGGGGCAGTGGGGCATCGGCGGCAACATGTACCTGCGGTACGGCGCGACGTCGTGGACGAGTGACATCGGCGAGGGCTGGCCGCCGTGCGACGACGACGGCACGCGCCCGGACCTGCCGGACTGCACGGACGACGAGGCGCGGGAGTACGGCGCCGGCGGTCGATCCGAGGCGCAGGTCGCCGGCGACAGCGCCGAGGTGCGCTTTCTGCCGCGGTTTCTCGGCGGCGTCGACATCTCGGCCCGCGCCGAGGGCTCGGCGGGCATCAGCATCGAGTACGAGTTCTTCGACCTGAGCAAGACGTACCGCGCCGGGCCCTGGATCTGGGTGACCCTCGGTACGAACCTCATCGCCGAAGCGAGCGCTGAAGCATCCGGCGTTGTCGAGACCGGGGTGAACGTGTCGATGGGCACGCAGGTCGGCATCAACACCGGCATTGCCTACGACGGATCGCGCGACGGGCCGCCGAGCGAGCCGTACATCTATCGCCCTTCGCAGCCGTCGACCGCAGGGCCCGAGATGGAGTTCCTGCTGCGGCCGACGTTCGAGCCGCGGCTCGACGCCAACGGCACCGCGTATGCGCAGGCGAACGTGCGGATGAAGATCTACGTGCTCTTCGAGAGCACCGTGTACTTCGAGATCGGGCCCGAGGCGAAGATCGAGGCCACGCTGGGCATCGGCCCGGGCTCGACCACCGGTCCAGCGTGCACGTCGTCGCCCGACGGGTTCATCAACCAGTTCGACATCGACTTCAGCGTCGGGCCGGCGATGAAGTTCGAGGTGCAGTGGCCGTTCACCGGCTCGGCGATCAGCACGCCGTGGGGCACCACCGCCTGGGATTGGCCGCTGGCCGACCCGTTGTGGGGGGCGTGGACGTACCTCCGCAACCTGCACAGCCTGCCGATCTGGCGGCTCAACCGGGCCGAGTCGTTCACCCAGCGCACGCGCCAGTACCTCGGCCACATCTCGGCCTGCCCCGGCGAACGCGCGCGGATGTGCGTCGAACAGCTGAGCGACCGCAGCCGGTACTCGAGCGTCGACTGGGGGGCGATGGAGTGGATCGCTCCGGCGTTCATCGACGTGCTCGCCGACGAAGGGTGCCTCGTGTTCGACGTCCCGACGAGCAGCGCCGGGCAGACCGGGCTCGTCGAGGTGAAGGTCGAGCCCGAGAGCCTCGGCTCATGGGCCGAGACCTGTGGCGCCCGGTACATCAACATCGGTGACCGCAGCGACGGGTGTCGGTGGGAAGGCGACGGCGTGTGCGACAACGTGCCCGGATACTTCGAAGAGTGCGGCACGCTCGACTGCCCGATCACCTCGCCGCCGACCGTCGCGCGGTGCTCGTGCGGCAACGGCACGTGCGACCCGTCGACGTTCGAGAACTGCGGCACCTGCCCCGGCGATTGTGGCGCGTGCGCACCGCCGGTGACGGTGCTGCCCGGTGGCTTCGTTCGCATCGACACCACCGACCCGCTCGACGTGCGATGGAACTCCTGGGACGGGTCCGGCAGCCGCACGGTGAATCTGACGCGGGACTTCTACATCCAGACGACCGAGGTCACGCAGCAGCAGTACTTCGACGTGCTGAATGCGGTGTGGGCCGCGCAGGGCCAGCCGAATCACGCGGACTTCGCCGCGTGTCGCGCCGGTTGCGATGCGGCGCGCTTCGTGTGCCCGGACGCGTGCCCGTCAGGGCACGACACCCCCGGCAGCGTGGCCCCGTGCCCGACGTGTCCCGTGGACCGGCCGCGGCTCGTCGACGCGATGCTCTACGCGAACGCGCTGTCCGTCGCCGAGCTCGGCCCGGGCACGGAGTGCTACGGCATCGAGTGGGACGCGACGCTGCAGGACTTCGTGCCGGTGGCGGTGCGGGCGCCGGCGGGGGATGTCACGCAGTGTGTCGGGTACCGCCTGCCGACCGAGGCGGAGTGGGAGTACGCGTACCGGTACACCGGGTCGGGCTCGCCGCTGCAGTACACCGACCTGCACGACGGGCAGAACTTCGACCCCGGTCCGGCCGACCCGAGCACGATCGGATGGGTCCGCTCGTCGTTCGGCGCTTCGACGAACGAGCAGCCGCAGCCGACCGCGGGCCGCGCGGCGTCGCCTGCCGGCCTGTACGACATGACCGGCAACGTGTGGGAGTGGACGTGGACGACCTTCGATCCGCTCACCGTGTTGCCGGCGTCGACGGACCCGGGGGCGCGGTCGCGGGCGGACAGCGATCTCGAGCGCGTCGTGCGCGGCGGCTCGTTCGCGACGCCCGACGCCTGGTCGGTGGGCGGCGCCAACGAGGGCGGGTACCTGTTCACCGAAGCGCCCTACACATCGAGCTTCAACGTCGGGTTCCGCGTGGTGCGGACGGCGTGGTGAACGATGCCTGATCGGGGCGCACGGCGCCGCCAGCGCACGCGGCGCGGTTGGCGGTCGCGGGGCAGGGTGGTAGATGCGGATCCGCACGCTCCTCTGCTCGGGACGTCCGGATGGCTCGCGCCTTCATCATAGCGGCGCTCTGCCTCGCCGCGCTCGCCACCGGACCCTCGGGGTGCACGAACGCCACCCTCGTCGGTGGCGGGGATTCGGACGCAGCGAGCGACGCCGCCACCGATGTGGACGCGACCGGCGCCGACGCAGCGACCGACGCGGTCGATTGCACGACCGACGGTTGCGCGTGTGTCACGGACGAGGACTGCGAGAGCGGGCGGTGTGTCGACCTCGACGGCGCGTCCCTCTGCCTCGGCCCGTGCAGCCCGGACGCCGGGTGTGCCGAGGGGTTCGCCTGCGAAGCGCTCGAGCACGATGGCGGCACCGCGTTCTTCTGCGTCCCCGACCCGGACGCCTGCGTAGCCGTCGACGAGCTGTGCAACGACGCGGACGACGACTGTGACGGCGCGGTCGACGAAGACTTCGACCTGCAGACCGACCTGTCGAACTGCGGGGCGTGCGGCGCGACCTGCAACGCCGAGAACGCCCGATTGCGGTGCGTCGAAGGCGCCTGCGACCTCTTCTCGTGCGTGCCCGGTTGGGTCGACTGCGACGGCGACCTCGCGAACGGCTGCGAGACGCGCGAGTCCGGCGTCGACGCGTGTGATGCGTGCACCGCCGCGGGCAACGTCGTCGGCGAGCCCTGTGGGGCGTGCGACTCCGGCGTGTGGGACTGCAGCGACACCGGCGCGTTCTTCTGCGATGGCGACCTCGGCCCGGACGCCCTCAATGCCTGTGGCGGCTGCGCCGACCTGGCGGGCGTCCCGGGCGACGCGTGCGGCGTGTGCGAGCGCGACGTGCTCGTGTGCGCCGACGACGGCGAGTCCGTCGTCTGCTCCGGCGACTCCGCAGGCAACCCGTGCGGCGGCTGCGCCGAGCTCGACGTCGAGATCGGCGCCGCGTGTGGCGCGTGCGGGGCCTGGTCCTGCAATGCCGCTGACCCCGACACCCCGATCTGCGTCGAAGGCCGCCCCAACGCGTGCGGTGGCTGCGGCGACCTCGCAGGCGCCCCCGGCGCGGGTTGCGGTCGCTGCGGGATCTACGAGTGCGACGAAGACGTCGTCGGCACGGTGGTCTGCATCGAAGGGCGGATGAACGCGTGCGGCGGCTGCGGGCCTCTCGACGACGAGCCGGGCGAGCGCTGCGGCGAGTGCGGCGAGTTCGCCTGCAGCGACGAGGGCGACGGTTCGGTCGTGTGTGTCGAAGGGCGGCCCAACGTGTGCGGGGGCTGTGGGCCGCTCGGCGTCGAACTCGGCACCGACTGCGGCGAGTGCGGCACCTGGGACTGCGCCGACGACGGCTCGGGCCGCCCGGTGTGTGTCGGCGAGGCCGGGCGCAACGCATGCGGTGGCTGCGGCCCCCTGTCCAACACCCTCGGCCGCGCGTGCGGGCGCTGCGGACTCGACGAGTATGTGTGTGTCGACGGCGACGCCGCGTGCAGCGGTGACTCGGTGGTCAATGTGTGCGGCGGCTGTGACCGCCTCGACGAGTCACCGGGCACCCCGTGTTCGCGCAGCGGATGCAGCTCGCCGCTGGCCATTCGGGCGTGCGTCGACCCCGACACCGTCGAGTGTCGCTGCGAGCGCGACGTGTGCGGCAACGGCCTGCTCGAAGCCGACGAACCCTGCGACGACGGCAACACCGCCGACGGCGACGGATGCAGCGCCGAGTGCACACTCGAGGCGCTCGGGGCCGGCGAAGGCACCTGCGCGGCGCCCATCGAGCTGCCCCTCGACAGCGTCAGCGACTGGAACCTGTGCCGGTACGCCGACGCCGTGACGCTCGCCCCCGGCCCGTCGTGCCCGCTCGCGTCCGTTGGTCGTGAGGCCGTGTTCGTCGTCGAGCTCGAGCGCGCGTCCCGGCTCGTCGTCGAGGCAACGGACGACGCAGAAGCCGTCGATGTCGACGTCGTGATCGGGGTGGCGGCGTCGTGCGACGAGGCCGTCACGCCGCTGGCCTGCAACGACCGGATCCCGTGCGACGACGCGGACGACCGCGACGGCTGCATCGACGAGATGCAACCGCGCGAGGCCCGCATCGACCGGGTGTTCGACGCCGGGCGCTGGTTCATCGTCGTCGAGGCCCGCCGGTCCGTCGTCGACGAGGTCACCTTCGACTGCGGCAGCGTACGCGTGTCGGTGCACGACGACGGCGAACGCCGCTGACGTCACGCGCCGCCGCGGCGGTCAGCGCGATTCGGCGTCGGTGAGGGCGTCGCGGATCAGGTCCGCGTCGGCGTGCACCGGCATCGTCACGCGCAGCCGCGGCTCGGCGTCCATCGCGCGGGCGATGGCGGCTTCGGCGCCGGCGTTTCGCCCCCAGGCGCGGCGGGCGATGCCGTTGTTGACGTCCCAGTGCAGCATCGCGTCGAGGCGCCGGTCGGCGTCGGGCGAGCCGTCGAGCACGAGCCCGAATCCGCCGTTCATGACCTCGCCCCAGCCGACGCCGCCCCCGTTGTGCAGCGACACCCAGGTCGCCCCGCGGAACGCGTCGCCGACGAAGTTCTGCACCGCCATGTCGGCGGTGAACCGGCTGCCGTCGTAGAGGTTCGCGGTCTCGCGCCACGGCGAGTCCGTGCCGCTCACGTCGTGGTGGTCCCGGCCGAGTACGATCGGCGCAGAGATTCGCCCCTCGGCGATGGCGGCGTTGAACGCGGCGGCGATGGCCCGGCGACCGACGTCGTCGACGTAGAGGATGCGGGCCTGCGAGCCGACCACGAGGGCGTTCTCGCCGGCCTGTCGGATCCACCGCAGGTTGTCGGTGTACTGCTCGGCGATGTCGTCCGGCGCGGCGTCGGCGAGCTTCTGCACGACCTCGGCGGCGATGGCGTCCGACGCGGCGAGGTCGGCGGGATCGGCGCTGGTGCACACCCACCGAAACGGCCCGAAGCCGTAGTCGAAGCAGATCGGCCCCATGATGTCTTCGACGTACGACGGGTAGCGGAAGGTGACGCCGTCGTCGGCCATGACATCGGCGCCAGCACGGGACGCCTCGAGCAGGAAGGCGTTGCCGTAGTCCCAGAAGCGCATGCCGCGGCCGACCATGGCGTTCACCGCCGTGACGTGACGGCGCAGGGACGCCTGCACCGCGTCGCGGAACCGGTCCGGGTCCGCCGCCATCTGCGCGTTCGCGTCATCGAACGACATCCCGGCGGGGTAGTAGCCGCCGGTGTACGGCACGTGGAGGCTGGTCTGGTCGCTGCCGAGGTCGACGTGCACGCCGTGCGCGACGAAGTGCTCCCACAGGTCGACGACGTTGCCGACGTAGGCGATCGACACGGCGCGGCGGTCGCGCTTCGCGTCCTCGATGCGCCGGGTGAGCTCGTCGAGGTCATCGGTCATCTGGTCGACCCACCCCTGCTCGTACCGCTTGCGCGCGACGACCGGGTTGATCTCGGCGACGACGCCGATGGCCCCGGCGATGACCGCCGCCTTCGCCTGCGCGCCGCTCATCCCGCCGAGCCCGGACGTGACGAACACGCGCCCGGCGAGTCCGTCCTCGCCGCGGGTGCCGAGGTAGAGCCGCCCGGCGTTGAGGACGGTGATCGTCGTGCCGTGCACGATGCCCTGCGGCCCGATGTACATCCAGCTGCCGGCGGTCATCTGGCCGTAGCTCGTGACCCCGAGCGCCGCCATCTTCAGGTAGTCGTCGCCGCTCGAGTAGTTCGGGATCACCACGCCATTCGTGATCACCGCCCGCGGCCCGTCCGGCGACGAGGGGAAGAGCCCCATCGGATGGCCGGAGTACATGACCAGCGTCTGCTCGTCCGTCATCTCGGCGAGGTACTGCATCGTCAGCAGGTACTGCGCCCAGTTCTGAAACACCGTGCCATTGCCGCCGTACGTGATGAGCTCGTACGGGTGCTGGGCGACCGCCGGATCCAGGTTGTTCTGGATCATGTGCATCATCGCCGCGGCGTGCCGGGTCTTCGCGGGGTAGGCGTCGATGGGGCGCGCATACATCGCGTACGTCGGGCGAAGGCGGTGCATGTAGATGCGCCCGTGCTCGATGAGTTCGCGCGCGAACTCCGGCGCGAGCGCTGCGTGCCACGCCTGCGGCACGTACCGCAGCGCGTTGGCGACCGCCAGCTCACGCTCCGCCGCCGAGAGGTTCAGCGGACGCCGCGGTGCACGCGGGATGGCCGGGTCCACCGGGGGCGGTGGAGGCAGCGTGTCGGGCAGCCCCTGGCGGATGGCATCGGCGAACGTCGAGTCGGTGGTCATGGCGGTCTCCGGGTCGAGGCGCCACAGCAATCCAGGCCCGTGCGTCGGTCAAGCGCACCGGGCGCTGCGCCGCGTCACGGGATGCCGGCTAGCGGCAGACCGGGTTCGGTTCGCCCGGCGTGCCGCTGTCGTCGTCGTTGTACGGCGTCGAGGCCGAGCACCAGTTGCCGCCGATGTCGTTGAGGGCGCCGTCGAGTGAGCCGCTGTCGAGGCTGCCGGCGAGCCCGGGCGTCGTCGGCCAGCCGGATTCGCCGTAGGCCACGGTGTCGATCACACGACCGTCGAGCGAGAGTTCGATCTCGTCGTCGGTGTTCGCGAGCACGAAGTCGTCGTACCCGGCGTCGCAGTCGACGCCCCCGTTCACCAGCGGGTCCGGGTTGCGGCAGAGGACCGCGTAGCCTCGGGCGGGCACGTACACCGGCCCCGGCTCACGAATGACCCATGCGTCCGTCCCGTCGAGGTCTCGGATCGTCCACGAGTTGAGATTGATGGTGCGGTCCGTCGTGTTGTGCACCTCGAACCACTCGCCGGCGGTGTCCGAGACGTGCGTCGGGTTCTTCATGAACTCCGACACGATGAGCGCGCCGGGGGCGAAGAGCCCCTCGTCGACGAGGCCGTCGCAGTCCGAGTCGCGGGTGTCGTAGATCTCGGGTGCGCCGGGGTAGATGGCGTCCGAGTCGTCGCCGCAGTCGTCACCGCCGCAGGCGAGCGCGAGGCGTCCGTCCCCGTCCGCGTCGCGGTCGTCCAGGACCCCGGAGCAGTCGTCGTCCACCTCGTCCCCGCATACCTCGAGGGCGTCCGGGTGCACGGCGATGTCGTCGTCGTCGCAGTCTTCGCCGCCGCACGCGAGCGGGCGAAAGCCATCGCCGTCCACGTCGCGATCGTCGACCACCGTGTTGCAGTCGTTGTCGACGCCGTCGCAGACTTCCGGATTGCCGGGGAACGCGGTGTTGTCGTCGTCGTCGCAATCGGTGCCGCCACAGGCGACGGCGAGGAAGCTGTCGCCGTCGTCGTCGCGGTTGTCGATCGAGCCGTCGCAGTCGTTGTCGAGCCGGTCGCCGCAGACCTCCGACAGCCCGGGACGGACCCGGTCACTGCCATCGTTGCAGTCGGGTCCGCCGCACGCGCGCGCCACGACGCCGTCCTCGTCGGCGTCGAGGTTCTCGGCGGTGCCATCGCAGTCGTTGTCGAGCCCGTCGCCGCAGATCTCACGGTACCCGGTGTACACCAGCGGGTTGAGATCGTTGCAGTCTGCGCCGCCGCACGCCTCGTCGATCACACCGTCGCCGTCGACATCGACGTTGTCGACCTCGCCGTCGCAGTCGTTGTCGAGCCCGTCGCAGCTGACCTCGAACGGCTCGTAGTCCGGGCCGTAGTTGATCGTGGAGCAGGGCAGGAACCCACCCGCACCGGCGCAGATCTGTCTCGCCCCGGCGCACACCCCGCGCTGCAGCGGGCACAGGGCGGCGTCGTCGAGGTCGTCGATCATGCCGTCGCAGTCGTCGTCGAACCCGTTGCACACCTCGTCGGTCGGCGCGAGGGGGACGGCCGTGCACTGCGCGGGCGCGGACGGATCGTCGGCGTCGCATGCGATGCGCCCGACGGCGGCGCACGACCCGACGCCCGCGACACACGGGTCACCGAGCCCTTCGAACGCGGGGTCGTCGTCAACGATGCCGTTGCAGTCGTTGTCCAGGCCGTCGCAGCGCTCGGGTTCGGCGCCCGGGGCCACGTCGGCGAAGCAGACCACGTCGCCGTCGACGCACGCGGTCACCCCCGTGGCGCAGACGCCGGGCAGGTCCGCGTTGCACAGCGCGCCGGCGCCGGGCACGTCCTCGTCGACCTCGCCATCGCAGTCGTCATCGACGCCGTTGCAGAGCTCGGCGAATCCCGGTGTGACCATCCCGACGCATTCGGTCAGCGCGCCGTCGACACACCGGCGCTCGCCGGCGGTGCAGACGCCGACGCCGTCGGTCCGCTCGGGCGCGGCGTAACACCGCTCGGCGAGCGGGTCGCCGTCGTCGTCTTCGTCGATCGCGCCGTCGCAGTCGTTGTCGAGCCCGTCGCAGATCTCGAGGCTCGCTGCGGTGCGGCCGACACAGTCGAGCAGGCCGTCGACGCAGGCCGTCCGGCCTTCGGCGCACACGCCGGCGAAGTCGGTGGTGCAGGACGCGCCGCCATCGATCGGGTTGTCGTCCACGACGCCGTCGCAGTCGTCGTCCGCACCGTTGCACGTCTCGTCGGCGCCGACGTGCGTCGTCGCGACCGTGTCGTCGCAGTCGGCCCCATCGCACCCGGGGCCGACGCCGTATCCGTCGCCATCGTCGTCGAAGCACAGGCCGATCGGCACACACAGCCGCTCGCCATCCGAACCGGACGTCACCACGAAGAGGCAGGCCCACTCGTCCTCGTTCGGGCAATCCGACGACTCGAAGCACCGCTGGCTGCACACGCCGGGGACGTCGGGCGCCACCTGCAGGCAGGCGAGGGCCTCGCACTCGATGTCGTCCTCGCACGGCGCGCCCGCCGGCCGGGCCTCGCGGTCCGGCGCATCGGGCCGGGCGTCGGGTACGTCGGTGGTGTCGATGGCGGCATCGGACCCGTCGACGTCGTCTGTCGATCGTGCGTCCGTCCCGTCGGTCGATGCCGGATCTGTGTCGCCGCACCCGAACATCGCGACGAGTGCGACGGCGACGATGCGGGCGGCCATTCGGTGGGCTGGACGTCCGGTGTGCCGAGGTCGGGTAGCCATCGATGGTGCCGGGCTGTGGCGAGGGAATCGGGCGAAGAGGCGGCGCGGACGGTCACTCGACGTCGTCCCACTCGACGATCGAGATGCGATTGCGCGGCAGGGTGAAGAGCCGCTCCGTTACGCCGTTGGGCCAGGTGATGACGACCGAGGCGACGTCGGCGTCCCCGAGCCCGAAGTGCAGCGTGCGGTCCTCGGTAGCGCCGAGGCTCGATCCGATGATGACCCAGCGGGTGAGGACAACCCCGTCGGTGCGCGTGAGGTCGACGCGTGCCCCGGCGGGGTCTCGGGGGATCGGGCCCCCGCCCACGAGCCGCAGCGCGACGAAGTCGGCGGTCGAGCCGGTGTTTCGCATCAGCAGGTAGGGCGCGTACTGGTTCGCCAGTACGAGGTCGACCCGACCGTCGTGGTCGTAGTCGGCGCGGGCCACGCCCAGGGTGGTGCGGCCCGACGACTCGGCGCCGTGGGGCCCGCCGTCGACGAAGGTGCCATCGCCGAGCCCGATGAACAGACGGTTCGAGCCGAGCGCGGGCGTCCAGCCGAGCGAGGTGCCGGCGTACAGGTCCTCGTGCCCGTCGTTGTCGACGTCGACGAACGTGACGCCCCACGTCTCCTGCCCGATGCAGACCGCGCCGGCGGCTTCGGCTCGCTCGTCGAACCCGCCGCTGCCATCGTTGATGAGCAGCCCCTCGGGGGCGCCGTTCGAGATGTAGAAGTCCGGGTCGCCGTCATGGTCCGGATCGCCGGTCGCGAGCCCCATCGAGTCGAAGCGCAGGTCGACGCCGACGTCGCGCCCGATTTCGGTGAAGCACCAGTGCCCGCACCCCGGGCCGTCGTTGCGGTAGAGCATGTTGCGATTGAACGGCGAGCCGACCGGGCGCGGATCGCCGGGGTAGCCCTTGTCGTTCGCCACGTAGAGATCGAGGTCGCCGTCCGCGTCCACATCGATCCAGGTCGCCGCGAAGCCAGCAGCGGACCGTGTGTCGCCCAGGAGGTCGTCCGCCGGCCTGAACGTGCCGTCGCCGCGATTCTCGTAGAGCCGGTCGACCTGACGCCGGAAGCGGTCGTCGTAGCAGAGCGTGCATGCCCAGTTGCTGACGTACAGATCGAGGTCACCGTCGCCGTCGAAGTCCCCCCACGCAGCGGCCGCGCCGACCCGGTCGTCGCCCACCCCCGCGGCCTCGGTCACGTCGCGGAACGTGCCGCCCCGGTTCTCGAAGAGCACATTGGGGCCGTCCTGCGTGACGTAGAGGTCCGCGTCACCGTCGTTGTCGAAGTCGACGAAGGATGCGCCGGACGACCGCCCGTCGGGCAGGGCGACCGTCGCGGCGTCCGGGTGGGGCACGAAGCTGCCGTTGCCTTCGTTGCGGTACAGGCCGTTCGGACCGGTGCTGTTGGCGACGAAGAGGTCGAGGTCGTCGTCGCCGTCGATGTCGCCCCAGGCGATGCCCGAGAGGAAGGTGCTCACCGAACGATCGAGCCCGGTGACGGTGTCGAGGCCGACGCAGCCGGTGACGTTCGTGAAGCGTGTGGGCTCGGTGTCTTCGTCGACGCCCGTGCACCGCGTCGTCGTGAGCGGTGCGAGGGTGCGCGTCGGTGCGAGTCGGACGCGGTCCACCTCGATGCGCTCGATCGGTCCGGGGCCCTCGTCAAAACCGGCATCGTCGCCCGTGTCGGATGCGTCGCTGGCGTCGTCGTCGCTGGCATCTGAGGACTCGGCGTCCGAAGCGTCGCCAGCGTCATCGCCGTCGTCGGCGTCCGTGTCTTCGATGGGCGATGCATCGGGAGTCGCGTCGCGGACATCGTCCGGGTTCGCGTCGTCCGGCGACGGCACATCCAGCGCCACGTCGCTCGCAACGCCCGCGTCGGACGGGGCGTCGGCGGTGGTGTCGTCGGGTGCGGCGCCCGTGTCGACGTCGTGTCCCGGGGCGGCGTCCGCAGCCGCGTCGCCGGCGCCCGCATCGCGGACGTCGCTGGCGAATCCCGCGTCGAACCGGTCGTCGACGGCCGAGTCGGCCGTACCTGCGCCGGCGCCTGTCGCGCCGTCGGCATCCGGGTCGATCGTGCATCCGACGAGCAAAGCGAAGCCCCCCGCTGCGCAAACGATGCGCATGCGGTGTCGCATGAAGAGGTGCAGACGGTCGACCCGGGACATGTAAGCAGAATCGCCCCGTCGGGTCGCCAGCGCAAGCGGCGATCGCGTCCGTCGGCGCACGTGGGGATCCCGGACGGACTGCGCACATCTGGACCGTGCCGTTGTCGCGTCGTCGATGGCGTGCAACGCTCGCGGACGCCGCAGCCCCAGCGGCCTGGAAGGAGTCGAATCGATGCGCGACGAGTGGGCAGCGGCATTCGCCACCCGAGCGGCGGAGCACTGGACGAGCGAACGCCTCGCCCAGCTTGCCGGGTCGCGGCGGATGCCGCTGATGCCAGACGAAGCGGCCGTGCTGCTGCGGGCGCTCGGGCTGCTCAACGGCGACGCGTCCATGCCCTCGGACCGCGTCCGCAAGTGGCGCCAGATCAATCACATGGTCGTCGTGCTCGGCCCGACGCTGCGGTCGATCGAGCCGGCCGATGGCGTGGTGCGCATCCTCGACGCCGGCTGCGGGCGGTCGTACCTGACGATGGCGCTGGCGTGGACGCTGGCGCACCGCGACGGGCGGCGTGTCGAGCTGCTCGGGCTCGATCGCGATCCGACGGTGATCGAGGCGAGCCGGCGTCGCGCCGAGGCTGCGGGGCTCGAGGTGCAGACCCGGTTCGCCGTCGCCGATCTCGACGAGGTCGACATGCACGATGCCTGGTCGGATGCGTGGGGCGGGGCGCTTCGTTCGCTCGATCTTGTCGTCGCGTTGCACGCCTGCGACACGGCGACCGACGCGGCGCTCGGGCTCGCCGTCCGCGCCGATGCGTCGGCCATCGCCGTCGCGCCGTGTTGCCAGGCCGAGCTGGCGGCGAAGTGGGCCGACACGAGCGATGCGGGCGCGACCGATGCGGCGAGCGCATCGGCCTTCGGCGCCGTGCACGCGTCCGCGCACCTGCGGCGCCATGCGGCGGCGACGGTCACCGACACGATGCGCATGCTGATCCTGCGTGCGCATGGCTACGACGCGTCCGCGATCGAGTTCGTCGCGTCCGAGCACACGCCGAAGAACACGTTGATTCGCGCGACCCGCGGGCTCGACGCGCACGCCGCGGACCGAGCCCGCGCCGAGCTCGACGCCCTCGTGACCGCCACGGGCGGCGCATCGATCGCCCTGGCGCGGACCCTCGCGGCGATCTGAGCAACGAGCGTCGAGGTGCCCAAAGGCACCTCGAGCGCGAGGCGGTAGAGACGTCGGTCCAACGAGCGAGCACCGCCCCCGCCTGACGGGTCTGGACCACGCGAGGCGGTAGGGACGTCCCGATCCCGAGCGAGCACCGCCCCCGCCTGCGGAGTCTGAACCCTGCGAGGTGCAAACGAGCGGCCGGTCGCAGGTTCGGCGATGCAAAACTACGAAGCCCCGAGACATCGAAGACGTCTCGGGGCTTCTCACCAGTCGGGCGGACAGGATTCGAACCTGCGACCACCTGCACCCCATGCAGGTGCGCTACCAGACTGCGCTACCGCCCGGTGGGACGCGCATGGCTAGTCGAGCGATCGGGGGCTGTCAATCGCGAAGTGCCCGCTCACAGGTCGTCCAGGTCGACGGACTCGTCGATGAGCTGGACCTCCACGGCGTCGTCCACGTCGCGGTAGATCTCGACGTACCGGCGCCACGGATAGAAGCCATCCTTCTGCACCTCGACGAGGTACCGCCCGACGGGCAGGCGCAGCGCCTCGGCCAGCGGCGACGTGCCCGCAGGCTCACCGTCGACGAGAATCGCGGCGCCGGGCTGGTCGATCGTGACGGAGACCGTGCCGTAGAACGTCATCACGCCGAGCTCGACCTCGATGTCGACGTGGGTGTCGGGCTCGAGCTCGACGGTCGTCGCGTAGGACTCCCAGTCCGTGACCTCGGCGGTGATCTCGTACGTGCCGCGGGGCAGGGCGATCGCCTCGACCGGCTCCTCGGCGAGGACCATCCCGTTGAACGCCACCGGCGCGTACTCCGGCGTCACACCGGTGATGCCGATGGAGCCCATCAGGTGGGGGATCGTCGCCGCGCACCGGTCGCGCTTGCGCTCGAAATCGCTGTCCGGCCCGGTGAGAAAGAGCAGGCGCTGCGACCAGATCACGCAGTCTTCCCACTCCTCGAGGTGCTCCGAGAGGTTCACGATGTTCTGCACGGTCGGGACGTCGTCCGGCACGTGCTCGGTGATCTCGATGAATGCGGCGCGGGCGCGGCTGACCGAGCCCCAGCGCGCGAGATCGGACGCGCGCTGGTAGGCGGCGTCGACGTCGAAGTACTCGACCTCCTCGAATCCCGGCCCGTCGGCTTCGGTGTCGTCCTGCGCGACGGCCGGGGCGGCGAGAAGGCCGACGGCGGCGGTGATCAGGGTGGCGTGGCGGTGCATCATGACGTAGGCCTCGGGGTCCAGAGGGCGACGACGGGAACGATCGGCCCGCTGCGGCGTCGAATCATCGTCGAGTCCCCTCTCGACCATCCAATCCGATCCCGGCAGCGGGATCAACGCCACGCCCGTCCCGCCCGATTCCCCGCCTGTTGCAGAGCGTGCCCTCGTGAACTCCGAAGACTTCACCCGCAGTCGCTGGATCGGGCGCGTGACCGACTTCGGTCTCCTCGGTGCCCTCGCCGCGAGCCGCCCGCGCCTGCAGATCGCCGCCGGCGTCGGGATCGCGACGACCATCGGGTACGGCGTCCTGGTCGCGGACCATGTGCAGCACCACAGCGGGTCGGTCACCGCGAACGTCGCGCTCATCAGCGTGCACTTCGTGATGATCTTCCTGACCGCGTACGTGCTCGCCATGGCGGCCGGGGCCACCTTGTGGGGCGACGAGTGGCGACGGCGCGTCCTGCAGGGCGAGCGCCCGAACCTGCTGGACGACGTCGACGAGCTCGACATCGAGCGCTTCAAGGACAACACGCTACCGTTCTACGGGCTCGTGCTGCTCGGTCTGGTCGTGACGTACACCGCCGTCGGCATGACGACCGATCGGTACGTCGAGCGGTACAACCAGTACGGCTACTACCTCACCCAGCTCCGCTCGCCGGACCCGGCGGATCGGGTCGACGCCATCCGGACGATCGTCCAGCCCTGGCGCGCAGCGTCGGCGGCCGACCCGGACGTACGCGCCGCCGTGGTCGCAGCCCTCGACGACGACGAAGGCGAGGTCCGCACCTGGGCCGCCTGGGCGTCCGGGCATCTGCTGCTCGCCGAGGGGCGCCCGGCGCTCATCGCGTCGCTGCAGGACAGCTCGGCGGAGCTCGAGGAGCGCCGTCAGGCCGCCCACGCGCTCGGTCGACTCGCCGACCCGGAGGGGGAACGGCGCATGATCGCGATGCTCTCGTCGAGCATCGGCGACCCCGAACTGACGTCGGCGTTGATGACCGGTCTGGGGCTGATGGCCTCGTCCGACGCCGGCGAACCGATCGCCGCGATGCTCGGCATGCTGCCCCCCGAGGTCGAGCCGATCGCCTTCTGGGCGCTCGGGAAGTCCCGGCGCACCGACCTGCGTGAGTCCGTCCGCGCCATCGACCCCGGCGACGACCTGCAGCGCCACTGCGCGCTCGCCGAAGCCCTGCAGCACGTGACGACGGTGGACGACGACGACTGGCTGCGCGAGCAGTTCGAGTCGATCCCCCACGACACGATGTGCGAGGCCGTCGAGTACGCGGATCTGAGCTGGGATGATCCCGAGGACATGGTGCCGATCACCTACGTGAACGCCGAGCTACTGCGCTCGAAGTACATGGTCGCCGTGTTCAACGTCGCCGACCGGGGGTACCGCGCGTGGCTCGAAGGCATCCTCATGGACGAGTCCGAAGAGCTTGGTGTGCGCCTGCTCGCCGAGGATCTGCTCGAGCTCCTGGAGTCGGGCCCCGCGCGACCGCCGCGCGAGTAGGTCGGGCGGCGGTCGCTTGACGGACCGAGACGTGCCGACGTAGCCTCGACCCGTCGCGCACGCCACCCGGGTCCCGCCGTGTTGGGTCGAAAGGTCCTCATCATCGACAGCAACCTCATGGACGTCCTGTCCGCTGAGGAGAGGCTCAAGGTTGCCGGGTTCGAGACCTCGTCTCTGACGAGTCCGAACGGGGCGATCGCCAAGATCGAGTACGAGCTGCCGGATATCCTGCTGCTCGACATCACGATGCCGCGCCTCAACGTGCAGGAGATCCTCGAGGCCCTGCGCGCCGACGAGCGACTCGAAGAGATCGTCGTGGTGCTGTTCAGCGACCTCGACGCGCCGACGCTCCAGGCGATGTGCATCGACAACGACATCCACGGCTACTTCTCGAAGTCGATGGACGTCACCCGCATCGGCGAGTTCATCGAGCAGTTCTACGTCGAAGAAGAAGGCTTCTGAGTCGCCCGGGCCGCCACGCCCGATGGATTCACGCGAGACGGCGCCCATCGTGGCGCCGTTTCTCGTTCGTGGCGCCGCCTCGCCACCTCGCTACCTCGCCACTGTGACTCCGGGCGTGCGCCACGGCACGGACCTGACCGACGCCACGCCGCCGGTGCGCGGTAGAGGCGGCGCACTGCGCGTGCGCGAGCCGAGGCCTACGCTGGCGTCAGGCGTCGTCGTCGCCCTGCAGCCGCCGATCGACGCGCGCCTCGTCCTCGAGGCGTCCCATCTCGTGCCACATCTCGCGGGCCCGGACGTAGAGCGCGTCGGCTTCGGCGGTCTTGCCCGACGCCGCCTTCAGGTTGCCGAGCAGCTCGAGGGGCAGGGCGTAGTCCGGATCGACGAGCTCGACCGAGTCGGCGAGCTCGAGCGAGGCCGAGAGCATCGCCTCGGACTCGTCCTCGAACCCGACGAGGGCGAGCGCGTGCGCAAGGTTCAGCCGAATCCCGAGGGTGAGGTACGCGTACCCGACCCGCTCGGACACGGTGAGCGCGCGCCGCAGGGCGTCGATCGCCTCGTCGAGGTTGCCCGCTTCGCGCGCGGCGAGCCCGAGGTTGGTCAGCGCCATCGCCGTGTCGTACGGCAGGCGCAGCGACTGGAAGATGTCGACGGCGCGTCGGTAGTTGTCCGCAGCGAGGGACAGATCGCCGCGGTACCGGGCGACGTCGCCGAGCCCGTTGAGCTGGTGCGCGACCCCGCGCTGGCCGCCGTGATCGCGGTAGATGCCGAGCGCCTTCTCGTAGTGATCGACGGCGGCGTCGAGGTCGTCGCGCAGGCGGGCGGTCACCGCCAGCTTGGCGTGGCACTTCGCGACACCGCGGGGGCGATCGAGCGCTGTGAACCGCTGCAGCGCGTCTTCGAAGAGCGCCTCCGCCGCGTCCACGTCGCCGCGCCCACGGGCGATGTCGCCCTTGAGCCAGAGCGCCTCGGCGATGCCCGCTGGATTCGCGGCGCGGTGCGCCTGCTTGAGCGCCCGCTCCACGAGCTCGGCGGATCGGTCGTTGTTGCCGCGGTGCCATTCGACCCGAGCCAGCTCGCCGAGACCGCGAGCGATGCGGGCCGGGTCGCGCATCGCCTCGGCGAGGGCGACCCCCTTCTCGAGGGTGGCGAGGGCGTCGTCGAAGCGCCCGCTGATCCACGCGACATCCGCGACCCCATAGAGCGCCGCGATGCGGTCGGCGTCGGGCGCCTTCGGGTCGTCGACGATCGCGCGGTACCGCTGGTCCGCCACGGCGTAGCGGCCGAGCCCGACGGCGATGCCCGCCGACTTGAGCAGCATCGATCGGCTCGACGCGGTGTCGCCGCTCTCGTCGGCGTCGACCTCCCGCACCAGCTCGATCGCCCGGTCGTAGTACCGCAGCGCGTCGCTCGGGCGGTGCGTGCGGTTGGCGGCTTCGGCGGCGATGCGGCTGTATTCGAGCTCGCGCCGGCGGTCGCGGGCCGCCGCAAAGTGGGCGACCAGCTCGGGGGCGATGCGATCGACCGACTCGCCGAGGATCGCCAGCTTGGCCTCGGCGGCGTAGCGGTGCAGGCGGCGCGTCGTGCGGCGATTCTCGAGCCGGCGGGCGACGACGTCGCGGATCAGGCTCGTGGGGAACGACAGGATGTCGTCGTCGCGTGTCTCGCGCATCCGCAGCAGGTCTTCGTCGAGCAGGCGGTCGACGTCGGCGTCGATGTGCTCGATGAGGTCGGCGCGGTTCTCGGACCGCAGCATCCGCTCGAGCACCTGGAACCGGAACGAACGGCCGAGGACGGCGGCGCGATCGAGCAGGGCGTGCAGGCGCTCGCCGTGATCCGGGTCCGCCTCGACCTGCGCGATGCGCAGCTGCACGAGGTCGGCGAGGTCGGGCGGCAGGACGGCGTCGACGCGCACCCCCCGCCGCGCACGCCAGCCGCGAGGCGACGGCTCGATCAGCCCCTCGTCCGACAGGTACCGCACGAGCTGCACGAGGTGCATCGGGTTGCCGCCGGCGCGCCGCACGACGGCGTCGCGCAGGGCCGGGGACGCGTCGATCAGTGACGCGATGAGGTCGCGGGCCGCATCGTCGTCGAAGGGCGTGAGGCGGTGGCGCAGCGCGGTCGTTCCGTTGTACCGACTGAGCTGACGCAGCGACGACGTCATCGACTCGTCGTCCTCGTCGAGCTGCACGGTCACGACCACCACGACGCGGGCGGGACGCTGGGAGAACTCGGTCGCGAGATACTCGAGCAGCGCGAACGTCTCTTCGCCGGCCCACTGGATGTCGTCGACGACGAGCAGCACCGGGCGCTCGGCGCCGAGCCCGGTGAGGGTCCGCAGCACGACCTCATAGAGCGCGCTGGCACGCTCCGGAGCGTCAGAGTCCCGCAGCTCGGGGCGCAGCAGGCCCATCAGGCGCCCGGCGTCCCGCGCATCGGTGACGCCGATGCTGATGAGGCGCCCGGCGAGCTCGCGAGCGAGCTGCTCGGCGGGCAACCCGCGGACGTCCAGGGCGCCTTCGAGGGCCTCGCGGACCCCGCGCAGACCGCGCTCGCCTTCGCGGTGGCAGGTGCCGCGCCCGGTGGTCAGCTCGAACACGTCGAGCACCTGATCGCGAATCCACGTCGCGAGCGTGCTCTTGCCGAGGCCCGCTTCGCCCTCGAGGGTCAGGATGAGCCCACGTTCGCGGGCCCAGCTGTCGTGCACGACCTCGAGCAGACGCCGCCGCTCGTCGTCGCGGCCGACGACCGTGGCGCTGCCAGTGCGCAGCGAGGGGCGCAGGGTGGGCGCCGGGGCGGGGGTCGCGGGGGTCTGGGCGAGCTCCTCTTCGCGCAGCGTGTGCGTGCCGGGCTCGAGCATCGTCGCCTGCTGCGCCGGCGCGAGAGACGGCGCGGTGACGGGCTCGACCTCGATGCTGGCGTCGACGTCATCGGCGAAGCCGCCGGCGAGGGCGCGCAGCCGGGACCGAAACGCGGTGGCACTGGGGATGCGCTCGCGCGGCTCCTTGGCGAGCGCGGCGAGGACGAGGTCCTCGATGCCCGGGGGGACGATGAGCCCGGGGCGTTCGATCATGGCCGGCGGCGCGTGCGAGACCTGCGCCATCATGATGTCCATCGGCGTGTCGCCGTCGAACGCGTGGCGGCCCGAGATCGCCCAGTACAGCAGCAGCCCGACGGTGTAGACGTCGACGGTCGCGGTGACGTGCTTCTCGCCGCGCGCCTGTTCGGGGGCCATGAAGTGCGGCGTACCGACGACGCGCCCGCTGCCGGTGGTGTCGGCGTCGTCGAAGCCCTCGAAGCCGTGAAGCTCGGCGATGCCGAAGTCCACGATCTTCAGGTTCGGGGTGCCGTCGGGCCCGGCGGCGATCAGGACGTTCCCGGGCTTGATGTCGCGGTGCACGACGCCCCGAGCGTGAGCGTGGGCGAGCCCCGAGAGCAGCTGGTCGAAGAGGGTGCGCAGCAGGGGCCAGGACGGCGCCTCGCGCGCGAGCACGTGATCGAGGGACGCGCCCTCGACGAACTCCATCGCCATGTACAGCGTGCCCGAATCCGTCTGGCCGAAGTCGTGCACCATCGCGATGTGCGGGTGCGAGAGCGCGGCGACCGCGCGGGCTTCGCGCACGAATCGGCGCCGAACGGTCTCGTCCCCGGACAGGTCGTCGCGCAGCACCTTGAGGGCGACGGGGCGATGCAGCGGCTCCTGCGTCGCACGATACACCGTACCCGCACCGCCCGAACCGAGCAGGGCGTCGACGCGGAACCGTCCAGCGACGAGCGTACCGGGATGAATCGTCATGGTGAGCCGAGGTGCGGCACGCTGCGTGCCGAAGGTGAATTCAAACGGGTCCCGGGGGATGCGCGACCGGCGCGACGGCGGTACGATGCTGCCCCGTTGCCCGCCGGGTCGCAAGCTGCGCCCGGTCGGGGGCGGGGCGTCTGCCCTGGATTCGCACGTCTGTCACGCATGACTTCGACCCTCGAAAACAACGCGGCGAAGAACGCGGCGAAGACCTCCGCCACGACCTCGGCGGCCGGGGCCGGTGGATTCGTCCGCCGGATGCCGGACGATCTGGCGAACCAGATCGCCGCCGGCGAGGTCGTGGAGCGCCCCGCGAGCGCGGTGAAGGAGCTCGTCGAGAACGCGATCGACGCTGGCGCCTCGGCGATCCGCGTCGAGCTCGAGGAGGCCGGGTTGCGGCTGATCCGCGTGACCGATGACGGTCGCGGCATGTCGGCGGGCGACGCGGAGCTCTGCGTCCAGCGCCACGCGACGTCGAAGCTGACCGCACGCGAGCAGCTCTTTCACATCTCGACCCTCGGGTTTCGTGGCGAGGCGCTGCCTTCGATCGCATCGGTGAGCCGGTTCTCGCTGCTCACCAAGCCCCACGGGCAGCTCGGCGGCACCCGGGTGGCCATCGAGGGCGGCAGCGCCCCCGAGGTCTCGCCCGCCGGGGCCCCGCCCGGGACGGAGGTCGTGGTTCGGGACCTCTTCTTCAACACCCCGGCGCGGCTGAAGTTTCTCAAGACGCGCAGCACCGAACTCAAGCACGTCCTCGAGGCGGTGCAGCGGCTGGCGATGCCCAACCCGCAGGTCGGCTTCACGGTGGTGCACAACGGGCGTACCGTGCTCGATCTGCCGCCGGTCGACGACGCGTTCGACCGGGTCTACGAGCTCTTCGGGCGTCGGGACGCCGAGCAGATCTGGCCGGCGATCCCGGCGGAGCAGGACGGCGTCACGGTCAACGGGTACTTCGGCCAGCCCGGGCTCACCCGGCGCACGACGAGCGGGCTGTGGACGTTCGTGAACGGCCGGTACGTGCGGGATCGGACGATCATCGGCGCGATCCGCGTGGCCTATCAGGGCATGCTCGATCGAGGCCGCCACCCGGTGGTGGTGCTCTTCGTCGACGTCCCGCCGTCCTCGGTCGACGTCAACGTGCACCCGATGAAGATCGAGGTGCGCTTTCACGACGGCAACGCGGTGTTTCGCGCGGTGCGCCGCGCGATCGCCAATGGCCTTGCCGGCTCGCCGTGGTTGCCGGACGCGCCACGCCCCGACGGTGCGCCGGGTGAGGGCGGGGCGGCCCGCGTCGAAGACGACGCTTCGCAGGGGGCGCTGCCGGTGCGCAGCTACACCCTGCATCGCCCTTCGGCGACGGACGCCGACGCGCCGAGATCCGTCGTCGTCGGGCCGACGCGCCGCGACGTCGACCGCCCGGGTGGTGTGCCGCTGCCCGCCGAGGATTCAACGGACCCGCGGCCTCGTGGCGCTCGGGATCCCGACGCGCCGCCCCAGCGCGGGTTCTTCTCGAACCTGCACTACATCGGGCACTACAAGGCGACGTACCTGCTGTGCAGCGATGTCGAAGGGCTCGTCATCGTCGACCAGCACGCAGCGCACGAGCGGATCACGTTCGAGACGCTCAAGGCGGCGTGGCGGGACCGGCGCGACATCGCCCAGCCGATGCTGCTGCCGAAGGTCCTGCACCTCGACTCCCTGCGCGCGGCGATTCTCGCGGACCACCTCGAGGTCTTCGCGCGCCTCGGGTTCGAGATCGAGCCGTTCGGGGGCACGGACTACGCGCTCAAGGCGGTCCCGGCGCTGCTGGCGCGGGCGAATGTGGACACCCTCATCCGCGACACCCTCGACGAGATCGGCGACGCGGGGCGATCGCAGCGCATCGATGACGCCATCGACGCCGTGCTGATCCGGATGGCCTGCCACGGCAGCGTGCGCGCGGGGCACGTGCTCACGGCCGACGAGGCGTACGCGCTGCTCGTGCAGATCGACGCCATCGATTTCGGTGCGCACTGTCCGCACGGCCGCCCGGTCTGGTTTCGCATGGGGCTCGATGAGCTCGAGAAGCGGTTCGAGCGACGATGACCGACCGACCCCGCATCATCGCCGTGGTGGGCCCCACGGCGGTCGGCAAGTCTGGCCTCGCGCTGCGCCTCGCGGAGTCTCTCGGCGGCGAGATCATCAGCGTGGATTCCGCGCAGGTGTACCGGGGGTTCGACATCGGCACGGCCAAGGCGACCGCGGCTGAGCGGGCCCGCGTGCCGCACCACGGCATCGACATCCGCGACCCCGCCGCATCCGGCGCACAGTACACGGCTGCGGACTTCGCGGCCGACGCGGACGGGTGGATTGCCGATATTCTCGCGCGAGGTTGTGCGCCGATTCTGGCTGGTGGGACGGGCCTCTACCTGCGAAGCCTTGTGCTGGGGTTGAGCGATGCGCCGCCCGCGGACGAGGCCGTCCGGGCACGCATCGACGCTGCGTGGGTCGCCGATCGCGCCGCGACCTGGGATCGGCTTCGGTCGGTCGATCCGGGCACCGCTTCATTCGTGCACGCCAACGATCGGGTCCGGGTCGTGCGGGCCCTCGAGGTGTACGAGATCACCGGGTCGTCGATGACGCGCTGGCGCGAGGACCACGGACTCGCCGAAGAGCACTTCGATGCGGCGGTCGTCGCGCTGACCGCGCCCCGCGCCGAGCTCTACGCACGCATCGACGCGCGGACGCGGCAGATGCTCGACGCCGGGCTGGTCGACGAGGTGCAGGCCCTGCTCGATGTCGGCGTGCCGCGCACGGCGCCCCCGATGACCGCCATCGGATACCGGCAGGTGCTCGACGCGCTGGATGCAGAGTGGCCGCGGGCCGAGCTCGAGCGTGTGCTGGCGAGAGACACGCGGCACTACGCGAAGCGGCAGCTCACGTGGTTCCGCAAGCACCCGGGCACCCGCTGGTTCGATGCGCGTGCCGTGCGACAAGACGGGTATGCCGCGCTGGTCGATGCGCTTCGACGCTTTCTCGATGGGGCGCCGTTCGACGCGGGGCACGCCGACGAACGCGCGGTCAGCGAGCCGGAGAACGTGCCGGCGAACGTACCTGGCGGTTCGACGAACGCGCAGCGATGAACCCGCCCGAAGGTTCGGCGAACGTGCCCGATGGACCCGCCCGAAGGTTCGGTGAACGTGCCCGATGTACCCGCCCGAAGGTTCGGCGAACGTGCCGATGAACCCGCCCCAGCGGTGAACCCGCCC